>Ga0209658_1000253_pt1 | contig 43450 bp, 54 predicted proteins | sample SaaInlV_150m_DNA_6_FD_184656 | JGI IMG/M metagenome (GOLD analysis project Ga0209658, IMG submission 184656) | Marine microbial communities from expanding oxygen minimum zones in the Saanich Inlet - SI037_S4LV_150m_DNA (SPAdes) (version 2) | ecosystem: Environmental > Aquatic > Marine >...
GTAACACCGTGATTTGTAAATAGTGCAGGTCTGTAAGTTTCTGCGGCTCTTGATTCGGGAACTCGTATCACAGGCATATTAGGCATATTGCCTTGTGGCCTTGGTGTAGCGGCTCCAATATTTAGAGAAGAGAGGGAAGCGTTATGTGCAGGTAGGGAATCTCTAACCAAACTAAAAGAATCAAATCTGTGCATATTTGGTCGTGGAGGTTGTCGGGGTAAGACTATATTGCCTATCTGTTGTCGGCTCATATTCTAATAAATGTATTTTAACTATTTAAAGATTACTAATCAATTCGAGAAATTCTTCTTGTAGCCAAAAAAATTCCTCCTGTTAAAAAGGCTATACCTGCTACAAACTTCAAACCAGTATTGGGTTTAGTAATTACTTTTTCATTTTCCAATTCTTCGGCTATCCAACTTAGACTATCTTCTAAGGTAAATTCCTCCTCCACCTCATCATCTTCAAAATCATAGCGGTTGTCAATAGAAGAATCTTCACTTTCGGAAAAATCAAAGGAATCGAAAATTTGGTCTGAGAATTCATCTTCTTCATCAGACCCATACGAATCATATACTCTTTCCAAGGAAGAATCTTCTGAACCTACTGGAGAGAACATTGTTACGGTCTTTGGCCTTACATCAATATTTTTTCCCTTATGTTCAGTTCTTCTATCACGGTCAATCCTTCCTACGGTTATATACCCTTCATCCTTCAAGAACTCAGGAGCATAAACGACAACTTCACCGGGTTCAGAAGCACCTATACCATCCAATATCTTTTCTATTCGGGTGGTGTCTGTTCCAAATGACATTTGTTCTTTCAAGGCATTTATATCCTTCGTATTTATTACATTATGAACCATATATATAGAGGCTTGTGATAATGCCTCCTTTGATACTGCCGCAGGTCTTTGGGAAATTAAGGCTGAACCATAGCCTTTGGAACGCCCTAATTTACATAGGCGAACTATACCATGAAAGGACTCAGGCCGACCCATTTGAGGAACGAAATCTTGACATTCCTCGAAAATTGTCATCAAACCTCTCCCATTCATATCGGTGGATAAGAGAGTTTCACAATATTCAGAAATCAAACTTTGTTGTTGCTCCAAAGGTATTTCGGAAATGTTTATTATTAGGGATTTTTGAGTATCTCTTAATTTTTTAGTAAGTTTAACCATATTTACTGATTCTCCCCTTACTGGAGTTATTCTTTCCACCCCATCTAATTCAACCAACCCTCCATGAGCATCTAAAGCATCAAAACAAACATACTGTAACCCCAATCTTTCTAATTCTTCCATCATAACTCCCGCAGTATAGGATTTACCGGAACCTCTTTTACCTCCTACAAATATAACTTGGTATAAAAACTTCAACGGAAATGCTATTTGATTTCCTAATACAATATTTTCATATTCATTTATCGCATCTCCTTCAGGAACATACTCCATAAAAGAATCTTGCAAAGAAAGAGAACCTTTCTGAACGCCCCATTCATCATTTACCATAATAAAAGATTGAGAGTGCTTCTATTTAAAGTTTCTCCCTTCTGTTTCAAAATAATCGGCGAGATTTTCATGTATCTTAGCATATGCTCTATTGAACCACCAAGGAAATCTATTATATAGTTTTAACAACCTCCTAATTTCCTTGTGTTCTCCCCCAACTATTTTTAATTCATACATAAAATCAGAAAAATCAGAATTATACCAAACGGCTAATCCCTTATCAGTCAAGGAATCAAAAAAGTCCTCGTCTATATCAAAAAAATCTAAATCCGAACCCAGTTGAACTAAATTAGAATCATTATCTTTGGGAAGGTAGTAAGGATTAGTTATGATAAATCTATGTAGCATTTCTATATATGATTGAAAATGATTATTTTTAAACCATTCCACCCAATAAGGCATCTTATTAAGGACATATTTTCGCCAAACCAAATTCCCCATGACTATCCCTATTCTTCTTCATTTACAATATCTTCTTGTATAGGATTATTTTGCACGGGTCGAGGGTCTAAAGGAATATCAAAACTTACCACAGGAATATCTCTTTCATTGTTATTAATAGGTGGTTCTGAAACTTTTTCTTCCACATCCAAAAACTCATCTATCTTAACAGGGGTGATTTCCGATTCACTTGATAATTCTGTCTTCGTAGGAGGTGGGGTTGTTTCATCTATCGCATTCAAATCCACTCCTGCTTCCGCCGCCAAATCCTCTATTGAGGGTAATCTAATTTTAGGTCGGTCTTCTTTTTTAGTAGTGAGTTTCATCACATCTAAATCCATATCTCTCGAAGTTTTACTTTCTTGAGAAAAGTTTCCTTCGGGGTCGAGAATAGCCATCCAATTTAGCGGCCCCTCACTTACATCCACATCAGGCAACTCCCCTAAAAGCGAATGTTGTCGCTTTGGAGATTCAACTACCATTTCATTTTCGGAATTGAAAAGCCCCTCTAAGTCATCATTACTCTCTAAATCTTTGAGTTGTTCTAAGAATTCTTTGTCTGATTCATTAAGGCTATTCCTATGACCTTCTAAATAATTACTTAATCCTTTGATTACGGGAGCCACATCACTCAATACGCCGACCAAAGCCAACGAGGTTTGAGTTCTTTCTGATGCCACTATATTGTCTGCCATCCCATACTTCTCCACAATATTAAGGAGCGGGATTAAAACTTGTGTTTTTAATTCGGGATTAATATTACCCGTTAGGTCGGCCAACAAAGGCTCATCCTCTAACATAGATGAAAGGGAGATAGATGGTCCTTCATCCTGCGAACTCGACCTTTTAAATTCCTTCTTTTCTTCAACTTCTTCAGAAGAGGGTCTTTTCTTATCCTTTTCAATAACATCGTCAAATTCAGACATACAGATGAATTACTATACAAACTATTTAAATCTTTTTAATTATGAGTGTCTAAGATTGTTTGCTAAATTATATTCGGAAAGAAATTTATCATCGGCAGACATTTTAGGAGGTATAAGACTTTCTGCACTCCTCTTTACATTTTGTATTGCATCTTCAGCCTCTCTAATAGAGTCTTTTAATGAAGATATTTCTGTTTTTAATTGGTCCATCTCCTTCTTTTGTATAGCATATATAACTACCCCTCCAGTTAGCAGACCTACCATAAAGGGTGCAACATTTGAACCTACTGAAAAGCCTGTGCTAACAATTGTGTCTTCTGCCCCTTTGATATTTGCCTCACTCATTAAAGAACGCTCTCTAATCTCAGCATTGAATTTACGCAAATCTGACATAAATTTTTCTTGCCCATCAGAATCCATCGGAGGATTTTTAACCATGTTATCCATTAAGTTTAAAATTTCAGAATTTGAAAGCGAATCCAAAGTTAGTTTTTGATTAACACTAATGGTTTCTGCATTGAATATTTCAGTTTCTTCATCCATAACATACTCATCCAACTTTTTAAATCCCTTTATACCTCTTCCCCTAACACATAAAAGAAATTTCTTAGCCCTAATCTTATTACATTCCTCTTTAAATTCAGGGATAGAAATAGGAGTTTTAGACTTACAAAATTCCTTTATAGTTTTATCGCCTTCTTCGACACCATATGCACGAATGAAATACTCCATGATAATTAAACTTACTTTTAACTATATAAAACATTCTGTTTAAGCCCACACTTTAGATAGAGCCTCATATAATTGATTGGTGTCCATTTGTGCCTCTAACTCCATTATTAATTTGGTTTTTCCTATTTGTTCTTCTTTTAGTTTGCCAATCATCTCATAAAATCCTCTTGATTCGGCCTTCTGCTGAAATCCCTTTTGAAAAAGATACCTTTCTAATGAATTAACATCCAATCGCCACCTAATGCCTCCCTTTCTTTCAGAAACCTTTGCGTGTTTAAACATAGGTCTATTTCTAAGAATGCCTACTACCTCTCTTGAGGTATATCTCTTTGGTTTCTTATCAACTATAAAATACGAGATTTCATTTGAATATCCATATCCTGTATGATTTAAAAGATATTCAACTATATCAAATACTAATGCCTCAGTTAAGGGCATATTTTTTTTTACTTCATTCGACATTGGTTGCATCCGCCCCCGAATCCTCTTCGGAAGCAACACCTAAGCCTACTGAAAGGCTTCCTACCTCGACACCCAAAATATCTGCTACACCATTATCTATTCTCTCTTGAAACATTTCCTTTGCCTCTTCGATGGTGTGTCCTTCTGCTTTTAACCCCTTGAGAATGGAAACCCTGTTCCTCTCCATTCCGTCTGCAAAGATTATTGCTTGAGATGCAAGAGGAAGTTCGACCTCTTCAAAAGGTTGCTCGAAAAGTTCCTTTATTTCTGCTCTCAACTCATCAGGAGTTGGTGGGCGAGAAACGATATACTCCTCAATATCCTCATCCAAATGTCTGCCTCCTTGTCCATCGGAAACATTCATCTTTCCAATCCACTCATTAGCAAATTCTTCAGTAACATACATCCCAACCCTATTCCAATATCTCTTTTCCATTAAAACCACATCTCTCTTAAATTCATTAACCTATTTAAAACTTTTTATCTAAGTTCTTCCAACTCCAATTCTTCTTCACTAATAAGATATATTGATTGACTTCCTCCCTCGTAAGAAAAACCTCTCTTTTTACCCCCAAAAAGGTATGCAAGTAATATGTGCTTTTGAGTTTCCGTTATGGCTTCTGACTTATCCTCAATAAGTTCTTTAGTTAAATCATCCGCATTTGGCTCAATACTTTCCAATTGTTCCCTTATCCAATCTATGTTTGAGGTAAATCTTTGTGTCGCTTGAGCCGAATGATTATGACGATGCGCTCCTATAAATGGGAGGTATTGAGTTCTCCAACCCTGCACTATACAATCTAATGTTAGTTGAGTATCTTCTCCCGTATGTAAGTGTTCTCTAAAGGGTATTTTATCTAAGATGTTTCTTGAGAAAATTGTGGCACTAAACCATAGTGCCGTGTTAGCATGAAAATAAATCTGATAATCTAAAGGAATAAAATTCAACACATCATATCTTTGAAGAATTCTCTCCCTTTCAATTTTTATTCCCAACTTACCTTGCTTACCTATATTCTCTAAATACCCTTCATGAACTTCAGGGACTTGCTCGACAATTTCACTAAACCATATTTGTATGGTGTTATTAGTAGTCTTACTGATGCCTTGCTCATACATATTAGTAAGATAATCTTCTCTCCAAAAATCATCTGCATCTAAGAAAGCAATATAAGGATTAGAACCCTTTTCTATGATTTGATTCCTCGCTTGAGAAACCCCTTCTCCAGTTTGTTTTTCATAGTTAAACTCAGGATATTCTTCAAACACCTGTTGCATGGCATCATAACGCCTCCAGTCTTCAGGCGTTCCATCACAAATCCAAACGGTATAATCTTGAAAACTTTGTTTTCTAATTGACTCTAAACATTTTTTCAATAATGAGATTGGAGGTTGATAGGTAGGAACGATAACATCGAACATAAAATGAGATTGAATTTAACCTATTTAAATCTTGTTAGGATAATACCCCATCCAATCAGAAGACCTACTTCCATTTTTAACTACAAAAACTCTTGATGTTCTCAAACCATTCTTCATACGGTGTATATCAGAAATAAATCTCCCCTTACACTCCAACAATGATTTCTTTCTAAAATCCATCTGCGTCTTACTATCAATCGCTATCGGCCTTAACAATATCTTATTAGTGGGAGGGTCATAATACATATCAGCAATCATAATATGAAGGCCCTTTCCTGATGATGAAACTCGATACCAAACCTTCCCCTCTCCAAAATGGTCGAACAACTCCGTTAATTCTATATTTACTAAATCTTCTTCGATGCTTACACCATCCCAATCGAAAGTTAGGCCTGAATCCATAGTAATTGATAAAATACCAAGTATTTAAATGTAACTTATTTAGTGAAAATGACTTTGCAACCTGTTTTTAAGATTCTTGACTTACTGAATTTATATTCTTTTAACTCAGAAGGGTATTTATATTGATTCCAATCTATCTTATATCCATCTGAACCACACTTTATCAAATCTAAATTTGGTATCTTCAAAAGAAGTTCAGCCCCCGTTTCTGTATAAGTTATAGAATATGACTTCTCACACTCGAATTCCATACCATTTTCATTCCAAACCAACTTGCAGAAATCATTCAATCGGTTTCCCATTGGTTGAAAGGGAACTTTGTAAAGTCCTACTAACTTTAGGCCTTCGACCTCACATAGATGTTCGTATTTTAACCTATATGGTCTTTGTAAGTCGTATTCCATCTTAATTAAAGAAACTGCTTTGTTGGTTGCACTTGCCTCCCATACAACCTCTTCAAAATCAGGAACTAAGTGATTGATGATGATGTTATCTAATGGGAAATTATTCGCCTTTAGGAAATTAACAGTCTTGATACACTCTTGGAAACCGGCTTCCGTAGCGATACTGACTAAGTTAAAGGAAACGAATTTATCATCTTTGAGTAGTTTTTTTATTCTCTCTATCCTATCAATGGTGTTTTGAAGAAATGCAACCATTTTATCAGTATCATCCTTCTTCATAAAGAGGGTTTTCAGTTTCTCTATCTTACTCCTCATCCTAATAATCCGGAGAATAAAACGATTCATCGAATCGGGAGTGGTTAGGGCTTTGAGTGTATGTCCTGTGGGGGCAGTATCGAAAACAATCAAGTCATAATCTATACTTTGTGTTAATTCTGTTATCTTCTCAAGAGCGAAAACCTCATCCATGCCCGGAAATGTAGCCCATTCCGTTAGTAACTTAGAGTCAAAGCCCGGAAACCACTTACTTACAGTATTCTCAAAGTAATTTTCTATTTGTGTTAGAAAAAATTCTGCTTCCTTATGAGAGGATATATTCATAGCCCATAGATTTTCCTTAATTAGAGTGGGTTGAGTTCCCACACTTCTTCCCACTACATCTTCGGTGCTATGGGCAGGGTCGGATGAAACCAATATAACCCTGCGACCTTCATTAGAGTGGTGAAATGCAGTAGCGGCTGAAACGCTACTCTTTCCAACACCGCCCTTTCCAGTAAATAAAATTAATTTAGCCACGATACTTTATACTCCAACCATATATTTAAATCTTTTTAACCCCATTCTGCTTGAAAACTTTCGTCATCAAAAAAATTAGGGCCATTGGTTTCCACATCGCCTATCTGACGCACCCCATTTACTAATAACCTGATTTCATCGTTAAATATATACCATTTCGTAGTGGGTATGGTTAAAATCGGAGAAGGCCTTATAATAATTGTGATTGAACTAATTTTACTTTTTTTAGAATTGAAAAGAATCTGTATTAAATCTTCAGACAAAGGGCCCGCATACAGAATGTCTTCATCCCCTAAAACAATTATATCTAAGAAACGAGAGTATTTACTTTTTGACAAATCAATTTCTAAAAGATATATTAAAACATCTTTAGGAATCTCTATTTCAATAACTCCAGCCCCATATGAATTAATACTATGTTCAGCCTCATATTCCGCCATAATAATATTAGATGTTTATTACTTGTTAAAGGTTGCGAAGTATTAAATATTTAAAAAAATGATGTAGTATTTATGAATCCATTTGAAATAAGGTATGCAGTATTCCTTTTTGACGATGAAGAAATTTTAGACCATAAAGAATTCTTTTCCAAGGCCGAAATGAAAATGTATGCAGATAACCAAAAGGAGAGTTTTATAGAGGCTTGTTGGATAGATTTGAATAACTCCCAATATTTGATATGGATTGAAAGAGATTATAGTGGAATTGAGTGGGAAGATAATTTTAGCACAGAAGCACTTTACTTAATTAAAAACTATTTATTCCCTGATATAGATTGGATGCACAAAAATAGGTAAGTTAATATACTTCCTTTAAAAAGGACTGATACATGATTACAACTAAAGATATTTTAAGGCCTATCTCCGGATTCGTGGCGGTGCAACCTATTATCTTTATCTATCTATTCCTATTCCATGAGAACCCTATGGATGATTATATTTCCGTAGGGTGGGGATTAAATTTTGTTATGACTGTTTTCTTTATTTTCTATTACTCATGGTATGAGTCTTTGAGTATATGGAAAGATGCGTCTTAAATATCGCAATATCTAAGACTTAATTACATTATGTGTGATTTCTATAACTCCAATTCATCGGGAATTCCATCGCCGTCATCGTCATCATCGAGATGGTCTTCAAGCCCGTCATTGTCATGGTCGAACTGTCCTGTTAAATCAGAACCGTCATTTTGCTCGAACCAATCAGACAAACCATCATTATCATCATCTAAATCTAACGAATCAACGATTCCATCATTATCATGGTCGTAACGATAACTACCAAATGCCCCACCTATTTCATCAACATCTAAAATATTATCATTATCATCATCTGAATCATCTTTATCATATAAACCATCATTGTCGTGGTCCCTAACGAATTCATCTGCATAATTCATAATACCATCGTTATCAATATCTATATCGAAACAATCGTAAATGTTGTCATTGTCGTGGTCGTATATGTCGGTGTATGGAAGACCATCGGAAATTTCAATCCAATCATCTAAACCATCGCCATCGTCATCGTCATCATCCGCATCATCAATGCCATCTCCATCGTGGTCTTCAGGAGTGTCATCAATTATATCAGGAATACAATCATTGTCATCATCAGTATCAAAATCATCAGGTATGCCATCCCCATCGTTGTCATTATCGCCATTTTGCAATTGATTTTGCAATTGTTGATTTTGTTGTTGGTCTGTCGCCGATTGGGAGTTCTGACTATCTGATTGGGTTGAACCTTGTTGTTGCTGATTCTGCCCATTCTGATTGTTTCCATTTTGGTCTTGACCTACTTGGCCTCCTTGTTGCCCTCCTTGGTCGCCACCATTTTGTTGCTGACCTTGACCGTTATCCTGTTGCTGACCTTGTTCTCCTTGACCCTCTTCTTGGCCTTGTTGTCCGTCTTCGCTTGATTGAGAATCTTGGCCTTGACCTTGTTGGCCTTCTTGCCCTTGACCTTGTCCTTGACCTTGTCCTTGACCTTGTCCTTGTCCTTGTCCTTGTCCTTGTCCTTGGCCTTGGCCTTGACCTTGTCCTTGTCCTTGACCTTGCCCTTGACCTTGTCCTTGGCCTTGTCCTTGGCCTTGACCTTGGCCTTGACCTTGTCCTTGACCTTGTCCTTGACCTTGTCCTTGTCCTTGACCTTGTCCTTGACCTTGTCCTTGACCTTGACCTTCACCATTTTCACCTTCGCCTCCTCCTTCTGTTCCTCCATCACCTGAACCTTCGTTATTACCCTCGAAATCAGGGTCATAAGCATCAGGTATTCCATCACCGTCTGAATCCGACATTGACCCATCATTAGGGTCATTTGGGAAAGCATCCTGTCCGTCTGCTATTCCATCTCCATCAGTATCGGCGGAAAAAGGATTCGTTCCAGCCGCATATTCTTGGGTATTGGTTAATCCATCTCCATCAGGGTCTGCACTCGAATCTGAGGCAGAAAGGGGATTCAATCCATAATTGACCTCCCATCCATCAGGCAAGCCATCATTATCGGTATCGGCATTATTCATATCTGTGCCTTGACTTTGTTCTTCAGCGTTGGTTAAACCATCGCCATCCCAGTCTGCCCCTCCATCCGAGGGGTCTAAGGGGTCTGAACCATCACCAATAACTACGCTTGCGCTCATTGTCATTAAAAATAATGATAATGCAATCGTTGTTATTCTTCTTAATCTTTGTTCAATTTTCTCCATATTTTTCATCTTTCTTTGGCTTTCATAGGGAATCCACTATTCCCTCTAACCTTTTAAATAAGTTATTAACTATTTAAAGATATGGTAATAATATCAATTTTTTATAAAAGTATCAAAGATTATTGACAAAGGGGTAAGTAAATAGGGGTAAGTCTGTCCAATCCACCCTATTTGGATAATCCAATTCTTGAATGGGAAGAGAATTAACATTTAATTCAGGTTCTGAATCTAAACAATCCTTTGAAATGAAGGTAAATTCCAAAACATTTGGAATCCACAATTTGTGTATATCAAAATCCTTTTCATATGGTATCTCTTGCCAACCCGTATGATTATTACCATGTGTGTGAATCAAGTAATGGGTTTGATTGAGTTTATCAATCATCTCTATCTTTTTAGAAAGAGGGACAATGTGATGGCAATCATGCCAATCATCATAATTCAGACCATGTAACTCTATGGTTATCTGTTTGAAACTTTTTATCTGTTCCAAAGTTAAAATTTCGAGCCATAAAAATTCATATCCTTCTATATCCATATTGAGAAAAATATTATCGTATCTCTCAATTAGACCTATTAAATTTGTATGTTTATCATCATTGAATGTATCAATGTTCTTTTTCACAAATTGAATTTCTTCAGTATATTTCCAAGGATAGTCATCAATAGTTCCATCATAAGCATAACTATTATCCCTTCCTATATAGTGATGAGCCTCTAAAAAATCTCTTGTAAAACTTTCTTCCTCAGCGATTCCGGCGGAGATATAACAATCATACTTAACATCCAAATCAGCAACCACATACCCCCCATCTCCTTTTTCTCCATACCTTATTTTATTCGGAATAGAATATAATTTAATAGCATCTGCGATATGCATATAATAAAAAAATATTACTAACCTATATAAAACTATCAATAGATTACTTTTGCTTCTTTAAGATATGAGTAAGCGACTACCCCACCCGCCACGATGCCGATGGGTCCAAGAGTCATCCCTGTAATATCCGATTCTCTCTTTACTATGGAGGGAATTGACTGTGCGGTTTCTAATGCTCCGATTCCCACCATAGCCAATGCTAATGTATATCCTACTTTGTGTATAGGTTTAGTTTCGGTTTCATAAAATATTTTTGGGTAGTTCTTCATATTATCATCCTGTTATTGTTTTTATATCCTTGCCCTTATACCATAGAATACTTACTCCGAGCAATATGCTCGCAAAGATACTTAGTCTTGGGTCTGCGGGAAAGAAATAATCGTCTTCAAGTCTTGTGATTCCACGCCAAATACTTGCGGCGGCTATTACCACAAAGACTCCTGTAAGAATATTGCTTCTCTCCATGAAACAAATAATTAGCCTTCGACTATTTAAACTTTATCAGACTTTAAACCAACGCTTGACTCGCTTGTTTCCTCTATTGTAGGTTTTACAAACATACATCTTTCCATCTCCACCCCTTCTCTTTGTTCCAACACTTACTGAAGTTGCTGAAGTCGAAGGTGAATTTCTCTTACCTCTAAGAATTCTTGCTGATTTCTTAGGAGCCGTTTTCCGCTTTCGGGTAGTTGTCTTTTTCTTAGCAGGTGCTTTCCTCTTTCGAGTAGTTGTCTTTTTCTTAGCAGGTGCTTTCTTCTTTTTAGTAGTGGTCTTTTTCTTTTCCTTATCTGCTAACCATTTTTCATACGCCTTTTGATATTTCTTATCCTTCATTTTTTGGCCTTTGCAATATTTAGTGAAGTTTTCAAATACTTCATCCCTCATAAAGTTATCCATAGCATATTCGCAAGGCCCAAGTGGATATAAATAATTTTCCATAAGTTTAATTTTCTTTTCTTTATGTTGTTTATTCGCCCAATCTTCCAAATCATCCCATTCAGTTGTATCATCTTCGGGCTTTTCCCAAATCTTTACGGCTTGATTCAATTTAGATTTACCTCCATCCACAACGATAGAAGTAACCATATCCCACCAACCATCACCTGCATGACCTCCTATCTTATTGGCTTGCCTTACAATGGCTCGATGCACCCCTTCTGCTTCCGATTTAGTATATACAGTAAGTAAGTTATATTGACATTTTTTGGAATTAACTCCGCCAAATTTTTTCAAATTCGCTTTGTATTTTCTAATGATGCTCCAATCATCTGCCATTCAAATCACGCCCTGACCCATCTCTTAACTCGCTTGTTTCCTCTCTTGTAAGATTTACAAACATACATCTTTCCATCTCCACCCCTTCTCTTTGTTCCAACATTTACTGATGTTGCAGATGTTGAGGGGGAGTTTCTCTTTCCTCTAAGGATTCTTTTTGATTTCTTAGGTGCTTTTTTCCTTTGTGAGAGTTTCTTTCTCACAGGAGATGTTTTCCTCTTTGTAGTGGTCTTTTTCTTCGCCGAAGATTTTCTTACCTTAGAAACCTTTGCCCATTTTTTCAAACCACCATTCTCATCTAATTTCCCACCTTTCCATGAGATTTTTTCGTTGTATTTATAATTAGGATTTATAGGGTCATTAGTAATTCTTCCTACTCCCTTTTCGATATTTCCTGAGATTAATTTAACCCAAACAGATTCATTACGGTATTTGCCTTTGCCCTCCAATAAAACCTTAGTATCAGTTTTCTTCTTAGCCATTCAAATCAATCCTTCCGCCTTAACATCAAATCCAGTTGGGTTTTAATCTCTCCGAGTTGAACCTTTACATCTTGCATATCTTCTTTTGCTTTGTTGTGATGTGCGCCGAATTCGTTTTTGACCTCGTATAATGAAAAGACCATAAAACGATAAAGAGCGTATATAGACCCCAAAAGTAAAACCAATGGAAGGCCGTAGTCCTCAATCATCGAAAGAGTTGATAGAGCATCAGCCATAATAACCATAAATTACTACGACTATTTAAAAACTACTTCTTCTTACGAGTAGTTTTCTTCTTAGTAGCCGTCTTTTTCTTAGCAGGTGATTTCTTCTTGGCTGGAGCCTTCTTCTTCGTGGCGGGTGCTTTCTTTGCACCTGATTTCTTCTCAAGTTCTGCCTTAATCTTTCTCCATTCCTTGCCCATAGCCTTGCCCCTTGCACTAATGTAGGCTTTAGGAGATTCGCTTGGTTTCTTATCTCTAAACTTAAATGTCTTTACAAGTTGTTTATAGGTAGTAGGATTTGCCATGTTTGAGAATCTCGACACAACTATTTAAAGGTTTATTTATTCTCGAAGAGATTTTTATCCCAATTGATAAATCTATTAGGAAATTTGAAAACATCTTCAGTTATATCAACCATATGAGTTGCATCAAATCTAATAAATCCCTTTTTAAAAGAATTTTTTAAATCATAACCATATAATGGCCCTTTATCGGAACTAATATTCCAATAATATTTTGTTCTATCTCCTATATAGACTACCCAATGACGATTCATTAAAACTCCTCTAAATTTGGAAGATATTCTTACTGATTCATTATAATCAAGGCCATCCTTATCCTTCATCTCATTACTGTATTGATATATCAACAACGGATTTTTTACTCGTTCTTTAAAAAGTTTTCTTACATTTTTGCTGGAGTTGAACGAAGGATTATTTCTGAAAAATTCCTTTAATAACTTTTTAGATTCTTCTTTATCAAGGCCATTGTAATTCATTTCAAATCCCTCCAAGGAATGCCTTCCCAATTCATAAAACCATTATTAGCCCCACCTAATTTTAATACATAGATACCGGTGTCTTCGTTTGCATAAGCACTCCATCCATTATCCTTCATGGCGGCAATCGCTAAGTTCCTTGTTCCTTTGTCAAATGTAAGTTGTAAATAGCATAATGCACCTCTTGACACTCTTAATGAACCTCCGTCATCAACATTACGAACAGGTATTATTACTTCGATACCAACCATTAGTGTGTTATTAAAAAAGGTAGGGTAATAAACATGATTTTCTTTAATAAAACCCATAGGTAGTTGGCTATTAAAAGAAGAACCGTGTTTAGTCGTAAAATCAGCCGTGAATGTTCCTTGTTCCTTTACTTTCTGAGGAGTGATTTTTTGCACTACTAATTGCTTCTCGATGGAATTGATTTTTGTTAATAGTTCATTTCTTTCTTCTTCGCTCAAATTTATGCGGTGTCTGTTAGCACTTCGGAAATTATTATATTCTTGAATAGCCATCTCCAAATCAGCCATTGAAAAATAAACTTCCTTCATTTTAAACCACCCCAAGGAATATTGTTCCAATTCAAAAAGGAAGAACCCTTTAACATACTTTTATACGGAATCACGATTATAAACGGCTTTGGAAGTGATTTCAAACCCCATGAAGTCGAACCTTTCTGCCAATCTCTATTTAAAGTCCAATTGCCCCCGACTCTTTTGGATTTAGGCACTCTCTTAAAGAGGTCGAACTTCCTAAAAACATGACGAAACCCATATTCATCTTGATTTATAAGGTATAATATTCCTTCCAGTTTGCGACCTTCAGCGAAGTTCATCAATGGTGGCCTCTTCTCTAAGTCATTCTGAAATGTAAAAATAACATCTCCTTCCATATAATCTTTACCTAACTTCCATCCCCCACCTTTCTCATCAACCTTGACTCCTTCAACTCGGTAGTTTTCATGCGCCTTGATAAATTCATATTCCGTAGGCCATCGAGTAAGATAATCCTCTATTACCTCATAATATTCCGTCATTATTTCACCTCAAATGGATTTTTCTTCCAATTCATAAATGGAGATTGATATAATAGGTCCTTTGATTTACAATAGGGACACCAATGGTTCGGGTTACGAACCTTCAAACGACACGATTCATCCGAAAAGAATTCATCTGCCGTCATAGGGGAGAACCGTGCATTTATAGGATTCAATATCATACCTTCTAATCCAGCATCATAAATAATACGGAAGTAGTCGTCTTTGGTATATACGCCCTGCGCCCAATCATCTTCATCTGCTCCCTCCTCAATGAACTGCCAGTAGTTGTCGGAGTTAATATTGTGAAGGGTTTTCAAATACTCATAAGAATCAGGGTGCGTGAAATCCTCATCTTCTCCGCACCCAAATGTATATCCACACCTACCGCATTCTCCATATGTCGGAGGGATTCCCCTACCCGGTCTTGAATCAAAGGTAATGCTCCCACCGCCACCACAATGAGGACACTCCCACCATTCAGTATATGTAGCCATTAGGTAAGAATTAATGGACGACTATTTAAAACTCCTCTAACAGTCCAGCATCTAACATTTCTTGAATCGTGTCTTTAAACATATTATACCAACCCACATCACAAGTAATTTGTTCATAATTATCTCCTATATCATAAGCCTCATATGTAATCTCACTTACTTTTACAATATAGCCTTCCAATTCTTCATCCATCTCCAATTCTATATATAAAACATAATGTTCTTCTTGCATTTCCTTTTTAATAACTTCACCCTTTATTTTATGACAAGGAATTTGTGAAATATTTGAAACCTCATCCGTCACAGAAGGCGTTGCTCCGCTTGCTGAAATTAATAAAAAGGTTACGAATAATACAAATGCTATATTTTCGTCAAAAGGTTTAGAGGGTATTGAATCCCCGCTCTTTTTCAGCATATAAAAGGATTTAGATTCCGATATATAAAGAGTTGCAAAGGTTTAAATAAGTATTAATCGAATAGGAGATTATGAAAATCCTCTTTTGGACTGGTTATCATAATGGAGTGTTTGAGATAATGGAGAAGATAGATGAATCTTCAGGCGAAAGGACTTTGGGTTTTGGGAGCGAAGGTTCATTATATAGGTTAGCAGTATCACTTAATAAGTTAGGTCATGAGGTTTATATATTCGGTGGGCAAGGATTGAAGAATCATGGTTATGATATTAAAGATTACGATGCAGTAATAGTTCAAAGATATTTGAATTTCCTTATCTATGAAGATTCTAATCATCCTAATATAATTCTTTGGCTTCACGATATTACTCCGTTGCCTTGGTATCAGGGGGCAACCTTATCTGAATCAGGAAAGCATATTTATGAAATGGCGGTAAGAAATGAAGTCATAAGAAGAACCGTAGTTTTGACACCGTTTCACGAAAGGAAGATTAGGAGTAATTATGATTTACCCGAAGGGCATTTTGCTACTATCGGACACGGAATAAATCAGAAGATTGATACAGATAGTCCTGAAAATAAGATACCTTATAGGATGGTATGGACTTCTGATTGGGTTCGGGATTTGAAGAAGGCGATTCAAATTATTAATAATATACCTCATGAAGAAGTTCCTATTTCTGTGGAGGTGTTTGGAGAGGGGGCGACTGATACACGGAATATAGATTACTACGATAACCAAACCCCAACTCTAAGAGAAGTTATAGAATCATCGCCTCATGAAATAATTATTAGGCCTAAAGTCCAAGATGAGGAAATAATTGAGGCTTGGAGTAAGGCCGATTTTTGGTTCTATCCTACTGATTTTGAAGAAACTTATTGTATTACTGCATTAGAGGCTCAAAGGGCAGGGGTGTTTTGTTTTGCTTCAAATGTAGGGTCATTACCTGATGTTATTCAAGATAGAGGATTTATTTACCATGATGGTGAAAATACTGAAGAATATTATAGGAAATTGGCCGATGTTTTAAAGCACTATTTGTTGAATCCTGATGATGTAGGGAATATGAGAGAGAAGGCAATTACTTGGGCAAAGGAACAAACCTCTATGAAAATGGCGAAAGAATGGGAAAGTATTTTGAGAGAGGGTGTTCAAACTTTTAAGTTCTTCGACTAAATTTAACTCTTAAAGACTCTATAACAAGCATTCCCAATACCCATGTGAAAATTCCTATTGTCAATATTAAAGGAATCGCATCCACCATATTCATTTATTAAACCCCTATATTTTTTATTATACTACGAACCTTGTTACCGCATCTCCGACTAAACTAATCTTTCCTACATTGCTCCTTAATTTAGGTCTTTTTGATATTTTATATGTAGTTAATAGAACTACTCCTGATAGAACTATCAAAAGTCCTCCAATAATTCTTCCTTGTTTAGTAACTCTCTTTGCTAAGATAAGGGCTACTCCTACTAAACCCACTATTACGGAAACTAAAACTACTCCGATTGATTGGTAATAGAAATAAGCCGAACCAATTGTATTAGTATTCACATCCACCACATTCTTTAAAAAGTTTTCCTGATATATAAACTTTATCTAAGTATTAATAGTAATAGAATTAGTAAATACATCAGAATCAGGATTGGTTTCTCCATCTTCCCAAAATTTTAGTAGGGCATCATAACTACCGCTTGATAGATTTCCTAAAATATCAGCCTCTTCAGGAGTTATAGTTAATTCAGTTGCACTAAATGTCCTTTCGACTACTACTCTCTCCGCCTTCGTCATCTTGGGACATATTAATAACTTGTTTGGCGACTACTTAAAGATTTTCTTAAGTGCATCCTTTAGATTTTTCCAAAAACTAAATGAAGGAAAGTTGCTAAAATCCTTTATGATTCTCATTTCTTTTACCTCAATCAAAAATATAATGGAAAACGACCCAAAAGCAAAACCACTTGGTTATAGTTATGAGCATTCACTCATCTCTATCTTTATGCATTTGTATATTATGCTCTTTAACATAGTCAATAAAATTATTTCCAACTTCTTTAGTTTCTTGAGATACATCTAATTGAGTAATCTCTCTCATCATATGAATGGTATAAAGGTCAAAACTATTTGCATCACTAAATCCTTCAGGCCTACCTCGATGATATTCACTCACAATATAATCATAAGTCACTTGTTGAACACTATTCATAATCATATTCTCACCTCATAGGTTCTTGCCTTATTAACCATCTTCAAATATTTTTCATGTGTTTCAAAAAATTTGTCGCCTTCCATCGTGGAAATGGTGGTAAAAATAGTTCCACTCTTAAGGTGAATATCACAACTATCCTCATAATGACTAAAACAAATAGCACTAACCTCAGCCAAATTAATAAAACTCTTTGCTGATGTAGTTTTTACTGATACAAATTTATCCATTTTAATCACTCCATTTTTATAAAGTATCTAACATATCGTTGCCCTGTTAAATCCTTCTTCCACTCTCTTGTAAATTGATAACCTTGCTCCTTCAAATCACAAATTCTTCGGGGTAGCGACCTTATCTTATAGACCGCTTGGGCTTCCACATTACTTATACTTCCTTCTGACTCAAAGTGCCTTATCAACATTTCATTCTGCGTTTGCTTCTTCATATTTGTTCCCTCTATTCTCTCCTGCTATTATCACCTATATAAACACTTTGATGGTTGGTTCAACCCCTATGAGGATTATATCCAACATCCCTCATATAACTTACCTCTCTCGTTGTAGTGCAATAATCACAACATTGCAAATCCCTTATTTCTTGGTGTTTCCAATGTTGTCTAAATGAAAGGTTTTGACTAAAACTCCAACTATGATTTCCATTAGGGGATATTAAACAATCAGGATTGTCTAATTTAACCCTTTCAGTATGCAAAGTCTTACATCTCTTACAACGATATATATTATTTACTAAATCTCTATCTAATTTAACATAATTAACTAAATCATAAATACAAGGCCTTTGTTTCTTAGACTTATTACAATTATTCTTACCTATTTTCATTTAGAAACCCCCTTAATCAAGGTTATCATAAACTTCTTTCAGTTTTATATAAATCTTACTTCTCATATCTCTCTTTTTCCAATCCCAATGCTCCTTATGAGTAGCATCCAAGACTTCAAAAAATTCTTCTTTAGTTAAATTCAATTCTATCTTCATCACTTTCCCCTTCCCTTAGCCCAATTATATATCTCGAATGTCCATGTTTTCAAAGTATCAGCCTTACTATCTAAGTTATTCATCTCATTAGTTAATCCCTGAAAGTCCTTTTTAAACCTTTGTATTGTTAGATGTAAATAGATAGAATGGATTAGTAGGGTAAATATAAAAACAGATAAAAATAATATTTCCATTGTTACCATACTACTAATCATCTCCGATAAATAAGGACAATTTAATCTCCCTTATAAAACCTTTTATCAAATGATACTGAATATTTTTAATGCAATGGTGCTTGATACTAATAAATTAAGAAATGCAAAAAGAGTTCTGAAAAAGGCCATCTCATTAAAATGTTTTTGGAGAACATCTTCTAATGGTTTAGACATAATCTTGAATGTTAAGATTACCTATTTAAGACTTACTTTCTCTTTTTCAAGTCTTTAGCGATTCCTATTTCCTTATCAAAATTATCATTCTCATCCACTATGAATTTATTATTGGCCTCGATTTCAGCCAACTTATGTTGATGTGACATTTCCATTTCTTCCATTCTATGACGATGGGCTATTCTATCTTCCATAGTTCCTATTTCTTGAGTTTGTTCCGACTTCCACAATTCTAACATAGATGTAACTATAAGAGTTGCTAAAGTCCCTACAATTGCCAAAAGGGAAATGAAACCTTCTAACATAGGCATAACTGCATCGGGTTGGATAATACCCATTCCAACAATAGCGAGTGCGGCAATAAGCCACCCCCACACGATAGGTAATCCGATGTATTTCATCATCCAGTCATTGACGGTTGATTTACGCCCCCAAACAGGATTCCCTTTCTTTGCCGCCATATGATGATATTTAATGCTTACGACTATTTAAAAGTTATCAGGCAATTCCTTGTTAAATCACTCCCAAGGGAAGTCCAAACCCATATGCCCCCATTGAGCAGTTTCTTCAAATTTAATATTCTTCAAATCAAGATGTTTTATGATTCCATTAGGCGACAAATCGTAATCATTAATTTCTAATATATTTTTAGTCCATCCATTACCATAGTTGAGAATCGCAGTTGCTTGAATCGGCCTATCATACCCTATTGCATAACTTAATTCTATCTTAACTTCATGGGCATTATATTTATTAAGATAATCAACGGCTATTCTCCGAGCCATGTATGCCGCACTCCTATCCACCTTACTTACATCCTTCCCACTAAATGCACCTCCCCCCAAAGGAACTCTTGGCCCATAATTATCAGTAGCCAATTTCCTTCCTGTTACTCCTGCATCTGCTTGAAAAGAACCCTTCTCCCAATCACCCGCAGGATTACAATGTAATGCTACTATCTTGTATTGAGGATATTGTTCAAAAAATTCACGAACCAAAATCTCTAAGTTCTCTTTTGGAGCGTTTTGAAATGACGCAACTACACTTACTTCATTATGATTCAAAGTGATTTGTGTTTTTCCATCAAAAGAATATTGTTCATATATGTGCTTGTTTAGTTTTCTCGCTAAGTAGTATTCGTGTGGAATCATCTCATCATTTTCCCTACAAGCATATCCAATCATAATTCCTTGGTCGCCAGCCCCTCCCACATCCACTCCTTGAGCGATATATGTGGATTGCTCATGAATATGAATTATAACATCATCAATTCCTGTTAAGTTATATACTATCTCTCTAATTCTATCGTCTGAAACATCTGTCTTAGAAGTCACTTCTCCAGTAATAAATATTTTAGCATGGCCTCCACAAGTTTCAATAGCACACCGAGAGTTTTTATCGCCACTCATATATTCATCTAATATAGCATCAGATATTCGGTCACATAGTTTATCAGGGTGTTTAGGAGATACAAATTCAGCAGTTCTCATAACAAGTAATGTTAAACAATACCTATATAAATATTACTTTGTAATTCAATCAAAGTGAAATATATCCGCCCGATACTGCTACGAAACCAATTGCTCCTACGGCAACTACTCCTGCAATAATTCTTTGTGTTGCAGAAAGTTCATTCCAACGAGCCATAATTGTTCTTGCCTTATCTTCTAAATCCTCAGCAGTTTCAAGAGCATCTTCAACGGCCTCAATAGTTTCTTCTGCCGCCTTCTCAATATCGTCAGAAGCATCCTTTAGTTCTGTAAGTGCGCCCTTAATATCCTTCTCGGCAATCTTATCGGCTACATCACCCACCTCATCTGCGGCGGTTTCAACTGCTTCTGCCGCTTCCTCAGTTTGGTGAATAACATTCTCAACTGCTTCAACTGTTGAATTAAGGTCAGATACTAAGCGAGAAATTAACTCAGACTTTTTTCCCGAAACCTTTAGGCCTCTTTCTTTCAATTCATCTTTTAACTCATATACTGTGTATTGAGAGTAGTCATCTTCTGTTACTAAATTGTCGGCATCCGTCATATTAATCTAATTTGAAGTTAATATTTTACCTATTTAAAACTTTGCAAACTATTAATTTATGATTGTGGTGTTTTTTCCGTATGTATATATCAATGATTTACAATCACAATCTTCCAAAGCGATTTTTATTTGTGTTGCTAAGTCGGTATGAGTTTCTTTAGAGATATAATTAGAGTTTTGAATGTTTATAAAAAGATTTTCTCCATTCTTATATAGTTCAAATGTGCCTCTATATAGGGCATTATGTATTATATTTTCAACCCTCTTTTGCACATAATAATCACTAATCAGCCTCTCGGCGATAAAAATCTCCATAACCTTCGATTACAAACTAATACTTAAATTTATCGGTCAGCACAAATCTCTCATAGGAAACAAAGCGTCTAAAAAACCCTTAGACCAACCTATCCTTAAATCAATTATATCATAATTGTCGTAAATTAATCTAACTTGGTCTTCTTCAGCCAACCAACAATTAGCCATTACTTCTAAAGCATCATTTTCTGTTTCTAATTTATTATACATATCTTGATAAAAAGGCTTATTGCGGTGATAAGATGTTTTTCCTAATTTTACTCCTATTTCAAAAGCAAAATTATCTAACATTATCATACCTCGCATATACCACTCATACAATCACTCATCGCAGAACCAATCAAAATTCCTTGAGATTCCAAATATTCTTGAGCCTCATCCACAGTTAAAGGAACTAATGGCTCATTTCCTCGACTACCACTCCTATATACAGTTGTTCCCTTACACATAGGAGCATATTTTAAAAGAAGATTTCCATATTTTTCCACAGGGTAGTCTTGTGGAAGATTAATAGTCTTACTTACTGCATTATCTATGTGCTTCTGAACTATTATTTGCATTCTCAAATGGTCTTCCACCGAAATCTCATGTGCTGAAACAAAAGAACTTAAATCATAACCTTCTTGATAGAGAGTTTGGAATAGAGGGTCAATAACAATCTCTTCTTTGATTTGCCTTTCATTACTATCTTCCACATCTGCATAATACCTTCTCTTATATCCCGCAGAAAAGACAGGTTCAATTCCTGAAGATGTTCCTGATACTATTGATGTTGTTCCCGTAGGAGCAATTGTTAATAAAGCACAATTTCTAATCCCATATTCTCGTATCTTAGCCCTAATTCCCTTAGTAAGAGTCTTACAAAATCCACTCTCAAGGAATTTTTCAGTATCGAATACGGGGAATGGACCCTTTTCAGCCGCAATATATGTTGAAGCCTCGTATGCTCTCTTTTTAATATAATTCATAATCTTCTCGACCATTTTTCGACCCTCTCCATTATCATATCTATATCCCATTTTGATTAAACAATGTCCAAGACCCATAATTCCCAAACCGATTCTGCGAACATTTTGACAATTCTTCTCGATTTCAGGAAGTGGATATATATTAACATCCAAAACATCATCCAAAAACCTTACTCCAACCGTTACAGTATCGGCTAACATATCCCAATCTATTTCATTGGTTTCAGGATTAATATGGCTTACCAAATTTATAGCCCCTAAGTCACAACAACCATAGGGTTCTAACCAAATTTCTCCACAAGGATTAGTCGAGATTAGTTTTTTATAATACCAAATATTATTCATCTCATTGGCTAATCCCTCGTTCAAAATTCCCGGCTCTCCCGATTCCCAAGAATTATAAACTATAATATCCCATATTTCTTTAGCAGGAATCCGACTTACTTCTTTATTGTTCCATTCAAAAACAATGTCTTCTTCATTCTTAATCTTTTCAAAGAAATCATTATCCACCAAGACTGAAACATTTGCATTCTTTAGGCGTTGGTCTAATTGGTATTTAACCAATGTCCTAATTACATTTTCGACTCCCTCATCATAATTATCTAAAATCTCATCTAATGAATCTGAGGGAAGATTAGGATAAGTTTCCATTATCAACTGCTTGGTGTTTTCTTCTGTTAGTTCAAATCTATTAAACTTCTTACTTAAAAACTCCATAATATCTGCATGGTCGTAACGAAGGCATTGCATGAGAGCAGTTCTTCTGCCCCCTCCTGCCTTAATAACTTCTCCTGTTTGATTAATAACTTCCATAAGAGATACTGCTCCAGTTGCTTGACCTCCTGTGCCTCTTATGGGTGTTCCTCTTGGCCTAATTGGGCTGAAATTAATTCCAACACCTCCTCCAGTTCCACTTATTACTAACATATCACTAACCGTCTTTCCCCAACCTTCACGACTATCATCAGCAGGAACTACGAAGCAATTTAGGAGTTGGCCTTTCAATCTTCCACTACCATACCATATTCTCCCACCGGGAACAAAACGGTTTGATACCATAACATCTTTGAACCTACTACTCCACTTATCACGGTTTCCATTCTCCGCAGAAGATATGTGTTTTGCAACACGCTCACAAGCATCTTCCCAACTTTCTTCATGGTTGAGTGCATATCTTTGGCGGAAAATTGTGTCTGCAAAATTAGTTGGTTGATACATATTTCTTAACTTGTTTATCAACTATTTAATACCTTTGTCGCCCTTTAAAAAAGTATATAACTAAGACGACTTTTCTTCGGATGAAAGAGGAAAGCCCCACTTTTTATAAAATTTCATTTTTGGGTCAGGAAATAAATAATAATTTCTCTTATTCCCAGTTTTAGGATAAAATCTTTTTAGTGGGTTTTTTTTGTTTTTCTTTCCCACATCACTCATTATGTGTAATAAAGAGGGGTCATGACCTTTGCTACTATAAAATCCCATTTTATATTCATCATATTCCAAATCATTATCATCATTTAATTTAAAATTAGTGTAAAGTAAAATGTGTCGAGGTTTTTTGTCAAAAATCGGATTAGAGGTGTTCTTTTTAGTTTTATTCCTAATACTAATTACAACATCCCTCGATTCCAAATCTTCCCACTTACTCCCTTTTGATAATGGTTCTTTCATTAATTCGGAATTCTGATTCAACCAATCTAAACTTATCCCATTTCCCATAAACATTCCTACACCATCCCTCTTCCTCCCTCCTATTTCCCTACCATAGTTGTTGGGATGTGCAAGATTGTTAAAAGAATTGTCTATATAATACCAATTGTCAAAGTCTAAATCATCTATTTTAACATCTAATGCTTTACTCACAGGGTATTCTTTCAAATCAACCTTTACTAACTCTTTATCCGTATAAATACCATTACTATCAAAATCAATAATATTAACAATATCATAAGTTAGTGTAGGTTTTTCCGATTCACTAACAACAAAGTTAGTAAAAATATCGGTTGTTACTCCCATTTCCCTAAAAGAAAACATAGACTCAGGATTTTTCTTGAAAAATTCCACTATGTTCTTTAACGAGTGTTCAGTTCCATCCAAATCTTCTGAAAAATACCCATCCTCCCACATTCGGAATAAGGTAGCATTAAGAGAAAGATTTTCCCACCCAATTCTGCCAATTAAATGATTCTTAGGAGTTTCTGTAATAATGAAATATGTGTCTGTGCTAAACGGTTTTCCTTTCACATTTAATTTCTTACTTCCTCTAACTATAATTTTTCCTTCTTGAACATCATCTTCGATATTCACTTCTTCTTGAACATCATCTTCGATATTCACTTCTTCTTGAACATCATCTTCGATATTCACTTTTTCTTGAACATCATCTTCTGAGGGATTTTCTTTAGGAATTACTACTAATTCAACATTTACCAACTTATCAATGCATAATGCCTTATCGGTAATACGATAAACAGGATTCGTTTGGAATGTTTCAATTTCTTCTTCCTCTTCCTCGTTATCTTCTGAAGGATTTTCCTTGCCTTCTGCCCCCCACATAGTCATTCCATAATAATCATCATCCACATCAACCCAATCTCTTGTAGTCCATGTTTGCCTAAAGGTCGTCTGTTCCTTTTTAGTTTTAGTTACGGGCTTAGTTACAGGAACTGGTTTGACCCATTTACCACCAATCAAAAGAAGGTCTTCAGGACCTAATGCATTAGAATCCGACTTTAATTTTTGGCTTATATTAATTATTAACTCACCATAACTAACTGCGTCTTGACCCTCATGTGTAATAATAAGACACTCGTTAGTGCCATAAATATCATTATTAACTCCTATTCTCGAATCCAAAGAAGCCATATCGAATATTTTAGGTTTGCTATCTAAATTTATCTTATCTTCTAAGGATAAGAAAGATTCCAAATTGTGTTCTATTTCAACAAAGTCACAATAAAACAAAATATAATCCCACTCACTCTCATCCTTGAGAGCGTAAGTCACCACCCACGAATCAGTATTTTGTAATTGTTGGAATGATATATTATCCAAAGTAATAGTCTTTTTTAGTGCTTCTAAACTCTTCATGATTTTTTCATAATCGGTATTAGTTATAACCACATAAGCATCCCCGTCTATGTCTGAGCGAGTCGCTACTACTACCTCTTCCTTTGGTTCTTCTTTCTTTGATTCTTTGGGAGCAGGGAGTTTTTTCATTTCCACAGGTTTTGCCCCCCCTAAAACCTTTTTTATATCAAAATGCTTTTTATCTCTTTGGTGATTTTCTAAGGCCTTCTTATTTTTAAACCTCTTTCCGCATCGAGGGCATTCAAAGGGTTTTTTCTTATCGACCTTCTCGACTTTGGTTTGCTTTTTCTTTTCTTCCTTCTTAGGTTCGGTGTATATGACGGCCCCTCCCTTATGGCCTGTTTTAGCCTTATGGTCTGTTAAGGCCGTGCGAGTGCCGAATACTTCCTTACATTCAGGACACATTACTTTGGGCATCTTCATTACCTCCTAAAATTAATCTAATATATTTCTCCATCTTTTTATCATCTATATTAAGGCTTTCCTTTTTAGGAGTATTGTATTCTTCAGCCTCTTGCACAATGCCTTCGGGATTCATCTCACCCTGCTCCCTCATATATGTCACCCAATCCTCCTGCCTTTCTAACAAAGCATTTCGGGTAAATGAATGGATATTTGAGTTGGGTCGAGAGATGGATGCTTGATATATGGTGGCATAAATACTAATGTCGTCTGCCACCCCTTCGATACTATTCCCCATTCCACTAAGGATGGTAAATCCAGTTGTTTGACAAAAGGAAGTGTAATCAAATCCAAGATATAGTGGGCCTCTCGCCCGTATTCCTACTCGCCCCAGTTTTCCTAAATCACACTCAAAAACTCCTGTTATATTACCTTCGTCATATGGAGTTCCTTCAGGCCAAAGGCTGATAAGAATTCCTGAGTTAGCAAGAGCCTGATAATAATCGCTCGCAGTATCAATATTGCATAGTAGGTCAATAAGTGCGTATGCGGGCCTTTTATAATTGGCGTATCGTTGGCCCTGCACCAAACCACTCAAAAACATTAATAGTGCTATCTTATTATCTGTGTAAAATGCCTCATCCGTTCCTGCATATTCAAGATACGGCCATAGATTACAAACATCTATATTAGTGAAAACCCATCCGAGATTGAGTCTTCCTTCCCTTGAACCAACTGATACATAATAATTGTTGCCGGATAGCAGACTAATGGGGTTGCGTGAAAGTATTTCTCCGCTACCTAACTTCCATCTAAAGTTTCCACTTTTTTCAATAAAGTCAGTCAGGGTTAGTAAGAAAGGAATTAAATTTTGTTCAGGAGATTTCATATTACTCAGCATGAACTCGATGGTTCTGCTGAATGCATCACTATTACAATATTTATCTTCCATCCTCCACTTTGGCAATTCTGTTCCTGTGCTGGAAATTGGATTCCACGATATGTTGGGGTTGTTATCAAAGAAAACTAATGTAATTTGATTCTTCCATTTTTTAATTTCTCCATCCCCTCTCTCTCCATAATTTCCTGCTCCATAGACGGAATTCCAATCAGGATAGATTTCACTCCATTTATTACTCATTCTCTTACGGCCACTATCCCAATACATTCCGGATAGTTTAATGCCGTTTTGAGTTTCCTCCTTATTGTCAATATAACGAATTGTGGTATTAATTGGGGCTGATTGTCTAATCACTCCCTTTCTTCCCTTCAAATCTCTCTTAGTGGTCTGTTTCCTACTTTTTGCGTAAAGTAAATGTCGAAGTTGGCCGTATTCTTCTAATTCAGCCATGTCTTCCTCCATATTATTCTCCAAATCTTCGTAATCATCCCACCCTAATCCCTCCACCTCGGTTTGAATTTGCATACTTAATTCCTCCAACGCACTTTCAATCTCCTCTAACTCTTGTTGTGTTTCTTCACTCACGAACCCCCCATCTTGTGAGATATAAACATCATCATAAGGGGGTTTAAAATTAACATCTATAATAAGTTGAGGTTTTTGTTTGATAATGGGTTGCTCGCAGATGGAATCTCCCTCCCTTATAACATCAGGGGGAATAAATTTATTAAGACCGAACTTTCCAAACCCTCCTCTCCACATACCTATGTTGTTGAAATTTAGTTTTTGTAAGGCTGATTGGAACTTCCCATAATCCGTAGCATCTCTAAAATTAAATCTATCTCCTGAATCGTATGCAAAATCCCTAAGTATTTTTAACGAATCAGTCATATCCTTCATAGGCATCTTAAAAATATTATTAAGATATATTTCAAATAACTTAAGCCTTATTTCATCACTTATCGCAGGATTCCCTTCTATAATAGCCGGTGCATTATCAAATAGAGTTTCATTAATTATATCTTTCTGCTTCATTAATTCTTCCGCATCCAAATCAAACTTAGCATTTAATATTAATTGAGATACTAATGATTCATCTATATAAGTTACTATTTGATTTATAGTAGGAATTCCAATTATAGGATTCTTTACCAATTCTGCCACTATCTCCCTATATCTTACTTCGTTATATATATTACTTCCATAGAGAGTAAATATATCGCTATAATGAACATTAATTTCCGATTGACTAATTCCTCGACCCTGAGTTGTTTCTATTATCTTTACAGATTTAGAAAATGCATTAGTATTCTGAGTGGTAAGTATTAATCTTGATTGCATGGATTGGGGGATATATGGATTCTGTGCCAAAATTATTAAATAGTTTTTGAGTTGATTGAGTCTAATTTCTATATCGCTTTGAATATCTTCTCTTCGGGAGTAAGCATCCATGTCGTTATATACTAAATCCACAAGTTCAGTTTCCGATAACTTTTGTAATTCGGTAGGAACTTTAAAAATATAGTGTCCTCTTCTATTAACTTCAAAGTAAGGTCCTAATGAGAGTTTTAACATAGCCCTTTCAGCCATTCTAAATTGGGCTGGAGTCCTCAGTAATTTAAAGAGGTTATCTATCCCATATTGCTGAGGAGCGAAGTCGGAATAATAACCTAAGATTAATCCTATAAAAGCATTCAATCCGTCAGACCCAAATGACTCCCTTACCGCCGCGACAACGGCTCGGCCATCTCCTCCAAACACCCTTGGTCGCAATTGTGAGAAACTTCCCATAGGGGTAGGAAGTTCAATATTATTATGAACCCTTGCATCAGGGGGGATGGTCGGAACTAACTCAGGGTTTAAATAAGGGTATAATTTTTCAATTTGTTTATTATCAATGAAGGGGTTGTTAGGGAGCAAATTCCCATTTTTGCCTACTAAGGCATCGAGAAGAATGGCAGTTAGGGGAAATGAGCCGTTTGGATATGGAGTATAAGTAGTCTTAGCATTTGTGGTGATAAAGGACATATAGGAATTAAAAACTTTGTTGAATATTCGGGGTGAGCGGCTAAAGTGATAAAGATAATAATACATATATAATTTATATGCTTTTGCGTATTGTTCTATTCCTAACTCGCCGATAGGGATATTATCCCATGCATTAATACAAATGGTGTTTTGTAAATCATCTATACTTAATACATCATCCGAATAAATCAATAATTGGGTGAGTGGATTATTACTATAACTCCTTTCTGATTCATTAAAAGTTGAGAATTGAGATGGTGGTGAAATACCATATAGTGAAGTCCAAGCCCACGCCATAACACTACTGGAATCTAATAGTTTAGGATGAATTATTGAGGTGAAAAGGTTGTTATCAGAATAACATATGCTTGAACCGTCAGATTTATCATATAATAAATTCATAGTTAATGCCTTATATGTTTTATAATAGTCGTTCATAAGTTTTTTAAGACTTCTTGGAGTATTATGGGGGGTGGAATGAAGAAATTTATATATTATACCCATAACTTCACATAGGGTTTTATAATTAGTAGTGGATAACCTCGGTGAGTATGAAAGATTGTGAATCGTCTTAAGTTGATAATATGCCAACAATAATTCCTTATTTCTTCTCAACGCATTAGCAGTTTCAGTCCTGCTACCCCAAAAAGTCCAATCAATATTAATATTCGGGAAAATATTCTTAGTAGTTCTTATCCAACCAATCTTACCTCGCCCCAATTTCTTAGCCGAACTCTTTAACTTCTGAATCATATCACTCAACACCGCATTATCTATCATTCGTGCGGGGGCCTTACCTGTCTTTATATTCAAATCTAATAGAAATAAATCAGAAGCCATAGCAAAATCACGGCCAGTTGCACTATCCACTAACTTTATCTTTTGATTATAAAGGTGTTCTTGAATAGATATATCCGGAGTGTGTCCTTTGAAGGTTTCCATTACCGAAGTATGATTATAGATGGTTTTTAATAAACAATTCTCTCCATAGTTCCAAGTCTTAGTGGTATCATACATATCCAATGTTCCTGCGATTGAAGTTTCATTCACAGGATATTGGAGAAGCCATGAAATATTTTGTGAAGAGGAGTCCAAAGCCGAATCCAAAAATTCTTTTCGTATAGGTTGATACTGCTCTTGGCGGGTATTACTAAACAAACCATTTATTACTGAGGCTAAAGAAGTTTCAGAAACCCATATCTGAGGATTCTGTGCAACAGTTCTATATATTCCGGGGTCTATGCTCCCATAAAGTCTAATATCGGTTAAAAGCCCTTGTGTAATTTCTTGGAAATCCCGAAATTCAAATCGAACATATTCATCATAGTCCAATTCAACTCCCTCTTGTAATTGAACTGCTCTCGCCGCTCTTGAGGTATCTCTTCCGAATCTTAAACCTTGATTATAGTTAGGGACTAATTCTTGGCTATTGCCTAAGCCCTTACAGTCGTAATCGCCTTCAGGAATTTCACCATAATAACCATGATTATTATAATCTAAGTAAGCCCACCCCATCTTATAGGGTGCTTTAATTTTTTGCATAGGCTCCCCCCGTTCATTAAGGCTGGAATCCCATATACTATTGCCGGAATTATCCTTGATTTGTTTTAATATTCTTGCCACTCCTTGAAATGCAGGGAAGGCCCAACCTTGCTTTTTCGGATATATCGTAGTTTCTAAACCAATTCCCCACCCAATTTTTCCCCCCTCAATATTTCTTTTATCTCCCCACCTTAGACTCATCCGACCCACAATTTCAGATTCACCACTATTGAATAAATCTTCAGGACTCATCTTAGCGAGATTAGGATATTTCTTTTTATCTCCACTCTTAATTGCTAATTTATAATCATTAATAATATCTTCATCAATCAAAGCGACAAAGGCCACCCCATTACCATTATAGAAATCGAAATAGGGGCCACAACCATATTGACCGTTAAAATTAATACAACTCAGCCCTGCGTCATTCACCCTCTCACCATTCCACATCTCCTCCGACCTTTGACCCCATTTCTGAGATGTGTTTTGATTAATAACTTCAACTGGGTCGTTAGTTATCCAAATTAGGAAGTGCATTTTCTCAACCGCTACTTGTTTCATTTTATCGGCGACAGATTGGCCGGCTCCTCTCCCTGCGGATGGAGGGGGTTTGAAGTCTGCAAGAGCCTTTCTTGCTCCATCATCCTTTATTTTATTCAATAAGTTAGAAATTTTTATCGTATTAAATACATATTCCTCAGTCGTTTCAAAATCCATCACTATCTCTATCTGAGATTTGTTATCATCAACAAAGGCTTGCAATTCATCCCCATCTAATTCATTAATTTCATCTAAAAGATTTTGAGAGTCCTTTATCACTTGGGATAATTGTTTTTTATCCATTCCTATATTATCAAGTTCTTTAGCATAGGGAGGATATTGATTGAAAAAAGCCATTACTCTCCCCATTGCCTTCATAGGATTATCTATCTCCCCCCTATGGAGTTTCTCTTGAGCCATCCAATATTTAATAACTAAATCCAAATCTAAATCTATTTCTTGCTCAACCGCAATCTTTACTTCCTCTAAAGTCTGAAACCTTAAGTTAGTATGATATATGTCATTAGGATTTTCAAAACTATATTGAATTTGTTCTTGATTAGGAGAAATCTTCTCTCCTGTATTGGGGTTATACTCTCTCAAAAAAAGATAGTCATCTTCTTGATTGATTTTGGCAATAAATTTCAAGATGAATGGGAGAAGTTGTGCGATGGCCTCAGCATCTTCGGCGGTGATATAATAATAACCATTAAGTAAATCAAAGATGCGAGATTTTTCTCCTTGTTTTCCAACATAGTGTTTGCTCCTTTTGTTATTGGATTCATTGACTTTATTTTCTATCATGCCTTTAATAAACTCCTTGCTTGAATATCCCCATGAGGAAATACTACCCAATCTTGCACCCCCAGTAGGAATTGAGCCTGAAGAAAACCAAGGGTTATCTTCGGTTGGTGAGTTACTAATTAAATTATTAAAAGTAGCCCATTTGGAACTGTCTTTTTCAGCCAAATAACGGTGTTTCCATTCTCGGCCTGTTTCATCATCTTCTTTCTTATACTTTCGAGAAATCTTAGCCCTTGCTTGGCTATTAAATAATATATCAGAACGGGGATTGTGAGGTCGATTGTTTATTCCTTTTGCTAAACTTTCAGTCCAATCTCTTATAATTTTGGCCTTTTCCTTATCACCTAAAACACCATCTTGCGAGGGAAGGTAGTGAGGGAGAGATTCCAAATATTTTTTATCTTTATAGGGTTGTCTTAGAGTATGCAATTCTTCAACCCTAATTTGCCAATTCGTCATAAACTATAAATTCGGGTGCGACTATTTAAAACTTAACTTCACTTAAAAACCTATTAACCATGATTAATGTATCTATATCACTAATTTGAAGGGAGAGTTCTTTCAAATCAACATAGTCAATTATATCTAAATCAATGCACCTCAAAATATAAATCATTAAATCAGAATAGTTCTCAGGATTATCATTAAATAGGCCTATGGAGTGTTCAATAAAATCAGAAGTGAATATAAAATTACTCCACATATCCATGTTTCCACTCTCGCCTTGCATAGCATTACATAATAAATCTAAGTTTTCATCAATGAAATCCCCCGACCACGCTTGGTTGGTGTTGATGTTTTTAATCATATCCTGTATTTGATATTCTGTGTTGTTGTTTCCTAAGTTGCATGAGATGGGTAATGTGTCATATAACCTATCGAACATCGCAATACTTCCCACTCTAATTCCAATTGTGTTGATAAGGTTTTTATAAGTGTCGGAAGTAAGGGTATATCTCCAATCAGGAATTCTAAGTTCTTTGGAGGGGGGTTGATTGTCTATAATGGCAAATATACATTCGTGTGTCCATTTCCTTGCCCTATCAGGCTCGGCAATAAACTCCTCCTCATCAGGATGTTTGTTTTCTTTATGTTTAATGGCCTCTTCCATTGTATTAAATCTATACTTTACAGGCTTCCCCTTTTCCGTAGTGCGTTCAAGGCAAGTATTACAATATAGGATTTCACCGGGAGGGGTCCTTGCATCTTCAGGTATGAATCCAAATAGACGATTTATTTCTATATTCTCGCCCATAGGAATAGTTTGTAAATGATTATTTTCATCGAAGGATGTTTTAGTTCCTTCGATATAAATTAATTTCTTATTTATCCATTTGTGATTCTCAATGTTCATCAGAATATTCTTCGACTTATCCGAATCCCATTTTAATATACTAAACTGTTGATATTCATTAGAGGGAACGATTGGATTATCTGCAATTCCTCCCTCTCCCCCTTCTTTCAACCAATAATTAATAGAGTCTATTTTGTCGAATTTTTTAGCAAGATTAAATCCGCCTCTCCAATAGAAAACATCTTTAATATTCAAGTATAATAGTTCCTCAATACTCTTTCTCAACTCTAAACCTTTCTCAAAACTTAAATAGGGATTTAATTTTTCATTCACAAATTGATTCATGTTAAATGTTTTAGGGCTAATAGCAGTATTGAGTATCGTCAAAATATAATTATATAATTTATAAAAATCATTTTGGTCTATTTGTGCATTCATCAATACCTCATAAGGGAATAAATCAAACAAAGTGTTTTTAGCACTTATTTTGTTGGAAATTAAATATTCCATCGGAACATTAGGATTTTGTGCTAATCTATTTTTAATGGGTTGGATTTCAGCAACTTTCATCTCTAATAAATAGGTTATACAAGAAAGTGATATATTAGGATTACTCGCTATGGCTAAATATATGGAAGGAATATCTAATTTTCTATAAGCATCTTGAATTTCGTATTCTTTTGTAATTTCAAGTAAATCAAAAATAATAAAGTTTTGAATGTTTTGAGATAATCGAGGATTTTGGCAGAAGCCCTTCAATAAATCCCCAAACATCACAAAATCAATCGCTTTCCATTCTTCGCTTTCTTTAATATTATTTATTACCTCTTCTAATTCCAGTATAGATTCTATATCTCCATTATCAACTGCTCTCCTATACTCTTCGACTGGTAAAGGATTCCTCACAATGAATGAATCCACATTATAAAACTCTCCGAAACACTCCTTTAAACTTATTATGAATAATTCATTAATTTGATTAGGCTCGATTAAGTATGTTGCTAAGTCTGCAATTCTGAAATCTCCACTTTGATTCAAAAGTTTATAATATTTATTTTCCATTATTGTATTTAATATATAAGACTCTATCTCATCCTTATAAAATGTAAAGTTATCCACATCCACAAAAGCAACAATATTATTTCTTATTAATTCTGTAAAGTTTCTATCATAAAATGATTTGTTTGTCAATGCTTTGAATAGTTCTATTCTTAGGGCTGGATTACTAATAATTTTTTCTCCTGCTAAATTAGGGTTATCGAAATCCAACATACAAGATAGAAGGGAATATAGTGTCATATCGCTCAGTTCAGAAAAATTAGTTATATCACTTGTTCCAAGCATGGCTCCGATTTTTTCAATTGAGTTATAATTCTCAATAGTCCTCGGTTTTGAATTAAGTAGCAAAAACATACCTAATGCAGAAGGTTCAGGGAAGGCAGATTCCTTATTGAATGCCTTAATTACATCAGCATCATCATGATAATCATTTCTTTTATTTAGACATTCAAGATAGTAATCATATACAAACGGAAGACTTCCTATCCCCTCAATCCCTCCTTGCCGGTCTAAGAAGTGGTGCATACTATCCCTTTCACCAATGATGAAACTTTCAATAAGGTTAGGCCTTGCTTCAAGAGCGCCTACTTTAGTGCAAATTGTTTTGATGATTTGGAGATAATAATCTCTCACAGTATTGTTATCTAATAAATTGTAGTTTATTATATAAGAACTCAAAACTAAGTTTAAGGAATCTGAAGCATCTCTTACATACTTATTTTTCTTATACTTCAAACTCCTCTTCAAAATATCCAATAGTTTGATATAATTAGTCGTGTCTGTATTCTTAGCGAATAATAAATTATGGATAAGGGCATAAGTGCCAGTTACGCTCCGTCTATTAGATAGAATATCTATCATCTTTCCAACAGTATTTTGAGAAAATGGGATGTAATAAAGAGAATATACTGTATCGGGAGAATCTAACAGTAGGAAAAGGCTGTATGTTACCTTATCCTCTATATCGAGTGTAGTATATATTTTATTCTTGTTAAATAAATCTTCAAATGTGGATGAATTATGTTTAATGTAATTGATTAGTCTATTTTCTATAACTTCATCGAATGCTTGATTTTTTAGTATTGTTTTAATGAGCGAAAATTGGTCTTCTTTTTCATAAAAATCTAAATGGTTGAAGAATTCTAATTGTTGTTGAGAGGTGCAAGAGGTGGAGTTTAGTAATATGAGATTTGTGGTTAAATCCCTTAGACCGAATAGTTCCGTAATTGCATTAGGGTATAACCATATTCTCGGATTCTGTGCTAACAAAATTCTCACTTCAGCAGGAATTCTTCTTTTACTCAAACCCATTGCATCTCCAATTGTTAATGTATTGGACATAGCAATATTTTTTTGCTCATCTAATACATCAATACTTTCATCAACATAATAACTATTATTGATAGTTCCTTGTCTTTTAGTTCTAATTTGTTTTCCATAGGCAGAAACTCCGCCACCTCCTATTGCTGATTCGCTACGGTCTGTTGCTCCCCAATGGCGGTGGGGTGAATGAAGCATTTGCCAATATTTCTCGCTTAATGCAGATTCATTCAAAACCATCGAAGCCGCCGTTGTTAGGATTTTTCTATATTGCATTTTCTTATTACATTCAACACCATAATAAGTTTCCACGCTGAATCCTATACGGGCCTTTTTATCATATGTTTCCTCCTTGACCTTAAAATTAATATCGTCTGAAACATAGCCCCACCTAAGAAGAATCCTTCCCTTACAAGTATCATCATAGACAACAGGCCAGTCGGAATTAATTTCTTCTAAATCACTCTCTCCTGAATCATTGTTAGCAAAAATTAAAGCCATCATATTCATATACTTCATATCGGTCCATCCAGTCCAAGACGAGGTATATCCAGTTCTTCCCAACGGGTTTCGAGGTCCTGCACCCCCTTGCCACGAAGCACATGAACCACCACTATGCCAAGGCATCCCTGTCGTTAGTCTAAGTGAAGTGAAGGGGCGATTAGTTATAATCATTATATAACTCCCTCCGGTGGATTGAGGATATTCGGGTCCATTGGGTTGATTAGAAACCATCCAATTATAAATCTCCATTAAACTATCATCGGACTTTACATTAAATCTTTTAATTAGTGCTTTTAATGAAACCTCTCCCTCTCTATTTAGAGTTTTGTTTTCATAATAAACGAGAGTAGGAAAATAATCTCCAATTGGGAAGAAATATTCTATTTCATATTTTTGTTCCTCTTCCTCCTTTGCTTCCGAAAATTTAAAATTAGGAAATTCATCCTTTAAAATTACCATCAAATCCTCGATAGATTTATCTTCCATAATCTTCACAAACTCAGGTATCAGTTTTTCTTGTTGTATTTTTCGAGCCACATCCTTCTTTTGAATATCTTTAACAGGATAGTTTATCAAGGTAGCAATAACTCCACCTACTCCTAATCTTAGATTCCCATACCTCTCATTAGATTCAATAGCGGCTATCAAAAAACCTCTCCTAATTACCTCATCCAGCGTCAATACGACTTCTTCTGTTTGAGATTCTTCTTTGACCTTTAGAGGGTCCTGTTCATTAGTGATTGGTGTAGTATTAAAATAACGAAGAAATTCATCTAAAACCTCTTTTCGCTTTATTTTGGTTTCTTCATCAACCATACTAACCTTATATTTTCCTATCAATCTATTTTCAATACCGATAAGGCGAGAAGTTTCACCCTTCTTTTCAAACCTATATCCCAAATCCTCAACTAACACTTCTTTTCTATCAGCAGTTAGTTTAAGATTGGTGGCATTGGCTCGGTCTGTGACTAATGTTCCATTTGATTTACGATATGCAAGATTTCCTAAATCTTCCACAACATGATTAACCCAAGAATTTAAATTATTAAATTTCTCATCTTCCATGATGAAATCTTCTATCTTTGTCACTTCAATTGGAAGATTCTTAGGCATACACAATAATTGACAACCCTGCTATTTAAAGAATGCGTTTAAAGATAGTAGGGGTTCTTCCCCTTTTAATAACTACAAATTGTTTATCATTCTTAAATTTTACCGCCAACGATTTCTTGGTAGGTATCTCTTTCCTCCCCATATCTATTAACTTATCAATAACTTGCTCCGCAGTAATCTCTTGTCCCACATCAATCATAGATTTGATGGAATCAAAAATCTTAGGTTTAGTCGCCATTTTAGACCCTCGGTGCTACAAGTGATTTAATAGTGGAATTTGGAGCGAGTTCCCACTCAAAGGAAATTGGAGAGTCGTCTGAACCTTTAATTACTAAATTATTCTTACAGGCAACTAAGGCTTTGGTTATTTCAGCCGTTGAAAAGTTAGTGACGCTCTCAGATAGTTCAGTATCTAAATTACAATCGCCCTCAGACCAAGAAATCTCGGCGAGTCCTTCATCTGTTTCAGACCTTATGATAAAATTACCTTCTATTATAATTACATCAAAGGAGATAGATTTTGAAATGGCTTTCAAGAAGGAAGACATTTTCTTAGACTCAATAACCGATTGATATTCTTGACTCACCAACAATTCAGGGGGCTGACCTATCAAAGAAATGTCAATCAATTTAATATTTCTCTTTAAGCCATTAGATTCGGCAGTAATAAAAGAATTTCCATCGCTATAATCCATAATTAGTAAATCAGAACTTTTAAGAGTTTTGGTTACATCCTTTAATCTATCAATTACTAATCCTAAGTAATAAGGTTTTGGTGAATCAAACTTAAAATTCACCGTATCACGATGGTTGATATTAATCTCTAACATTTTGTATCTATATACATCAGACATTCGGATATATATTCCTTCGTGGTCGAATACCCATATGGACTCGGCGTTTATATTCTCTATGGCTTTAACTACATCTTTTAGTAATGATGCTTTAATCTCTAAATAAAAGGACATGAATTGAAATTCGGTTAAGACCTATTTAAAGTTTCTCTTCTAAATCAATGTGATTTAGGATATGGACAATCACATCCACAGTCCAACCGTTGCCAAGTGCCTTATATCTTTGTGAATTGGAAACTGCCTTCGTGTAATTATCGGGTAGTGTTTGAAGTCTTTCACATTCAAGGGGCGTAATATATCTATAATGAATCCCTTCTTCCAGCGTATTAAATACATCAGGGTATCTTCCCTTCGGCAAAACTGAAATGACAGTATCTTTTTTAACAGTAGTGAGGCAATGGATTTTATCCCCTCCTCTAACTTCTAAACATTGGGTGATTTTTAGGTCTTTATTGTAATCTTCTCTCTTTCCAAATTCATTCAGCCTCCTTCCCGTTATTTGGGCAGGGGTATCGACAATCCCAAAAAACCTTTGGTTACTATATTTTTTTGAGTGGCTCGCTTCCAAACATTGCATTTTTTCTTCATCGTCATGAACCTTAAGTTTTTTATTCTTTCTTCTTCCGTTTTCTCCAAGCCATGTCAATGCCTTGTCCGAATAATACATATTCCCCCATTCAACTCCATGCTCTCTCACATCTCCCCAAGTTATTTCTCTATCATCAGGCATGGCGATATTTGGAATGTTTGTCCAATAGAGTCTTTTTCTTTTCTGTGCGGAAACCAATGACGAATTAATTAGAATTGGTTCGACACCCATATATTCTGTAATGACCGCTTCAAATTCCTTTTTCATCACCACATTTTCAAGAATGAAATACTTAGGCTGATAGTGAGTTAATATATCAACGAAATCGAAAAACAATTTACTCCGAGGGTCATCAAAATTTAGTTGCTTCCCTGCAAATGAAAATCCTTGACAGGGTGAGCCTCCAATTATTAAATCAATTTCTGCTAAATCCCACTCTCTCCATCCCTTAACATCTCCTAATTGGATTGTATCGGGAAAATTATCTTGAGCGACTTTTATAGGAAACTTATCAATTTCACTTGCATAGTAATTTTCATATTCTATTCCTGCCCTCTCAAGAGCGACTCTTCCGCAAGAAATCCCATCAAACAAACTAAGGACATTCCTAACTCTCATAATAATAACCCAAAATAATAACTATATAAATCTATTTAATATTACTCAAAAGATTCCATCAAATAGATTCAAGACATTTCTAATCTTCATAGAGTTAGGGCAATATAGACTTATTTAAACCTATGCTAAGACAGGAGAATCTCCAAGTGCAAGTGGAGCATCAACAGATTCTATCTCATTCCTCTCCAACCACCCTTCGTGTTGAACAGGTAAATCGAAGTCTGCAAAAATCGCTTCAACAGGACACTCCGATACACAAGCCGCACAATCAATGCACTCATCAGGGTCAATAACTAAGTATGTATCTAACTCTTTAAAAGCATCAACGGGACAAACCGCCACACAGTCTTGATATTTATGACCTACACAAGCCGAAGTTACAACATGAGTCATAATTAAGATAATTATAACCAACTATTTAAATTTTTCTTTATTAGTTTTATCCAGTATTACTTCTCGCTCTTTAGTTTCACCCCAAGGACTTTCAATAAATTCCTTTATCTTCCCTACTTGATTTTTCCATCTTGTTTTCTCATCAATTTCAACTGCCTCCTCTATATTATTAATAAAGTCTTGCAAAGAGTTAAAATGGTCGTAAAGTTTTTTAGAGCGTTCCAAGGTTATCTGCGGAATCAAACTCATAATATTATGGTATTTATTACGAGATGATTTAAGAACCTTTACCTTGCGAATAAATATGCCGAAATCCTCTTTTACTATTCTCTCATGTATTTTTTCACACCACTTAATAGTATCGTTTTTAGAATCTGTATATATAACAGGTATCACTTCTAAATTTATTCTGTTAAGATAAGTTTGCAATCCTTTAGTAGCACTATAATTTTTCTTATTCCTCCATATCCAAGAGTTATTAAGTTTTCCCTCTATAAGAATAATTCCTTTATCAGTATTCTTAAGGATTTCAGTTATTTGTGCATCTAAGCGATTAGATTGCCAAGAGTTATAAGCATCATCCCAAGTTTTCCTTTCCACAATTGCTGGATTCTCTTTTCCTATCCATATATCTCCATACGGTAATGCCTCTTGAGTCCATGATTCCCTATCAAAAGATTCATGAACATCATATCGAATATCCATAGATAATATTATATTGATGATACTACTTAAAACTATTTAAAACCAAACTTTCAAATAGGCCTCAGCCTTCGTTTTACAATAGGGACACTTCTTTAAATTAATGGAATAATATACTTCACAAACAGGACAAAATTTATCCCTCATGCCTCAACCTTCTCAAAATCAAGGCCTTCTGCTGAAGAAAAACAATCAATCTCATCTTCCGAATCAAGTTTCAACACTTGATTTCCATTATCTTTCAAACACCTTAATAAGTGAGGATGAATACAAGCGGGTTCAGCATGAATCATATAGTAAAAATCTCTTTCTTCATAATCCAACCCTTCTAACCCTAATTCATCCAATGCCAAACATATGTCGGTAGCATTTGTGAAGAAAGTTTGATTGAACTCAAAACCTGCCGAATTAATTACTCTTAGATTCCCAAAACCCATAAAAAAGATTTCAATATCTTCTTTACTCCACTCATTCAATTGAGTTTGATAGGGTTTCAAAGAATCCACTATTAAATCTTTTAGCCTCATGGTTCATGAGTTAAATTTTACACCTATTTAAATGTTTCTCACTAATTTTGGTTCTATCTGCATTAATAAATCTTTAAGCGTGTCTAAAGACCTCATCTTTTCATCATCTTTCAACCAAATGTTAGCACAAATAGTTTGTCTAAATTCTCCATACTCCTTAACTTCCTTACACCAATTCCACCCTTTTATTTCGACTTCATTATTATCTATATCTCCTGTGGCGACAGTCCATAACACAATTCGATTATTCTTAACATATTTTTCTAATTGGTGTGGTGGAATACATCTCTTAAATTTATCCCAATGAATAGGCCGTAGTCCTTTAATTTCAAAACCTTGCCTATCTATTTGAATATCTCCATTAGTATTAGGTTCAAGATAATCTTCAAAATGACAAGTAATGGTGGATGATTGGAGAAAACCTTCAAACCACTTTTTACAAGCCACCTCAGATTTAAATCCTACTAAATTACTATCCACTTTATTATGGTTATATGTTCCTGAACCTTTATCTCCCTTTTTCCCATAATGTTCAACTATTTTTTCTGCGTGTTCCAAACACCAATTAAGTTCGGAATCTGTTAATTCTATACGAAATGAATCCATTAATTATGGTTGGAAATAGACCTACTTAAAGATTGTGATTTCAAACTCCCATTATCAAACCGATTATAGAATCTCCTCCACAATCATCACAGTCTGCATCATAACTTGTTGCCTCTATAACATCCCCTAAATTATGGGGGTCGTCTTCCATAAAAAGACACCTTGCACATATGTTGTGAATTTCTATGGGGGTATCTTCATCCTCATCAAAATCATCAGTATAATAAATTTTACACCTATACATCCCAGTTACACTCTCTTCTATTCCATACTCTCTCTTACCTATTTTGACGGCGTTTTTTAAATCAGATAATCTATTAGACATATTCTTCACAACCATTCAGCATAACAGGATATATATAAACCCTTCTAATGAATCCCCATTACTCCCAATCTTCTATTACATAAACAGGTATTCCTTTTCTTTTCGCCATATCTATTGTAATCTGTGTTCCTCTCCCTGCCTTCGAGGGAAATGCTAATAAAGCATCGCTATCATCCACCATCTTTTGATTTCTAATGGGGTCGGCTCTTTTACCATATAATTCCCAATGTGCTTTATGAACTATCATATCTAAATCAAGATGGAGGGCTAATCTTTCTGCTAATCTATCAGCCCCTCTTGCACCCCCCGAAATGATGGTGGTATATTCGGAGTTTATATAATTTAAGGCCACTTCCTCCATCAGCCCATATCTATCAAAGTTCCTTGAACCTACTATTCCTATTTTCATGCTTCATCACTCCTTGAAAGGCAATTTGATTACTCTATACTGATTTTTCAATTTGGGATTATAGTCTTCAATGACGCAACTTATTTTTTCGCTTAAAACATCGCATAAAGAATCATACTCCATCTTATTAAGATTTACCTTTTTCCCATCCTCAATTCTTTTCCACCATGAGCCATAATTTATTGAAACATTTTTTAGTGAAAGGTTATTTGATTTTCTATACTTCTTTAATTTGTTACTCAAATCTTGAACCGTATGTGCAGGGATATAGTGTATTATAAAAAAACCAGTAGGAATGGTTTGGAAAGATTTGTAATCTTGTAATAGATTTTTAGCCCTTTGTGGTCCATAGCCTCGCATCCCCGGTAAATTGTCCGAGGAATCACCAACAAGGGTTTTCCATGACACATATTTTCCTATTGGTAATCCTATTTTATCCTCTATTTCTTGTTTGGTTATAGTTTTGGTAAAATTATGTAGTGAAACATTTTCTCGATTTAAAAATTGATACATATCTCCGTCTGTGGAAAATATAGTTATTTTTCCCATTGGGTTTTCTTCAATATATTCTCCAATTAAATCATCTGCCTCTTTGAACATATCCATTTCACTAATCCACGAAGGCCTTAATTGATAAGGGTCAAAAAGGCATTTTTCTATTTTTACAGTTATATCTATCCCTTTGTGTTTCAAAGCATGAATTCCTGAGCGATTTCTCTTATAATTTTTATAGTATTTACCTCTTGCCCTTCGTGCATATATACCATCATACATAACTATAACTTTATCAAATTTCTTAATTTTCTCCATTATAATCTCAAGGTATGTAATATCATTATCAAATATTCGATAAAGATTTTCATTTAACTCATCTATACCTATTTTTTTCCTCTCAAACTTATCGTTCCAAAATTTCATATTTCCATATATATCGGGCAACCAATGTTTCTGAAGTCTTTTGACGAAATACCCGCCGTCTATGAGTGCTATATTCATTTCCGTTTTTGAATTTTATTGCATCCTATTTAAAAGTTTTGTTTAAAGGGAATAACCAACTCCTGATGAGGATGGAGATAATGTATATGTTGCGGGTGTGGAATCCTCTTGGGCGGCTTCATTATTTGCAATTGTCTGTTGTATGCTCCAGTCAAGTCCTGAATCTGAAGAACCTGTATCAGTTTCTTCAAGTTCTATCTCTTCATCATTAGTATATTGTTGAAGCCATCCATCAACATTATTTGTAACACTAACTGATGTAGGGTCTTGAATAGAATCCTCATTCAACCAACTAAAAGCAGTTCCGTCTGCAATATTCTGTTGTAAGATTCCGCCAATATCCCAATCCCAATCATAAGCCTGTGTTGAAATTTGTTGTTCTTCAGGAACTCCATAATTCAGAAGGTCTAATAAAGATGAGTCGGCAGTTTGGGTGGCTTCATTATTTGCAATTGTCTGTTGTATGCTCCAGTCAAGTCCTGAATCTGAAGAACCTGTATCAGTAATAGATGAAGTTTCTTC
>Ga0209658_1000271_pt1 | contig 41499 bp, 47 predicted proteins | sample SaaInlV_150m_DNA_6_FD_184656 | JGI IMG/M metagenome (GOLD analysis project Ga0209658, IMG submission 184656) | Marine microbial communities from expanding oxygen minimum zones in the Saanich Inlet - SI037_S4LV_150m_DNA (SPAdes) (version 2) | ecosystem: Environmental > Aquatic > Marine >...
TTTTGTCCGCCGAAGGCGGATGGAATTGGAAAATCAGCGAGGATTTTCCACGAGTTTTGCAAAGAAATGGAAATCGCCTTGTCCCGCAAAAGCGGGTTCGAGCCAATCTTTTTAAGAAAATCTCTCTTCACGGGGAGATTTTCTTTTGAAGCAATAATTTCGGCTTGTTTAGCCTCTAAAATGAAAAGTCGCATCGGTTCGAGCCAATAATTCCCTTTTTTCTCAAAATCGACTAATCGCTCAGAAATCTCAATTTTTCTGTTGAGAAGTTTTTGTTTTTTTGATGCGTACTCTTCTTTTGAAATGATTCCGTCCAAATGCGCATCCAAAAGTTTTTCCAACTTCTCAACACTTACAGAGATTTCTGATTTTAGATTTTGAGCAAAAAAGGTTCCGTCTTGGACTTCCTGCTCGCGATCTTCTTCAAGTTTAGCGAGCATTTTATCTGCCCAAGACGGATGCAAAGAAACTTCTTTTATAGCATCATTTATCTGCTCTGTGAGCATTTCTTCTCTCACATATTTTTGCGAGCAAGCTCCACGCTTTTTTGTACAACGATAATAATGATGTCCTTTCTGCGTTTCAGAAGTAATGGCGCACCCGCACTCAGCACACATAAACAAACCCCGAAAAGGATACTCTGCAATCTTGCTTTGTTTCTGTGGTTTCGCTTTGTTAGCCATTACGCTCTGAACGCTGTCAAAGAGTTTCTTTGTAATTATTGGCTCGTGCTTTGCTTCATATAGCTCACCATTATATTTGAATACCCCATAATAAAATGTATTTGAAAGAATGCGTTGGATAAGGGAAACCGATAAGACTTTACCTCTAACGCTAAACAAGTCGATTGAATTTGCAATATTTTGGATATCTTTCAGAGAATATCTGCCTGTTGCATATCGCTCAAACAACTTCTTAACGAGTGGCGAGGTCTCGGCGTTTGGTACTACAATATGTTTCAACTTGTCATTCAAATATCCAACTGGTGCCAAGCCGGGCCATTCGCCACGACGCAGTTTCTGCCGAAGTCCGCGTTTTGTATTCTCTGAAAGATTATCAACAAAATATTTCGATTGACCAAAAGCAATGTTCAGCATGAATTTGCCTTGTGGAGTAGGTTCAAACCAAAAAGTTGGGAATTTTAACCCTTTGATTTTCTCACTATCCACGAGGAATATAATTCTTCCGCCATCCACGCTATTTCTCGCTAAACGATCAGGGTGCCACGCTAAAATCCCATCTGCTTCTCCACGCTCCACACGGGCGAGCATTTCATTAAACACTATTCGTCCAGGCTCTTTGGCTGTTTGCGACTCCCGAAATGTTTCCACGATATGCAAATGCTCGCGCGTAGCAAATTCATTTAATTCTGCCTCTTGTGATTCAAGCGATAATACTTGGCGGTCATCCTCATCGGTTGATTTACGAATGTATAAAAAATATTTCATATTGCTTTTGGTTACAAAAAATTATTGCTTCACCTTTCACGATAGTGAAAGAAAAAAGATTGGCTCGCAACGCATCTGCGTTGAATGTTCGGAGAACATGAACCCGCTTTTGCGGGACAAGGCGATTTCCATTTCTTTGCAAAACTCGTGGAAAATCCTCGCTGATTTTCCAATTCCATCCGCCTTCGGCGGACAAAAATTTGCGAACTGTTCTGGCTGGCTCCGTTTATATAGTAAAGTCCGAACTTATTTCGAGCGTAGCGAGAAATGATTCCGCCGCGCCGAGCGCGTGGCAACCCTAATCTCAATACTACGCATTCGAGTTCGTGGTAACTCTCCGCGCCAAAGCCTCGTTATCACTTGGCAACCAAAACAGAAAATTTTTCTTTACGGTTCTTTTCGTTTTTTCTGCCCCCAATTTTTAAAAGTAAATTTGAAAAGAAAATTTCTGTTTTGCAATTTGCTCAGACTTGAGCAAATATATTATTCTTTCTGCAATGTTCTGTGAACATAGAAAGGATGATGTATTTACTCGAGACCGTTTGGCGATTTTTATTTACGACACAATTTTTACGGTTTAACAAAAACGAATAAATGTTCATGCATAATCAAAAGAAAATTATGCTCTTTTGATTTATTAACCCAAAAACCTGTTGCTTTACAATTATGCTGTTGTTTTATTATATCTTCCTTTAATTCAAATCCTTGTTTTAAAAACTTATCCATAATTTTATAAGCCATTGGTTGATACATTTTTTGCCTCCTTGTATCACCAATTAAAATTGCACAATATTTCCCCTTTTTTAAAACACGGTGAAGTTCCTTTGCGACCTTTTCCATTTCGTCAGCAAAGTCATCAATTGAATGAATGTTTGATAGGTCACTCTCTATTTTTCCATCACTATATTTTATTATATCAGCATAAGGTGGATGAGTTAGAATAAAATCAATTTCTTCGTCTTTTATAAAATCAAGATTTCTTGAATCACACAATTTTATTCTTTGTCTTGCATTTGTTGTTGTTTCAAAATTTAAAGAATCCTGAGTTCTTTTTATTGATTCTTCATTTATATCTGTGCAAGTTATATGACGATCTAAAATTTTTGCTTCAATTGCTGTTGTTCCTCCTCCAACCATACAATCCAATAGATGATCTTTTTCTTTTGAATATCGTAAAATCAAATTTCTAGCAACTTCTGGAGACCAATTTCCACGCCAATCTGACTTATGAGTTGCCCAATTACCTCGTCTTGGAAATGACCAAACTGTTGAACATTCAAGTTCAAAATTTTCGGGATGTAATTTCATTTTTTACCACTCTAATTTATTTAACACATCTTCCTCCAACATATTTAGATTGAAAACATATTCGTTATGATTGTATGTTTCTTCCAGTGGTCTTTTTGTAGTCTGCCATCCTTGTCCATCTGTAATCCAAATAAAATCAATATCTTGTTTTTTTAATTCATCATACAAAACCCTAAACTCACCAGAAACCGCTTTTAATTTAGATCCACCACCATTATAAAAATTAGCTTCAATTAATTTTATATTATTTGTTTTTGGATTAAAAATTGCAAAATCAAAACTTCTGTCTGATTTATCAAATTCAACCACTTCCTCAAACTTCTCTTTGATTTTTTGTGAATTTGCTTGTGCTAAATATTCAAAATCATTTTGTTTGCAAAAATCTTTAACAAAAATCTCAACGATATCTTCCATTATTTTTCCTCCACGATTTTTCCTGCCATTACTATCTAATCCAACTTCCACACCAAAAACATAATCAACTAAGTTTTTAATTCCATCTTCTTTGAATAATTTATATAAACCAGTATTTTTTATAAATTCATAATACCTCTTTGCATTTTCTCTTGAATACTCTACTTCGGTAGCAAAATCAAAAAACTCAGTATCCCTTGTATTCATGTCAAAAATTTCTAACTTAGACTCACGAACAGCCAAAAGGACAGGTAATGCTTTAACTATTTCTGGACTATCTTCAAACAAAGAACCAAACTCTTTTTCTAAATCTTCTTTACCGAGTAGATAATTTAATTTATTGAGAGTTATTTCGTATTTAGTCTTATTTTCAAATACTTTTTCCCAATTAACAAAATACTCCCAAGTTTTAATCGAGCTTTTTAATGTGTCTATAAATTTTTGAAAATCTTTTTGCATAATTTGTTAAACTTAATAATTAATTATTAAAACCTCTTTGATTTTACCTCGCTTTGTTGCATCTACATTTATCATTCTTGTTGCGTCAACTTTATGTACTTTTATTTTCTTATCCAAATTTGAATACAATTTATCTATAAATTCAGTATTAGAATTTGAAAGCATTACAAAACACCCCTTTTTATGTAACTCAAAATAAGCATCTCTTAACTCTTCTTGTTCTTTTTCGAAAAATCCATTCGCTGTGTATCCAGTAAAACTTGATGTTCTATTTATTGGATAATAAGGAGGATCAAAATATACAAAGTCGCCCTTTTTTGCGCTTTTTAAGACCTGCTTATAGTCTTGCTTGATGATTTTGACATTTTTTAACGCACTCTTAACTTTTAATAAATTTTCTTCATCACAAATTAGTGGATTTTTTTGATTACCAAAAGGAACATTAAACTTTCCAGAAGAATTCACTCTGTACATTCCATTGAAACAAGTTTTGTTTAAATAAATAAAACGTGAAGCCCTTTCTATATCAGAAAGTTTTTCAGGATCTTTCTTTCTAATCTTTAAGAAATAATCTTTATTATATTTATACTTCTTTAAAGATTTGATTAACTTTTCAACATCATTTTTTATTACATTGTATGTAGTTACTAATTCATTATTTAGATCAGATAAAACAGCTTTTTGGGGTAATAAATCAAAGAATACAGCACCGCCACCTACAAATGGTTCAAAATATTTTGCTTTTGATGGATTGAAACCTTTTGGGGGGTACAAATCCATTAATTTAAATTGTTTTAAAAGCTGTCTTTTGCCGCCAACCCATTTTACAAATGGCTTTGGTTTATTTTCTTCATGCCATGCTAAAACTGATTCAACACTATTCATATCAACTAAATTTGAATTAACTTTAGATACTATTGAATTCGCAAGAATATGATTTAGGTCATATTCTTGCTGTAAGAGATTTGTCATTTGCGATCTTGTCATAAGTTCATTATATAACTTTTTTAATTAAATGGCTCGTACCTTATATCGTCATTTTGTGGCGCCTTAATAACTTGAACCACTTTGCCGTTTACAAGATATTCATTAAGATCGTCTTCGTGTATATGTATTGGCGGAAAAAATTGATTTGATTCTGATTCCAAAACAATTTGATAATTTTTTTCATCTTTTACAAACTTCTTAATGTTCGCCGCTCCGCCAATAACAGATAATACATAATCATCATCTTGTGGCAATCGATTGTCACTGTCTACTATTACATAATCACCTTCATCTATATTTTTACCATTCACACTTGCTTTGTTCATGGAAGATCCCACAGCTCTTACAGCAAAAAAATTATGTGTAGGATTTGCTTTAAAAAGACGCTTTGAAAGTGATAAATGTCCTTCAACTTTTGCATCAGCGAGCATGGTCGCATCTCCACAATTAGCAAGTCCTAAAATCGGTATTGAAATAAAACCTAATTGCTTTTTTGTACTAACAACATCTAGCTTGTTTTTTTTGTTTTTTAAATTAGCATTTTTTAATTTTTCGTTAGACAACAATCCAAGTTTTTTTAGATGATATTTTACTTTCTGAGGGTGCTCTACTCCTATGAGTCTACCAATATGTCGTAGACCCATTTTTGATAAATCGTGCTTATTAGAAAGCTCTAGTAATTTTGCTTGTATTTCATGCATATATATATTTTATATCAAATAAAATGAGTGTCAACAGTTTTTTGACAAAATGTTGACAAAATGTGGATAACTTTGTTGCATTACAAAATCAGCACTGTATAATACCCCTATGAAAAGAGTAACTGTCACAAATGAAAATGATTCGGGTCGCAACTTGCGATTTCATGATAATTATAATGGGAAAAATATGAGCCGTGCTGAATTTGTTAAAGAGATTGAGCAAGATCATTATGAGAACTATCATGTTCGCAAGATTAATGGCTTGAAGACTCCTGTATCTAATCCAGATGGCAAAGAAAATAACAACCTTGATTAAAAAATAATTAAAATCATGATGTCAGTTTTAGAAAAAATATCAAGATATAATTTATCCAACTATCTATTGCCAGGTATAGTTTTTATTGCATTTACCTCAAAAACAACTGAATTTGATATAATCAAATTATTCAATGAAAATCTGGTAATTATCTTATTTTTAGCCTATTTCACAGGTACAATTATTAGTAGGATTGGATCGCTAATATTTGAGCCAATTCTACGAAAAATAAAATTTGTCACCTTTGCTAAATATCCAGACTATCTAGAGGTACAAAAAATAGATAAAAAGTTAGATGATTTATCTGAGGAAAATAATACTTATAGAACATATATTTCACTGTTTGCAATATTATTAATTTTTTATCTATTTATTTTCTTAGCAGAGTATTTTTCTTTATATATCAAAGATGTAGGTATCATTTTGGTTGGTGCACTCTTTGTCTTGTTTCTATTCTCTTATCGTAAACAAACAAATTATATTAGAAGTCGTGTTAATAAAAATCTAAATAAATAATTATGAGTAAAATAAAAAGTTTTTCAGTTGGAGAGGGTGACATGTTTTATATCGACCACGGTTCAGACAATTTTAGTATTATTGATTGTTCTTTGCCCAACGATGATTATGAAAAGAGTGATAATATCCTTGAAGAGATAGAGCAAATAGATAGTGTAAATGGAATTACTAGATTTATTTCAACGCACCCTGATCAAGATCATATACGAGGACTAAAGGAACTAGACGACAAGATCAGTATATTGAATTTTTACTGTGTAAAAAATGAAGCGACAAAAGAAGACGAAACTACTGATTTCAAACATTACTGTTCTTTAAGGGATGATGAGAAAAAAGCTTTTTATCTCTATAAGGGATGTATGAGAAAGTGGATGAATGAAAAATGTAATGAAAGGGGTACTTCGGGAATAAGTATCTTGTGGCCTATTCTAGATAACAAGTACTTTAAAGAAGCGCTACAGGAAACAAATGATGGTGAAAGTCCAAACAATATATCTCCAATAATCAAATATAGTGTAGAAAATGGAGCCACCGTCATGTGGATGGGAGATTTAGAATCAGATTTTATGGAAAATATTGTGGATGAAATAGAATTGCCCAAAGTTAATATTTTATTTGCTCCACACCACGGCAGAGACAGTGGAAAAATTCCAGAGAAATGGCTACAACAGATGGATCCAGATATTATTGTAATAGGAGAAGCTCCATCTGGAAATTTAAATTATTACAACGGATATAATACTATTACACAAAATTCCGCAAAGGATATTACATTTATTTGTAATTCTGGCGATGTTGATGTATATGTAGAAAATTCTGATTACACAGTTAATTTTCTTGAAGATTATAACTTGGATAATATTAGTGATAGCTATTATCTTGGAACTTTAAAGTTATAAGTGTAAAAACAAAAAATTCAATAAAACCATGAGCTACACAACTATAATAATTATTGCCATTGTTGGAATTGTAATCGGCTACTTGCTCACACAAAAGAAATGTATTGACGACAAACAAAACAAATCACTCCAGCCTGAACAAGTTACACAAAAGACAGAAAGAAAACAAAAAATCTTGGATTTTTTGCGAGAAAATAGAGAAATCAAAAACAATAATGTTGAAAAACTATTTAATGTATCAGACAGTACCGCAGAACGATATTTAAACGAATTAGAAAAAGAAGGAAAAATCACACAACACGGAGCAATAGGTCAAAATGTATTCTATACATTAAAATAGCAATTCCCCACGAATGGCTCATCCGGTTGAGCCATTCTCTATGAACTCGGCAAAGCGAAGCTTTGCTGTCATTTTCACGCATCTGGGAGCTTTCTACGCGCGTATGGGAGGGTTTGGGACAAGCGTATACAGAAAGCGTCGTCGTCCGAGGGTATTACCGCTAGGGCGTAAAGGATGATATGAGCGCCGACGTTAAACGAAGTGGGAGACGAAAGGCGCTTTGAGAAATAATCGGGGATGAAAACGAGGATGGGGGTTGTGCGAGTGTGGACTCCGTAGGCACGATAAAGCGAACCACAAACGTTAGTTTAAATGGAAATCAGAACGGAACTGAAGATATTACGATACAACTGCGAGGAGGAGCGCGAAGCTGGGGGAAGGATTCCTTCCTTCCCCCAACCTGAGGTGTGCGTTCGCCATGAGGCGAAACCGCACACACCTAGTATCTAGGCGCGAGTAGCCCTAGCGGTAATGCCCGAGGCGAATGCCGAGGGTATGTTGGAAAACTCTCTAATTACACAATACTTAATATTGAAAAATAAGACGACTTCGTTCTGTCGTGAGCACCAACTCTGTGAGGTACGAACAGAGCGGCAAAACAAAAAATTTTCTTTTCCTTTTAAAAAATAAAAAACGGGGGCAGAAAACGACGAAATACGCGAAGAAAATTTTTTTGTTTTGACGACGGCGAAACGGTAGTGGAGCCGTTGGTGTGATGGCATTATCACGGACGTGGGGCGTAGTATTGAGATTGGGGTTGCCACGCGCGCGGCGCGGAAGGAATCATTTCTCGCTACGCTCGAAATAAGTTCGGATTTTATCATATAGACGGAGCAACATAGGACTTTGGGAGTATAAATCTCCCAAAGTCCTTTTGTTTTCACCGTCTTTTTGCGGTTCGAACATTTCATTAATCTTCTTAACTTCACAAGACATATCTTCCATGATATTCCACGTTTTTTCCAATTCTACCTTTAGTTCTCCGTCTTTTAAGTAGAGGTTCGAACCTAGAGTAGATAATATCCCTTTTCTAACTTCCATGGACCCCGTATTGAATCTTTCTGTAACATTTTCAGCAAAATCAAAATACTTTTCGGCTTTTTCTATCCAATCATTAACTCTCTCGTCTGTATCTTTCATTAAAATGTTCATTCTCTCTTTTTCTTGTGTTACTTTATCCTTTCTTTCTTCAAACTCCTGCTTTGTTAATTCACCACCTGCTCTCATATCTATCAAATTATCTATCTTTTTAAGAACTTCGTTATATTCTTTCCTCTGATTATCTAAAATCTTATCCCGTGAAACTGATTCAACTTCATTTTGACTCTTTAATATCCTAATAGCCCATTTATTAAAGCTTTCTGGAATCTCTATTTTATTTAAAACCTTTTCTATCTGTTTTGATAGTTTCTTTTCTTCAATAGATTTCTGTGAACAGTTTTTATCTTTCCTTTTTGTACAATGATAGAAAATATAATTATGAACATTGCCATTTTTTTGATTTTTAATCTTATGTTCCGCTGTAACACTAGCTCCACACTCTCCACACTTAATTGGACCACGAAAAGCAAAGTTATATTTCTTTGGCTTTGAAGATTTTCTATCTCCTCTTAAAAGAAACTGTATTTTGTCATACTCTTCTCTAGTTATCATTGGCTCATGCTCTCCTTTATACCAATCACCACTTCCTTTTGGATATTCAAATTCTCCATAGTAAAAAGTATCTGAAAGTATTCTGTACATAGTACTTCTTGAAATATTCTTACCTCTCTTATTTCTTAAACCCCATTGATTCGTGGCTATATCAAGTATGTGTGGCGGTGTTATATTTCCTGTAAGCATTAAGTCAAATATCTTTCTTACTATTTCATACCTTTCTGGGTCATTTATTGTTTCTTTATTACCTTTTGTTTTCAACGGATTATTCATATAACCGAGTGTCTGATAAGTTGGACTCCATCCTCTTTCTGCTTTTGCTTTTAATCCTCTTTTTGTATCTACTCTTAAATCTCTTATGAACTGATTAGCCATACCAAACTCAACACTCATCATAATCACATTATCAGACGGAGAATACCCTCTACCATATGTTTGAATATGTTGGACCACACCCTCTTGCAACATCCAACTAATCGTTCCACCATCTATTGGATTCCTTGCAAGTCTGTTAAGTTTCCAACATAAAATTCCATCTGCTTCACCAAGCCTAATTTTACTTAACATTTCCTCGAATATAGGTCTGTCTGGAGCCTTTGCGGACTTGGACTCACGAAATATCCCTACTACGTTTAAATCGCTATTTTTTGCTAATTTATTAAGCTCGTCAACTTGATCCTCGATGGACTGCACCTGTCTATCTTCCGATTCAGAACTCTTCCTAGCGTATATAAAATATTTTGTTTTATTATCTTTATTCATATTAATTTTTTAATCCCAAAAAGGGAGCAACAGAAATCTTTTTGTCGCGAAACTAAAGAACTGCTACCCCCTTTTCAAATTCAATGTTTTGATTATTACCTTTAGTTTCGCATATTAATTATACCTTATATATCCAACCTTTTCCCACCTTTTTAATCATAACCAGCGTACTTAAGATATCGTTTATATTTCCGTGTTGGCTTACCGTTATAATATTCTCTTTTTACTTCTTGGTATAACTCATATGCCTTATCTTCATCTGTGATAGCTCTAAACATTCCGTATCTATATCTTTTATTTTCATTACAACTCTGATAAGACAAATTAGCACAATGCCTACATACGAAATAATCACCGTGCATATACAAAATACCTACTCTTCTACGACAATAAAGACACCTGAAATACCACCTAAAACCACCTAAATTGCACCGTACACGGTCTAAATCTACTTGGTAATCATAATCCCTATAATCTTCCTCTGGCTCATGCCAACCTTTAATCTTATAAGTTAGTTTAATAAAACTACCACCATACTCTGGAATATGAATACTGTAACGTATGTTACCAGTAGACTCTCCATTCATGGACCAACTCATAGAACCATAACTGGTAGAACCAACTTCCTCTGGTATAGACTTCTGTTTATTTAACCAAAAAATACTGACTTTCTTTCTACCCTCAACAGTATCTCTTGCACCATCATAATAATATCTTGCCATATTGCTAATTACCTAAATCATTAGAGATTAATACTCGCTTGTTTAATGTTATTTTTATTTTTATTTTCATTATTATTATTAGAACCTCTGACTATTTAATTTATTTTCTACCAAACAGCTCGTCAATCTTAGCTTTCGCATCTTCAATGCTCTGACTCTCACTAGACTCTTCTGCACCAACCTCTTCCTTTGTAATGTCATTTGTATCTTTCAATGGTCTGACTGTTCCAGTATCAAAATATTTATCTAAACTGCGAATAGTCTTATTCGGTAATATCCAATCACCAAAATGAACATTAAACGAACCTCTGCATCCAGTACGGTCTTCATAGTGCAGATACCTCTTACTACGTAAAGACAATATCAATTTATTTATATAACTTATAGTAAATTTCCCATCAAATATATCTTCGTTTATTCCTTTAAGGCTAGTTACCGTAATACCGTATGGATTCCCATTAGCTCTAAGCCAAAATAAAAGAAACATCTCACTTGCCGACAACTTACCATCACGCTTATCATAAGCAATCTGTCTAGGTATTATTATCCAATTTTCTAATTTTTCTGTCATAAATATTCATATTAATTCTTTTTTACCGTGTCAATAAACTCCACTATGATACATTTATACATAATGGAATATAATCTCCGTCACGGTCAAATATTGCCCTTATTAATGCTATCCTCGGTACTGTTTGATAATTCTTGTAAGTACCTAAGTAATGGTAATTTACATTCTCTGTCATAGTCATCTGTATCAACCAATTTCGTGAACCATTTAGAGATTATTTGTTTACCAAACTTCTGCTTTTTTATCGTGTTGGAAAAACAAATATATGAACTCCAAAATGGATTTCTTTTCTCAATATTTTTATATCTCCTTTCTATACTTCTCATATCTTTTATTAGTTAATTCTGGTAAATAAGTTAATTGCATTAAACGGACCAACTTAAAGCCTTTCTCATAAGCTGTTTTTTTATCAAGAGTTATAGCGTACTCCTTGCGATATAACGCTATGAACTCATCAATTTGTTGGTCCGTGATTTGCATAGACTATGTATTATATAAGCGTGTTTTCACCTCTTTGAGGCAATTAAAATAAGCCAAAGGCTCAACCTTTAGCGTATGCGACCAAAATGCTTGAATTGTTTCATCAAGTCCTTTTTCTCTTTCTATTAAGAAATACACTTTTGAAGAATCTTCTCTTCTATCAACTCCAACTATTTTGTAATTGAAATAACAAAGCGTAGCTGTAAGCGACATATCTTGTGTTGAAAGTACATCATTTTCGTTTAACATTTTCATATAAATTTTCTTTAATTAATAAATAAAAAAACCGCAATATATTTGCAGTGTAAATAAATTTTTATTTCTTAAAAACTACTTCTTAGACATTACTTTATGACTCACATAAGATCATCGTCTATTAATACCCAGTTTTTCTCTTTGTGTTTGAATAATCTTCCTAATATGATCACTACTAACAGCATACCCAATATAATTCATTGCATCTTCAATTTGTATATCTTTGTGCTTACTATTATTTCCAGTGATACAAGATAATTCTTCAATCGTACACTGCGATAAATCATATATGAGCATATCTCTGTCTTTATAAAGAGCTTTGCGGTTCCTTTTTGCTTTAAAATTTACCTCTGTTTGAAAAAAATCTTGATATCCATTTATTTTTGTAGAATTGTCAGTTATAAACTTTTTTATTTCAGAAATCTTGGCGTATGGGCTTATTTTTATAAAAATTCCCCTACTACCACATTGCGGATTGTTTGTATCCCAAGAATGAGTCAACTTACAGTCATCCTCAAATCTTATATCCTGTTGTAACCGAACAGATGGAGTATTGTAAAACAAAGAATGATTAATCATTTTTCTAAAAGACTTAGGATTTAGAATATTAATAAAACCATATTTAGTTTTTATAATCTCCGTATATTTATTTACTCTAAAGTTAAACTTATCTTTTTCCTCTTTATTGGACAACAATTTTCGTTTCCACTTCTTTAAGTCTTTGAAATCTAGTACGCCGTCTATTGGAAATTTTGAGCCATATCTAAACTCTTTTATAATACGTATATAAACTGGACTTGATAAAATACTACGAATTAACATCAAATCCCTTTCTCTGTATTCATCAACAATCTTCATTTTCATTTGACCCAATAATACCATATTTTAAGCCATTTATCAATAACTTTGTTGAAATAATTCACCTAAAAAGCTACCATAAAAGATAATAATTATGGATTGGCTACAAATAAAAACTAGAGTAAAAAAACCCTTAAAAATTATAGGTTATATCGCCTTGGTGTGGGTCATATTAGCTATTATTTCTGGTTCATATGTTGGAATAAAAGCTCTTCAAGATAAATCTCAAAGAAACAAAATTGAGATAAAAGTTGAATACAACATTGAAGCATGTAAGGAAGAAAAACCTCTGGCTATTTTAATAAAGAATAGCTCTAACAAAACAGTTAATTCCGTTGCATTTGATATAGAAATTCGTAGAAAAGGATATAGTAATAATCTAGCTAAATCTAGTTACTTAAAATACAAGACCGATAAAATTCTCGCACCAGATGAGGTTAATATAGTTTGTGGTAGGTATGAACTAGCTCGTGGAAAGGAAAGATATGATAACCCAGAAGAGCTTGATTTTAGTATAGCGGAATATAAGAATATTAAATTTAAAGAATAATTATTTAAATAAAAATTGATATGGAAAAGTTCCTAAGAAATAAAATAATAACTGCAATATCCTTTCTAGTAATTGGAATTTTGATAGGATGGTTTTCAAACAACTCTAACATGTCATTATTGGAACAAAATACTCTTTGTGCTAAGTATAAATCACAAGCAGAAAAAAGAATTTCTACTTGGTATTCAGATAAAAAAATAGGGGAAATTACTCTAAATGAGATGTTCTATAGTCAAATAGAAAAATCATGCATTGCGGTATGGACCAGTTATGAGCAAAGTATGGGAGATATTTTTATACAAAATATAATATTTGATGCAATAACAAATAAGGAGCACTATTCACATCTTTACAAATCAGGAAATATTGATCAGGAAAAATACTATCTTTCACTGATTGAAGAACTAAAAAATTAATATGAAAAAACTAACAATACTTTCTGCAATATTTACACTACTACCATTTATAACTTGGTCCTTGCTAGCTAGCTTAATAGATTCTGTAAGTTATAATCTGTACTTGCAAATTTTAGACTATTCACAAATAGACATCGTTAGTTTACTTGGTCTTTTCCTCATCTTTTTTCCAATGATTTCGTGGGTTATCGCAATAATTCTAGGGATAAAATCAAGAAGATTAGAGAAGAAGTTTCTATCATTATTACTTACCGTATTGAGTACATTCTTCCTATTTCTATATATTTCACTCTTATTTATTTAACTTAAATGCTTACAGAACATCAACAAAAATATAAAAAGATTTTATCCATTATTGCTGGGGCAATGCTATTACTTGCAATTCCATCAATCTGGCCTTATGGATTTTTTCAGATTTTAAGATGGGTCGTTACTGGAATAGCTATTTATAATGGAAACATTGCACACAAAATACACAGTGGATTTTGGCTTTGGACAATGGTAATTATTGCTATATTGTTCAACCCAATAATACCCATACATCTTGCTAAAGAAACTTGGATTGTTATTGATTTAGTAACAGCTATATTATTTATTACTTCAATATGGAAAATAAAATGAAGTGGTTAAAAGGAAAAAAGAAGATACCAATTATTATAATTGCAATAAGCGTATTGATAGCTTCGTTTATTATATTTGGTGTTTTTGATAAGTTTTTTATCAAACAATCTTTTGAAAAAGCTTTTTTCTATAGGTCTGTTGGTAATTGCGACGCTTTCAAACAATATGTTGCGATAGATAAAGATTTATGGTTTGAAAGATGTATGAAAGAAAAGAAAGGTGATATGATTTCTATTAAAAATTTCGAAATATTGAGAATCGATTCTTCTCGAGCTACCAATAAAGCCTTTCTACAAGTTGAATTAGATAGAAATATAAAACCCTACACAGTAAATTATGAAATGGTAAAACAGGGTTTTAAATGGAAAATTTATCAAGAAATCAGTAGGTAATAAATAAAATTAATATGAAAACAAAAGAAATGCTTGAGTGGAAAGAATTTGATAAGCTGGAAAATACTGATGATGTCATAATCAAGAAAGCAAAAGGTCTTGCACCTGTATTTATATATATAGTACCTAATATAATAGACGCTTTTGAACATTCTCTAAAAGAAGGCCATATGGGAGATAAAAAGTTACTTGAAAAATACAAAGAAAAAGAGCTTGAAATCTCCATGCAGTTTTTAATGCTTTTATTCCACTGGACAGATAGAATGAGCTTTGCTTTATTAAAAAATGAAAAGAGAAATATTTTTATAAATACATTACTTGCAGAAACAAAAGGATTATATTCTAAAGCTATTGAAGGAGGAATAGAAATAGAATTATTTAGAGATACTTTTAATAAGAATTACGATGATTTTCAAGACAAATATGGTAAATTCAAACTCTATGCAGAAAAAGAGGAAGGCCTAGGAGGGACTGTGTTGTGGGAATTTGGGAAAGATATAATGGATTTACTTGATAATCAACATAATCTTATGCTGATGATGTTATTTCCTCAACTATTTACATTCTATTTTAAACAGCTAAATATCTCTGGCTTGTTAACATCAAAATAATAAATACCTCTTACCCCACAAAACAGGTTCGAACATCGTCCAGTGAGTGGAGCCAACGAAAATACCGCTTTATTTAGCGGTATTTTTTGTTACCCCTCGTAGGATATTTTGATGTGTTCGAATTTCTGAGATTTTGTAAATAAAAAAACCACCCATCATTCTTACCGATTAGAATGTAGGTGGTGGTTTAAATTTTAACTATAGTTTTAATAAGGTGAGCTTTATTCCAAATTATCAGAGATAGATGTGTCGTGTGTTAAACCCTTCAATAATCTACTCCAATCTTTTACTTCAACTATTTCCCCAGCACTTATCATCTTCTTCATTTCATCCCAATCAAGCTTTTTAACATTAATTATTGTTGAAAAGTTCTTCGTACTCACATATAGATTACAATTATTGGTGATAGCCACTTTTACATCACCAATTTCGAACCCTTCTACACCATCTAATGCAAACACAAACGGATCGTTATGATGATTTCCTGCAGTGATCATACCTATCTTCTTTATTGTTTTGTTTCTACTTTTATCTAAAGCGAGAAGAAGAATATATGCACCGTATGGCATTTCACCCTGACTCTTAACTAGCTGTCTTCCTTCGTCACCCATCATTTCGTACCCACCTTTTGGCAACATTACATCAGTAAGAAGTATATCAAAATCATCTAAGATTTCCTCACGAGCTTGGTCATACCCAGAAACAATCGTCACATCATGTTCTGCCAACATAGCCTCTGCCGCTCTGATGTTATTCTCATTATCTTCAACAACCAAAATCTTTAATTTCTTTTCCATCACACACTTCCTTTCAAATAAGGTTAAATGAAACTATAGTTTTTTATTGTACTTCCAAGCGAAAGTATATCATATCTACACCATTTGTCAAGTACCTGCTAAAAACCCCTATATTTATAGCCCTACATCAAACAGGTTCGAACCCTTAACAGGACTGCTGTTTATATATCAATCGCTTCGCTCTTGAGTAAACAGGGAGCATCGTCCAGTGAGTGGAGCAAAGCTTGACATGTTTAACTTATTATGCTACACTACTAGCATAGTTGTTTCTTTTCCAATTAAATTAAGAAGTTTTTATACAAAATCTAAACAGAGAGATAGAGAGGGGTTTAAAATGATTAATTGTATATATTCTTTAGAGTGTAGTTCAGAAGACTGTGAAAGCTGTTCTCGCTGTGATTTTCTACTTAAACATGGGGATGATAGTGACCGTGGAGTATGGCCAGACAGTGGCACAGATGCAATGGATGAAAACATAGCGCAACTTGAAGAAATATGTTGCAGTCTTTGTGGATATCCTAATTGCCAAGGAGAGTGTGAGAAGAATTAAAAAAATAGAAACTTCCTAAAAAAGTTTCTGGAACCTCAATAAGTTTTTGAGGTTTTTTTGTTGCTCAATTTTATATCATTACAGAGGTTCGAACGTCGTCCAGCGAGCGGAGCAGTTGTTAAAAATCCAAGGGTAACCCTTGTATTTTTTAAGTTTTGATTTTATTCCGTAGTTACACCGTCAAAATGTTCTTCGTATTCATCGGCTTTTGTTTTTTCTATTACACCATCTTTATGCTCTGGTGGTGAATAGACGCTATATAATTTAAGATCAGTGTCGCCAGTGTTTATAAAGTTATGCTTTGCTCCTGCTGGCACCACTACAGCTGTGCCATCACTTACGTCACTCTCAACTCCATCTAAAACAGCTTTACCTCTACCTTGTTCAAAACGTAAAAATTGATCAAGTTCGTGAACTTCTTCCCCTATATCTTCACCTGGTTTTATATTCATCAATACAAGCTGGCTATTTTTTGCAGTGTAGAGCACTCTACGATAGTCTTCATTTTCTAATGTATCTTTTTCTATGTTTGTTATATATCCTTTCATATTTTTAATTTAATCAATAATCTATCTTCTAATTATACACGTACTGTCAAGTTAGAAAATCTATCGCCAAACAAAAAGGCAGTCTGCTTGCAGACTGCCTTTTTGTTTATCTAATCTTTATTATTTCTTTTTCTTTGTAACTTTTTTCTTAACTACAGCCTTCTTTTTTGTAACTGGCTTTTTAGCTGCTGTTTTCTTTACTGCTTTTTTCAAAGAAGCTTTATCAACCTCCTTCTTTGGAGCTTTTTTAGTTTTCTCAGATTTCTCAATTTTCTCAGATTTTGATATTATCAAATCTTTTGACTCTTTAGAATCTTCTGGGGTAAGCGCCTTAATAATAGTATTTAGTTTAGTATTTAACATTTCAAACTGAGCTTTGTAGTTTGTAGTGTCTTTGCTAGCACCACCCTGATACGAAGGCTTACTATCAAAACGAGGTTTTGAATCTCTTCCACTTCTGTCTCGTGAACCTCTTGGATTATCGTCTCTTTTCCCTTTGAAGCAATCACTACAGAAAATCGGTTTTTCGCCTGTTGGTCGAAACGGCACTTCACAGTTGTTTCCACAATCAGTACATACTGCTTTGTGCATATCTGGACGATCGCCACCTCTTCCGCCACCACCACCGCCAAAACTTCTTCCGCCTCTGTCACCACCAAACTTTCTTCCACCACCGCCAAACTTCTTACCCCCTCCAAACTTATTTCCTTTTTTGTAATTATCCATAGTGTTTATACTGTTAATTTAGTTATTTATAATCTATCTTATTAAGACAGGAGTCTACACTTTTTATGAATTAAAAGCAAGCATTTGTCAAATCTATCTAAACACTATCCCCTGCTACATGCCCAGTAGTCCAACAGAGCTGTAGTGAGAACCCACCACTTGGGCGGTTTATATGAAGGACATCGCCGGTAAAGTATAAGTTGTCGTGTATTTTGGACCGCATTGTCTTAGTATCTACTTCTCTCAAATCTACTCCACCGTCTGATATCACAGCCCAATCCATTCCCATTGTACCTGTTATAGTCAGTGGCATTGCTTTAAGTCTGTCTACAAGCTCTATTCGCTCTTCCCTACCTATATTATTTGCTTTAGTATCCTGAAGTTCTTCTGAAAACTGTGCGGTAAAAGCCTCGTCTAAACCATTAGGTACGAACTCTTTGACCACATTTTTAAGCATTTTGTTTTTATTCTTATTAAAGATATCAAGTACTTTGTTCTGAAGTGTCTTAATCTCAGTATCTGGATACATATCTATACTTGCTCTGACTTCCCCATATTCTAGTAATTTTTTTACTTCATGAGATGAGTTTAAAATAAGCGGACCTGATACACCAAAGTGTGTAAAAAGAATCTTACCAACTTTAGAAAATCGTCCTTCATTTTTAGCACGGTCTGTACCAAAAGTAATTTTCATAAACGAAAGTGTTGTACCCGAAAGGTCTTTAACCCAATCGTCGGAGGCAATAAGTGGTACGATATTTGGATTAGATTTGTGTACAGTATGCCCCAAATCTTTTAACCAGCTTATTCCCTCACCTGTAGAACCAGTCTCTTTATAAGACGCACCTCCTGTAGCTAAGACAAATGCGTCTCCGGTATATATACCGTCTTTTGTTTCTATTCCTATTATCTTTTCGTTCTCAATCTTAAAACCAAGCACTTTAGTATCTGCTTTGAGCTCTACCTGATTACTCGTAACATACCTTTTCATAAGCTTTGTCACGTCTACTGCCTTCTGTGACTCTGGAAATGCTCGCTTACGCGCCTCTACTACTATAGGAAGCCCTTTGCTCTCAAAGAAATCTTTCGCGTCTTGCATGCTGTATTTTGCAAATGTTGAATATAAGAATTTTGCGCTGTCACCATAGTTTTCCATAAACTTTTTAGCATCTTCCTCAGCGTTTAAAATATTACATCTCCCACCACCAGTGAGTGAGAGCTTCTTCCCAACGTCTTTATTCTTTTCCACGAGTAAAACACGCTTACCACGTTCGGCAGCTCTACCCGCGGCCATCATCCCTGATGGACCACCTCCTATTACGATAACATCATAGTTTTCTTGTCTTATTGACATAATCACAGAATATTAGCATAATTTTGGTACTTAGTAAACAAATAGTGTATAATCATAATATTATGGCAAAACGAATAACAGGACTAGATAAAAAGAGAACCGTGCGCTCAAGAAAGACCGCAAAAAGACTTACTATAAAACGTGAGATGCTTGCTGAAAGAGCAGCTAAAAAGCGTAAATAAGTCTATTTAATAGGTGTATAAAAACAACCACAATTATATATTGTGGTTGTTTTTAATTTATTTTATCGTGAAGGCAAAAGAGATATAACCTTACCCCAAAGCTCAGATGGAGCTGTGTCTTGTGAGAAGCTAATAAAGCCTTCTAAGAAATCAGGGATATACGAACTATCTAAATATGCATATATGTCTATATAGTGAAGTATTAAATACACTATAAAGACAAATACTATTATACGTAATATCAGATTAATCATATTTCTATTGTACGACAATTCTTTATTTTCTTCTAGTCCAGAGATAGTTATATGTAAGCGTTGAGATACTTCCTAGAGAAAGCAGAAGGAAGAAGAATCCAGCGAGTCCTCCAATAATAGGAATCTGTATTATGAGTGTAAGCGCTACCACTCCTAACACTCCGTTCTTCCAATCTACTGTTACTTCTTCTTGCTTTCTTACCACTAGCTTATCCATCCATGCTCCAAATATCACACCTGAATAAACTCCTGCAAGCACTAACAGCATTATATAACCAAACAAACCAAGTAAGCCGAGCGCTATACCAAACACTGATGCGAAAAATATTGCAACTGCAACGGGTATCACTATTAGAGAGATGAATCCCCAGAGTGTTTTCTTGCCAAGATGCTCCACTGCAGATTTTGCGATATTATTTGAGAATTTCTTCAAGAAGATCGTCGCAAGAGCTACTACGACAAGAATCGTAATCAATTTAATTAATAAGAAAGTACTAAAAAATGCAAACATTGCAGTTTTAAAAGTTGAAGCAGAAATTATTTTTCCTTCTTTGAAAATAGTTTCGCCCGCTATCACAGCTTTCTCACTCACTGCAAGCACTGACTCGTCCTCTCCACTATAGAGAAGGTCTCCCATTATAATCGCATTGTCACCCACTGTTATACCGTCACTTGCTTTTATATCTACGTTGCCGTTTATTTTAGAATCTAAAACAACTTCCCCACCAATAACTCTGACTTTGCCGTTTACATTACCTTGAACAACAACTCGTCCACCAAGTACCACTAAGTCTTTACCTACTGTTGCTCCTGCAAGAACTCTAACATTACCACCCACTACCATAAGATCTCCAGTAACATTTTCTGTCACAAGTATATCTCCTCCTACAATACGCAAGTCTCCTTGTACTCTCTCCAATACTGAGATGTCACCACCCGCTATAGTCGCGTCCCCTGACACATTACCAGTGACTGTGACACTACCCCCACCTATAAGAAGATCACCGAATACATTACCGTCAGAAGCTACTTCTCCAGCGCCGATATAAAGGTTGTCTCGCAGCGTCTCACCCTCTTGAAATGTGTATGTGTCTCCTACTTTGATAGTTGCCCCAAATGTAGTCAAAGGTACAAATACTGCCAAAATAAGGAATACACCTACAATATATTTAAAATTCATAATATATTTTTAATACCATATCAAGGGCTACCCTTGATATGAGTTTATTAATAATACCTATATTTTGTTCCTAAAGTAGTAAGTTGTCAAATCGTATACTTTATATAATATATGTGTTATTATAAAGTTAATATTCAATCCCTCTGGGGATTTTTTGTTTAAGATTAATAAATTATGGAAATAAGAAATATAGCAATAATAGCCCATGTGGACCATGGCAAAACCACCCTTACAGACGCCCTACTAGCCCAAACTGGCGCAGTAGAAAGCGGAGTAAGTATGGATACAGACAAGCTTGAACAAGAGCGTGGTATTACTATTTACTCTAAAAATGCCTCTGTAGACTACAAAGGAACTAAGATAAACATAGTAGACACACCAGGCCATGCTGACTTCGGTTCAGAAGTAGAGCGAATCTTACGTTCTATTGATTCAGTACTTCTAGTAGTAGACGCGCAAGAGGGACCAATGCCTCAGACTCGTTTTGTACTTAAGAAGTCTCTTGCACTAGGACTAAAACCAATACTTGTTATAAACAAGATAGACAAACCTGCAGCAGATGCAGAAAAAGCGCATGACAAAGTGTTTGAGCTTTTTACAGAGCTTGACGCAACAAACGAGCAATTGGACTTCCCTGTTATCTACGCTATCGGACGTGACGGTATTGCAAAGAAAGAGATGGAAGACGATAGTAAAGACCTTACTCCACTTTTGGATATGATACTTGAAAAAGTCTCTCCTGCTGAGAACAAGACCGATGCACCACTTAGTGCACAGCCATTTAATCTTGCTTACGACAACTTCCTAGGAAGAATCGCTATCGTACGAGTTTACAGTGGAACATTAAAAGCAAGCGATGCTATTTATATAAAAAAACTAGACGGCACTACAAGCAAACAAAAAATAACAAAACTATTTACATTTAAGGGTGTGACCAGAACTGAAGTTGACGAAATACAAGCTGGCGACATCGGACTTGTCGCAGGTATTCCAGATATTTATATTGGTGATACTATTGCTGACAATGCAGACGCTGAGCTCCTTGAAGCTATTGCTGTAGATGAGCCAACTATTGAGCTTACATTTCTAGTAAACAATTCCCCTTTTGCAGGACGCGAAGGAAAGTATGTAACAAGCCGTCAAATACGAGACAGACTTGAAAAAGAGCTTGAGGTCAACGTAGGTCTTAAAGTTAACTTTGACACTGATTCCCCAGAGAAGTTCACTGTGTACGGCCGTGGAGAGCTTCATATTGCTATACTACTTGAAAACATGCGCCGTGAAGGCTATGAGGTACAGGTGTCACAACCAAGGGTAATTATAAAAGAGATAGATGGAGCTAAGCATGAACCATTTGAAGAGGTTGTAGTAGATGTACCAGAAGAATTCCAAGGAGCTATCATAGAAAAGCTTGGAGTAAGAGCTGTGCAGATGAAAAATATGGAGAATCACGAAAATCGTGTACTTATAACATTTGAAGGGCCCAGCCGAGGACTATTTGGATATAGAAATAAGTTTGTTGTTGATACAAAAGGACAAGGAATACTTGCTACACGCTTTATAGGTTACAAACCATACGCTGGAGAGATAGTGCATCAAGCAACTGGCTCTATGATATCTCAAGTTCAAGGTAAAACTCTTGGCTTCTCACTTGCAAACCTACAAACACGCGGTGAACTTTATATAAAAGAGGCTACTGAAGTATACGAGGGTATGGTTATAGGTAATACATCAAAAGGCGAGCAAATGACAGTAAACCCTACTAAAGGAAAACAACTTACAAACATGCGTGCTTCTGGCTCTGATGACGCTATCAAGATCACACCACCTAAAACAATGACAATAGAAACAGGTCTTGAAGTAATGGCAGACGATGAATATCTAGAGATAACACCAGAGAGTGTGCGCCTAAGAAAACAAGATTTGAACGAATCTGACCGAGTAAAAGCCTTGAAGAAATAGCTTGACATTTAAACCCTCATATGCTAGTATAGGGGTAATCAAATCGAAGCTGTAAGGGAAACCTAGTCGTGTTTAGTTCTACAGTACAAAAGAGGTTTGAACATTAATAAACTAGTTTTCTTACAATATTATGGAAGGAGTAATAGCTAGAGTTACTGACCGAGGATTTGGGTTCATCACACGTGAAGGAGAAGATAAAGATCTTTTCTTTCACTCAAATGAACTACAGAACGTACAGTTCAACGATCTTCGCGAAGGCGACAAAGTTACTTTTGAAGTAGCAGAAGGACCAAAAGGTCTTAATGCAACTGCAATTAACAAAGCCTAAGTGAACTCCAAAAAACCCGCAGCCTTTGGCTGCGGGTTTTTTGTTTATTTACTTTCTGAAGCAATCTCTGCACTTCAGCTGATCTGCTCTAGCTGGATCAGGCTCAAATGGAAGCTCTGTAATAGCTCCTCCACACCCTGCACATTTCCAATCTCCCTGATGCATCTGTCTCGGTCCGTCATCTCTACGAGGCTTGTCTTCCATCCTCTTTTTGTGACAGTCTCTACAGACAAGTCCACCCTCACGAGCTGGGTCTGGCTGGAATGGTAACTGTGTAATAGCTGCGTTGCAACTAGAACATGTCCAATTGCCTTCAAACATTTGGCGTTCTCCGCCTTGGTTCTCGTTCATTACTTTTTTCTATTTACTCTAATAATTTTATTATTATATCATTGCATTAAATAAAGTGGCAAATGTTTAAATCTGACAGGTGGCAAAAAGAAAACACCCCGAAGGGTGTTTAATCTTGAGCCACCTGTCAGATTCGAACTGACGACCTACTCTTTACAAAAGAGTTGCTCTACCAACTGAGCTAAGGTGGCAATTTTATTTTCTATCGGGATGTCTTTCGTATTCTGAAACATTTTTCATATAATGAGAAGTATTCCTATCTTTTCTTACCACACCCTTCCCTTTTATAAAATTAATAATACGAACAAGCTTACCCTCGGCAAATTTCACTACACCAAGGGCAGCGTGGCTAACATGATACGCTGTGTGATGCGTAATCTCTTTTGAAAGATGCTTACCTTTTGTAGGTATGTGACTCTTTACAAAAGTAGACCATGAGGCAACGGCTTTATCTGCCTTAAACCTAGCATCACGCAAGAGCGTCACACCTCTCTTTATTTCCCAATTCTTTATTGCTATCATCCCCACTATAGCAATAAACGAAATACCAAATGAAAATATTGATGTCATGATTTAAATATTACACTTACGCAGCAAATCGTGCAAACTCTCCAACCTGAATCCTCTCGCCAAATTTCTGCGTTGCAGCCTCAATAAGACCTTTTATAGTACTGTTAGGGTCTTTAATGAAGGTTTGCTCAAGCAAGATTTTGTCACTAAAATATGAATCAATCTTACCTTTCAATATTTGTTCTTTCATTTCCTCTGGTTTGCCTTCTACTTCTTTCTCAAAGACCTCTTTCGCAGTATTTACCTCGTGTTCTGTAATCTCTTCTTTATTTGTGAATTTTGGATTAGCTGCTGCTACATGCATTGCAATGTCATACGCTAATTTTATAAACTCTTCGTTCTTTGCTACAAAATCAGTCTCACATGAAAGAAGCACCATAGCACCGACATTGCCAGAATTATGAACATAAGCCTGCACAGCACCGGCTTTAAGGTCACGTCCAGACTTTTTGTCTGCAGCTACGCCACTTTTCTTCTGCAGGATTACAACAGCCTTTTCCATGTCGCCATCTGCTTCCTCAAGCGCTTTTTTACACTGGATTATAGATATCCCTGATTTCTCTCTTAATTCTTTTACTTGTTCTGTTGTTACCATATTTAGGCTTTAATTCCTTCTTTAAAACTTGCGATTATCTCTTCTATGAAGAATTTAATAGAAGCCTGATTTGCGTCATTTGCAACAATAGGATAATCAACGTCGTTTAGATTACTATCAGAATTAAGAAGCCCTATCACAGGTATACCTTTTGCTTTTGCTTCTTTCATTGCAATTTCTTCTGCTTTTGTATCAATAATAAATAGAGCATGTGGTATGTCAGTTATATCTTTTATACCAAAGAAATTTTCTTTAAGATTATTTATTTCACGGTCAAGCATTACCTGCTCTTTTTTTGTGTATTTTTGCGCAAGCTCTCCTTTGTCTTTCTTTGTAGAAAGCTCATCCATCTTACTTATTCTCTTTTTTATTTCTGAGAAGTTTGTAATAGTACCTCCTATCCACCTTCCTGTAACATGTGGCATACTTATTGAATCAGCCCCTTCTTTCACTGCTTCCTTTGCTTCATTCTTACTCCCTACAAAAAGCAGGGTCTTGCCTTCAGCTCCCAACTGCTTTGCAAACTCTTTTGCAGACTCAAGGAGTTCATTTGTCTTTTCAAGGTCTATTATTTCTACCCAGTTTTTAACACCAAAAATGTATGGCTTTATAGATGGGTGTCGTCTAGATTTTGAATATCCAAAATGCGCTCCGACAGCAAACATGCGGTCAATACTTGCCGCATTTGCTTTAGATTCCTCCTTTTTTTCTACTTCCTTTATTTCCATATAATACCTAAGATACTACCAAATTATATAGCCTTTTGCAACGTTTTTAGTAGATATAGTCTTATTCCTGCTTTTCTTCGTCAAAAGACTCTAGAATAGCGCTTATTTCTCCGTCAAAGATCCCTTCTATGTTATGCCACGACTTTTTAAGCCTATGGTCTGTAACCCTGTCTTGAAGCACGTTATATGTACGTATTTTCTCTGACCTATCACCAGTACCTATTTGGTCTTTCCTTTCTGATGAAAGCTTCTTTGCATCCTCTTCATTCTTTATTACCTCAAGCTTTGCCATAAGGATTTGCATTGCCTTTTCTCTGTTCTTCTGCTGAGAACGCTCTGATGTAGAACGTACGTCTATACCTGTTGGTCTGTGAACAAGCCTTACCGCTGTCTCTACTTTGTTTACATTCTGACCACCAGCACCACCTGAACGAGAGAATTCCATTTCTATCTCTGTTGGGTCAACTTCAAAAGCTACTTTTTTTCGTATTGGAAGTATTGCAATAGAAGCAGTTGAGGTATGAACTCTTCCTATTTTTTCAGTTCTAGGTATTCTCTGGATTCTATGTACTCCTGTTTCATATCGTAATTTTCTATAACAATCTTTACCTTTTATCTCAAAAGAGGCTTCTTTGTATCCTCCTACTGCATTTTCTGATTTATTTACCGGCGCAAACTGCCACCCACTCTTTTCTGCAAATTTTTCATACATTCCTGCAAGCTCAGCCGCAAAAATTGACGCTTCGTCCCCTCCCGCACCTGCTCGCACTTCTAATATAAGCTCGTTTGGGAATTTCTCTTCTTCCTCTGCTACTTTTACTATCTTCTCTATCTCTTTTTCTACACCGTCTTTCTGTTCTTTCAAACTTTCTAATTCTTCATCAGCAAGCTCTTTCATCTCTTCATCTTTTGCCATATCTAAAACACGCCCTTCTTCTTTTAAGAGTCGCTCATATTCCCCCGCTAAGTATGCAGTCCTAGGATCTTTTTTATATTTTTCAATATCTTCCATAAAATTATTATAACAAAAAACTCGATAAATACTTTTGAAAAAGAATCTACCGAGTTTTTTGTGTACTTATTTAGACTTCTTAGCCTTTGCCATTCGCGCTTTGAATTTCTCTACGCGACCTGCTGTATCAATAACCTTCTCAGTACCTGTATAGAACGGGTGGCATGCACTACATACTTCTACCTCTATCTTTTCTACTGTAGAACCTACGTCAAAAGAGTTCCCGCAGGCGCAGGTTACTTTAGTGTCTGTATTATATTTTGGATGAATTTCTGCTTTCATTACGAGCTATAATACCATTTTCTAGCTTGAATGCAAGATATCTATTAATTTCTGGAATTTGGCAGCTAGAGCCATCACATCATTACCATAGAATGCATATGAAGGCTTTTCAGCGTTTTTCCAGCCTGCAAGGTACCTTAGAGCTGCTAAACGCTCAGAATACGCCGTACCTTTGTCAGCACCGTTGTCCATAAGAAGTATGGCTGATGCCATAAATGCATCACTATTGTTCCACGGACTTGGGGGGTTGTGGCCTGTAGCTTTTGCTATTCTGTCTACATAAAGCGCCCATGTTGTCGGCATAAACTGTGCAGGACCCATAGCACCCCCACATCCATACCAAGGCTTCCTAGATACTGGAAGTGTATCAGGATTAAGTCCAAGCCCTGCTGTAATACTCAAAAATGCGGCTTTTTGTTTCTCTGCACTTTTAAAATAACCAATACCTTTATAACATTCATATAGGTCTGTTTTCCAATTTCCTGTTCCCACATTCTCTCCCAAGTTAGACTCTTCTGCTATTACACCGAGTAAGAATGCCGGCCTTACACCAGTGTATGCTGATGCTATGTTTGCGAGATCTAGAGCCTTCTCAAACGGAATAGCGGCAGACCCACGAAGAGCAAAGAGTTCACTTCGTATTTGTGCTGCAGATTTTTCTTTTGATTTTATAAGTTTCTGATACTCATCCTCCACACCTTTTGTAGCATCAACTATCGCTTGTTTTTCTTCTTCTCGTTTTTCAATCTTACCTTTTTGTTGTTTCTGAATATTACGCAAGTCCATCTGGTCTTCCTGCTTACTTTGAAGTGTGCGCTTTTGAGATTCAGTATTACTTTTTGTTTCTGCTATATCTTTAAAAGAATCACTTAATGCAAGCTTTATAGAATCAAAAGAATCAATATCCTCAAAGAACTCAGAGAGGTTCTGTGTCCCAAGCACCACCTCAACTAAAGAGATATTATCTATCTCATTAGTCTTTCGTAAAAGCTGTGAGAGTGATTCTTTTTCTCTATTTAACTTTTCATTAAGCCCTCCTATAACCTCCTCTTTTCCGTCTATATCTTGATTAATTTTAGATATTGCAATGTCGCGTGCACGTATTGAGAGGCGTGCTTTTTCTATTTGAGCTTCAAGTATTGCAACGTCCCGCTCATAAGAAACCCTGTCCCTTTGTTTGTCTTGAAGTAGTACTTGCTGTACATCTATCTCTGCTTCAAGTGCTGCTAAGTCGCGCTCAAGCTGTGCTCTGTGAGCATCAACATTACTCTGTGCATTTGTAGTCTGGAAAGAAAATACCGCAAAAAAAGCGACAGCGCAAACAAAAACAACTAATTTATTTCTTTTAGATTTAAGATTCATGTATGTGTATTATAGCAATTTTGATGACAAACTAAAAACCCCCCGAAAGCAAAGCTTTCGGGGGGTTTTTAGTTTTATTTATCCCTCTTTTTTCTCTCCTTCAGCTGGCTTATCTCCCTCTCCACCTTCTCCTTCAGTTTCTTCCTTACCTTTCTTTTCTACTTCTATAGAGTCTAGATCTGGTGCTGCCACTTCCTCCTCCTTCTCTTCTACGGCTTCTGCTACAAGAGCTACTACTTCGTCTTCATTTGCGATAAGCTCTGCACTTTCTGGCAGTTTAATATCTTTTGCAACAACTCTAGCTGTAAAATCAACAAGTCCTGAAATATCAACTTCCAAAACTTTCGGTAGATCTTTAGGAGCAACCTTAATCTCAATATCGTAAAGCACTTTAACTAAGTTACCACCACCTTTAACGGCTGGTGATTCACCTACGAACTCAAGAGGTACATTGACTTGTACTTTTGCACCCTTCTCAAGAACATAGAAATCAACATGTCGTGGAATACTCTTAACAGGATGAAAATCAACATTCTGTACAAGAACCTCTTTTGGCTCTCCAAGACCAGTAAGTGTAATAACTGCTGATTCTCCAGCTTCTTTATATACCCTTTCAAAATCACTTGCGAGTACTGATATAGGTGTAGATTCTTCTTTCTTACCGTAAAATACAGCAGGCAAAAAACCATCCTCACGGAGCTTATTTGGCTTCCCCACTTCTTCTCTTTTCTCTATTTTTAGTTCTAACATAATGTCTAGCAGTATAGCAGTTTTATATAAAAAATCAAATTCTAAAGCAATAAAACATAGTCTCATTAAAAAGCCTTGCACAGTCCTGTATCAACAGGACGAGCAGAGCAAAATTTGTCGAAGCAAATTTATGTGTGCTTTTTAGTGGGAGCTATGTGAATTGCTAGAACTACATCAACTTAGCTGCAATCTTTGTATGATGCGCTCCTAAATCTCTTGCCATTTTCTTTTCTAAATCTGACGGCATTCTTTGTCCCATTCCACCTGTTATCGTAGATACCCCATAAGGTGAGCTTCCTGCCATCTCGTCTATTGTCATCTGCTCTTTAAATGAGTATGGGAATCCTACGTAGACCATCCCGTGATGCAACATTGTTATCATAGATGTAAGAATAGTAGACTCTTGTCCACCGTGTTGTGTGGCAGTGCTTGCAAACATTGACGCTGGCTTTCCTACAAGCGTTCCCTTCATCCACGCTCCACTTGTCTGATCCCAGAAATTTCTCATTTGTGCTGGCATGTTTCCAAAACGCGCTGAGAGGCCGACAATTATTCCGTCCACACCTTCTATGTCAGTATGTGGGTTTGCGATTGGAACGTCTTTCATCAACTCCTTTGCTTTTTTCATGTCGTCATTCCATTTGTCCTCTGGAATAAGCTCTGGTGTCTGCATAAGCACAGCTTCACCACCTGCTTCTTCTACTCCCTTTACTATTTCTTGTGCCATTTGAAATATATGGCCTTGCATTGAATAAAATAATACAAGTATTTTTGGTTTGTTCATAATTTTATTTTATTTAATTGTTAATACTTATATTATAACATTGCTGTCAAGACACTAAACTGCATTCGGTGGAGTATTACCTTCAAGAAAAGCTATTATATTCTGTGCTGCCATTTCTGACATTTTTTGCCGTGTTTCTATCGTTGCAGATGCAATATGCGGAGTTATCACAACATTCTCAAGTTCTGCCAAACCATCAGCAAGTGCGGGTTCATTTTCAAACACATCAAGTGCCGCACCTGCTATTTGTTTCTCTCGTAGAGCTTCTACAAGCGCGTCCTCGTCTATCACTGGTCCACGTGATGAATTTACCAAATACGCAGTTTCTCTCATAAGCTCTAATCTCTCTTTATTTATCAAGTGCCTAGTTGAATCAAGAAGTGGTACGTGCAGTGTTACGACATCAGCTTCTTTCAAGACTTCTTCAATAGTTTCTCTAAACTCCGCACCTGTCGCTTTTTCAAACTCATCATTCTTTTTAATATCAAAATAGATTACATTCATTCCAAATCCTGCGGTCATTATATTTGCAACAGATGAACCTATTCTGCCAGCTCCTATAACACCAAGCGTTTTACCTCTCAAGTTAGTGCCGAGCAAGAGCTCTGGCCCCCAACCATCATACTTACCTGCTCTAGTAAATCTATCCCCCTCGGCTATTCTTTGGGTCGTAGCAAGTATCATAGCGGCTGTATGCTCTGCAACGGTTTCTGTAAGTACTCCTGGTGTATTTGTCACTGTAATACCACGTTTCTTAGCTTCCTCTGTATCAAGATTACCAAAACCAACTGCGTAATTTCCAAAAACCTTAGCAGTAGGCACTGCATCAAATACTTCCGCATCTATCTTATCCGTAAGTAGTGACAATACAGCGTCATATTCTTTTGCTTTAAGTGCATTTACTAACTCTTCTTTTGTGAGCACTCCGTTTTTCTCACTTATATCTACCTCATGCCCTGCATCTTTTAAGAGCTTTATCCCTGCGTCTGGTATCTTTCTTGTTACAAATATTTTTGCCATATTAATTAATCTTACTAAATAACTTCAACCTTTTCTCTATCACCTTTTCTACATGATGTACCGCCTCTTTCATATATCTATACGGTGCTATATCATCTGGGTTTTCTTGTAGGCCGATCTTTATACCGTTTTTATATGCCACCCTCACTTCTGTACTTATGTGTATTGAAGCTATCCCAGCATCAATAGCCTTTACAAAATCCTCATCTGCAATCCCCGACCCGCCGTGGAGGACCATAGGTATACCACCAGCTTCTCGCAACTCTTTTATCCTTTCTATATTAAGTGCTGGATTGTTTGCACCTTTAAGCATACCGTGTAAATTCCCAACCGCTGGAGCTATCAGGTCTACACCTGTACTCTCTACAAATTCTTTTATCTCCTCGGGAGTTGTAAGATGCTCATCAGTAATCTCTGCACCTTCTGGGATCTCGTCTAAAAGTTTTGATGACTTACCTATGTAACCAAGCTCTGCTTCTATAAGAATATTTGGATTAACGCTTTTAGCATACTCAACACTTTGTTTAGTGATTTTCATATTCTCTTCAAATGAAAGTTTCGCTCCATCAAAAATCACTGAATCATATCCTGCGTCAACTGCTTCTTTTACTTTTTCAAATGAATATGTATGATCAGCATTTAAGAAAATTGGATAATCATATTCTTCTCGTAAACTCTTAACAAGCGCAACTGTCTGCTTTACTCCTATAAAATCTCTTTCTCCTTCTGAAGTACCGATAATTACAGGAACCTTAAGCTTCTGTGCACTACTAAATATACCTTTTAGCATTTGAGTATCTGCAATATTAAAATGCCCTATCGCTGTCTTGTTTTTCTCCGCTTCTTTTATAATATCTATTAGTTTCATATTGTTATATTTTATCATAAAAGAATGTATAATATCTATACTATGAAAGACTTAGATTTCATCGCCATTGGCGACATTACAACAGACGCATTTATTAAACTCTCTGGCGATGACGCTAATGTGAAAAGCAATGAAGACGGCAGTAAAGAACAAATCTGCCTGAACTTTGGTGATAAAATAGAATATGATTCTGTCACTGAAGTGAATGCTGTCGGCAATGGCCCCAATGCAGCTGTCTCTGCTCACAGACTCGGACTTAACTCTGCACTCGTAACAGATCTTGGCGATGATCATAATGGAAAAAACATGATAGAAGCGCTTGAGAAAGAAGGCGTAAACAAAGATTTTGTAAAAATTCATAAAGGTAAGGAAAGTAACTACCATTATGTTCTATGGTATGAGGAAGAGAGAACTATTCTAGTGAAGCATCATGAATATGAATACGAACTTCCAGATATGGGTAAACCTAAATGGCTTTACTTTTCATCAGTTGGAGAGAACTCAATAGACTATCATCATGCTATAGCGAGTTTTGTAAAAGATAACCCAGAAGTTAGTTTGGCATTCCAACCTGGAACATTCCAAATACGATTAGGTTATGAAAAACTAAAAGATATGTATGCTGTATGTGGATTATTCTTCTGCAACAAACAAGAGGCACAAAAAATACTAGGAACAGACGAAAAAGATATTAAAAAACTTGTAGAAGGTATAAATAAGCTTGGACCAAAGATCGCTATAGTAACAGACGGGCCAGCAGGTGCGTTTGCATATGACGGCACAGATATGTGGCAGATGCCAATGTACCCAGACCCAAAACCGCCTACAGACAGAACAGGTGCTGGTGATTCATTCTCTTCTACAGTTACAGGTGCTCTAGCACTTGGAAAGACTTTACCTGAAGCGCTCTCAATGGGACCTATTAACTCCATGTCAGTTGTTCAGCATGTCGGCGCACAAAAAGGGTTACTCTCAATGAAAGAACTTGAAAAATTCCTAGCAAATGCTCCAGCGGACTATAAGCCAACAAAAATAAACTAGATGTAACAAAAACACACCTTTTTAAAAGTCTGGCCGAGCTGAGCTCGGAGGCCCGAGGACTTTTAAAAAGGTGTGTTTTGTGTAGTTTTATTTTACTTTCTATCTATAACTTTCTTAACTGCTTCTTTTATAGATTCTACTCCCATACCATAGTGCTCTATAAGTTCATTTGGTTTACCTGATTGGCCAAACTGATCATGTACTCCTATAAACTCAATTGGTACTGGACTTTCTTGTGCTAACATTTCCGCTACTGCAGAACCTCCACCGCCTGCTATTTGATGCTCTTCTACTGTTACTACGGCACCTGCCTTTTTAGCTACCTCTATAAGAGTATCTGTATCTAAGGGTTTTACTGTATGGTTGTTTACTACTATCGCTCCTATCCCCTCCTTTTCAAGCTCATTTGCAGCCAAAAGTGCATTATGAACAAGCGCGCCAATTGCCACTATTGCAACTTCAGGCCTTTCAGATTCAAACAGAACTTGCGCTTTCCCTATTTCAAATGGCGTGTCTTTTGTTGTAAATATCGGACTCTTGTCTCTTGCTAATCGTATATATACAGGCCCATCATACTCTGCTGTAGCAATCGTCGCTTTTCTTGCTTCTTCTACATCTGCAGGGGCCAATACTGTCATGTTTGGCTGCACTCGCATAAGTGCGATGTCTTCAAGCGCTTGGTGAGTTGCACCGTCTGGCCCTACTGATACTCCAGCATGCGAACCAACTATCTTAACTGGAACATTATTTAAAGAAATAGTAGTTCGTATTTGTTCATTGTTCCTCCCTGGTGAGAATGCCGCGTAGGATGCGATAAAAGGAATCTTCCCATAGTTTGCAAGTCCTGACGCTACAGTCGCTAAGTTTTGCTCAGCTACTCCTAACTCCACATACCTATCGGGGAATTTCTCGGCGAACCAATGCATCCTTGTAGACTCCGCAAGGTCAGCGCAAAGTGCAAGCACTCGGGCGTCTCCTTCTCCAGCTTCTACAAGTCCATGCCCAAAACCGTCTCGAGTTGGTCCTTGTTCAAGCTTATCCTTATCAAAGATATTATCTACTAGTTTTGCTTTTTTATTTATCATAATTTAATAAGATTAGTGAAGTGAAGTATGTTTTTAAAAGTCTGGCCGAGTGAAACGAGGGAGCCCGAAGACTTTTCAAAAACATATTTCACGAAACTATAATTATTCATGCTCGCTTTCTATTTTTCCTTTTAATGTCCTCAACTCTGCTAAAAACTTCTTTGCTTCCTCTGGCTTTGGTGGTTTACCATGCCATGTGTAATCAAATTCCATACCTTCAATACCTTTCCCAGGAATAGTATGTGCGATTATAAGTGTCGGTTTTTCATAAATCGCTTTTGCTTTTTCTACTGAATCTACTATCTCTTCCATATTGTGTCCGTCTATATCTATCACATGCCAACCAAAAGCTTCATATTTGTCACGTAGTGGTTCTAGCGGCATTACATCTTCTGTCATGCCATTTATTTGAATATTATTTCTATCAATTATTCCAGTTAAGTTAGAGAGTTTATTATTACCTGCAAACATTGCTCCTTCCCATAAGTTTCCTGCATCATGTTCACCATCTGACATTAGACAATATACTTGAAATTTCTTACCGTCCATCCGAGCACCAAGCGCCATACCTGCCGCCTGTGAAAGCCCTGAACCAAGCGGTCCTGAGACATTCTCAACTCCTGGAAGTCTTTCTCTCTCTGGGTGACCTTGCAATCTTGTTCCAAATTTTCTAAGTGTTTTTAACTCTCCTATAGGAAAGTACCCAGCGTGTGCCATAGTCGCATAACGTACTGGCACTATGTGTCCGTTAGAAAGTATAAGTCTATCTCGCTCTTCCCAGTCAGGGTTTTTAGGATCATGATTTAAAATATGAAAATAAAAAGCAGTAAAGATGTCTGCCATACCAAGAGGTCCTGCAGTGTGACCTGAACCTGCTTCGGTTAACATCTCTATAATACTCTGTCGAATATCATTTGCTTTTAGTTCTAACTCTTTTATTTTTTTATCGTGTATATCTGACATAATTTTAAAATTGAAACAAGTATATTTTATGAAACATTAGATAGCTGTTTAATTATTTTTCCAATATCATCACTTTTAAAAATTGCTGATCCTACTGCAAGTCTATTTGCCCCAGCTTCAACCAGCTTCGATGCAGTCTCTAAGCTTACAGCACCATCAACACTTATTATAACCCTGCTGTATTTCTCTCGCAAATCTCTTATTTTACCAAGTACTCGCTCATCAAATCCTTGTCCTTGATACCCTATTTTTTCAATCCCCATAAACTGCACGAAGTTTATCTTCTCTATAAGTGGATAAATCTGCTCATTAGGTGTTGTGGTGTTGAGCGCTATACCAACCTCTACATCACTAGGGATCTTTAAGAAGACTTCTTCAATATTTTCCGTACTTTCTATATGGATTATTACCCTCTTTGCTCCAGCTTGTATCCAACTCTCTATAATAGTCTCTGGATCCTTAACCATAAGATCAACTTCAAAATCAAAATCTATTTTTTTAAGTTCTCCTTCTACATACGGCCAATCTTTTGACGGTACGAATTCCCCGTCCATCACATCAATCTGCACTGTATTTACAAAATCTTTTACATGAGAATATTTTTCATTCAAATCACTAAAACTCTCTGGCATTATCGCTGGAATTATTTCAATCATAATAAATTTTCAAAAGTGAAGCAAAATGTATTTTTTAAAAGTCTGGCCGAGCTGAGCTCGGAGGCCCGAGGACTTTTCAAAAAACATATTTTGCGAAACGACTTAAAATTATATATCATAAATCTTTTTAGTTATCTCTGCAATTTTAGTAATTCGCCTTACATGCCTTTCTTCTCCTGAGAACTTTGTTTCTAGCCATATTTTTACTGCTTCTTTGGCATTTTCTTCTGTCAAAAACCGCGCACCTAAAGATAGAACATTCGCATTATTATGCTCACGCGATATTACTATTTCATTAGGAACTTTTTCACTTGGTACTTCACATTGTCCATTGAAAACTACTGCTCGTACATTTGGATACCTGTTTGCAACTATTGCTTCACCCTGCCCTGAGCCACCAAGTATTATAGCTTTAAGTTCGTCTGGATTTTCAGATACTTCACTCGCCGCTTTTGATATAGAATCCGGATAGTCGTCGTTCTCGTCGTACTCAAACGCACCATGATCCTCTACTTCGTGTCCGAGCTCTTTGACATACACAACCAACTTCTCTTTTAGTTCAAAGCCTGCATGATCTGTTGCAAATAATATTTTCATTTTAGTAAATTAAGTATAGCGAAACGATTAAGTAATATGTTTAGCTGTAGCAACTACGTGTTTCAAAAGAGAGTTGGCATATCCGGCTTCATTGTCATACCACGATAGTATTTTTATAAGATTCCCACCTGCAACACGTGTGAAAGAAAGATCTGCGATAGAAGCATGAGGGTTCCCAATAATATCAGATGACACTAAAGGTTCTTCCGTCACAGTAAATACTCCTTTCCACCTGTCTTCCTTTGCTGCTTTTTTTAGTATTTCATTTACTTCTTCTTGTGTTGTCTCTTTCTTTGTAACAAATGTAAGATCAGCATATGAACCTGTAATCACAGGTACTCGTACAGCAATACCGTCAAAGAATGGTATACCCTTAACTGCTTTAGTAACAGAAGTAGCAGCGCCTGTTGAAGATGGGATTATGTTGTGTGCTGCTGCTCTTCCTCTGCGAACATCTTCATTTTCATGACTTGGAGAATCAACAAGAGCTTGCGTAGCAGTATAACCGTGAATAGTATCAAGAAGTGCTTTTTCTACATCTAAAGCTTCTTCCATTATTTGCATCACTGGAGACGCAGAGTTTGTAGTACAGGATGCATTTGAACTTATATCACACGTTTTAAGCCTGTCTTCATTAACTCCCATAAGTACTGTAGCTGCATCAATACCTTCTGGTGCTTCACCTTTTACGGGGGATGACACTACCACTCGTTTTGCTCCAGCATCACGATGTGCGTTCGCTTTACCATAGTCTGCAAAGCGTCCTGTGCTCTCTACTACAATATCAATATCCAAATCTTTCCAAGGTAACTTTGCTGGTTCACGTTCGCTTAAGAAAGTTATTACTCTGTCTCCCACTTTTAAATTACTTCCATCTACAGAAACTTCTTCATCTAACTTTCCATATACGGAATCATATTTTAATAAATAAGCAATATTGTCTATGTCGCCTATGTCGTTAATAGCAACAACTTCAACACCTGGCGAATCTTTAGCTATTCTAAAAAAAGCCCTACCAATTCGTCCAAAACCATTTATAGCAATTTTTGTTTTTTTCATATAATTAAAAATTAATTTTAAATCAGATACTTATTATACCAATAGTTTTTATAAAAATAAAATAAAGCAAAGGAGGGTCAGACCCTCCTTTGCTTTATTCAATTATCTCCTGTCCTAATTCTGCGTTATCTGATTTAAAACTAACCCAATCTTCAACCACCTCCTTGCATCCATTTGCACCATTAAAAAATTCTAAAAAGAAATCACGCTTCGTTACTCCAGAAAAGTTTTTTTCTCCAAGATAATTCTTATAACTTGACCACTTGTAAGAACTAGCCCAGTCAATTGCTTTTTTCTTATTTTTGACTTGCATATCTTTCCATCTTGATTCTATTAATTCAATTGGATTTGTATGTACATAAACAAAAGTATTCATAAACTGCCTATCGTCTTTTACTACAACAGATTTATACCGAGACTGAAAAAGAGGACCTACTCTATCATACTGTTTATTAAAATAAGTGGTATAGCCACCAATTTTTTGCATAAAAAGAGAGATTCCGTTTTCTCTAATTTCACGAACAATAAGATGGTAATGATTTGGCATAAGAGTAAAAGCCATCAATTCAACAATTGGATCACTTCTTTTATTTTCTTCTCTTTGTTTTTTTAATTTTTCCGAAACAGATAAAAAAATATCTGATGTTTCCTTGTCTGCTTTATTTATAAAATTCCATATATCAACATGTTCTGAAGTATTACAAAATTCAAGCCCTAATATAAAACGACTATAGTCTTGTGGTTTGAGATATATGTCGCGCTTTTCTACTCCGCGATTCACTATATGATAAATTCCACCATTTTCAAAATTACGTGGCTGTCTTGGCATATATTTAATATACCACAGCAAAGGAGGGTCTGACCCTCCTTTGCTGTGGATAATTGTAACTAGAGAGATTCGATCTTGATATATTTTGTTGATTGTTAGAAGGCTAGGAAGCCGCCACACTAGAAAGACAGGAAGCCGCCGCCGGAGATGCCGATTACAGAGGGTGTGGAGTTAGCTGAAAGGGTGTAGTTGACTGTTATAGCAGTCAAGTAAGGAGAGACGGCGGTGTCGGCTGTAGTGTAGATCGTTCTATATTGGAAATAACGGTTATCCCCTGATGTGATGGCTTCAGATGATGAAGCGGTAAGGAAACCTGAAGAGCCTCGGAAGTCGTCCAGATAGACCGTCCTTCCTCCTGCTCCATTGGTAGGTCTTAGAGTAATTCTTTGGACTGCGTCTATATGGGAGTCTAAAATACCTCCAAGTGGCATGTATTCTTTCTGCCATTTGAAGACAGTGGCATACTGGGTGTATCCGCCAGAAGGGAAAGTGGAACCAGTGTCCCATTGGTCTACATTTACTACACCTGTTGTAGTGTTAGTGGTTGTTGCTGTACCTTGAGCCAAGTACTCTGTACCACTTACGTTTTCTTTAACTATAATTTTGTCGCCTATGTAAAGTCCTGTGGTTGTAGCACTAAGCCCAGTGGTTGTGGCAGTGATAGCAAACTGTGTGTCTGAAGAGTCAGCTATAAGGTCACTTGGTTGCAAAGACGCTTTAAAATCAATAGTAATGGAATGCGACCGCGCGCCATATTCATAAGCTTGGCGAATTTCAGCTTGAGTCATCACAGTGTCTTTAATGATGCGAACTTCGTCTATATCGCCTGTAAAACTATTGTCACCAGTTCTAGCCCTCGCACCAACAGTTAGCACTTCAGTTGAGTCAGAAGTTGACGGGGCATTGCCTGTTTTATCAATAGTATCAACTAATGTGCCGTCAATAAAAAGTTCACTGTTGGCACTAGCAAGAGACTGATCATAAGTAATAGCAATATGATGCCAATCGTCATCATTTGGGAAATATGTACTGAAACCTGAATTAAAAACATATGAACTTGCCACACCTCTTGTTGCCGCCATCCAAATTTGCCGAGAAGATCCAATCTCTATACTTACACCTTGCTCAGACGAACCACCAGAATATGAAGCAAAAATCATCTGGGTGGCATCAAAATTTGCTGCTCTCACCCAAGCGTCAAAAGTCCATTTAAAAGCTGTTGTGTCTTCCGCACCGTGCAAGAATTTAAAATCTGAAGTGTCGCCAATTGTAAAATAATCCCCCGTGCCGTCAAAGGTCATCGCATTGCCGATTTTGCCGGAGGCAGTGATTTTGGCATTGCCGTTGGCGGTGATGGTGTGCGAGCTTATGCTGGAATCTTTTATGCTTGTAGAATCAGTTATCTCATCACCATGGATGAAGAGCACTGTAGAAGTAGATGTGGTAGCGCTGTCGTAGTTTGCCCAAGCGGACTCGCCTATTGTGGCCTCCAAGTATGTACCAAGCTCGTCACCCGCTACCCAGAACGGCATAGTGGTAGAAGCAGAGAAATCCTGCACTGTAATGTCGCGGGAGATTTTGTGATTCGCACCAAGGCGATATGCTTCGGCAACTTCGTCGGCGGACATGCCGTAACCTTTTTGGATGCGAACTTCATCTATATTCCCTGTAAATAAACCAGTGGCAGTGGCCGCCGATGATGCTCCTATCCTCACTGGATCGGTTGAGTTTGCCAGAAGCGAGCCACTAAAATTATCATCAACTCCATCTTTGACTCCATCTATATATAAATATTGATTATTTCCACTCCTAACGCCTACGACATGGTGCCATACCCCATCATTTGTAGTAATTGTTCCAGAAATACTTATGTCAGTAGATGTTCCGTCAGACGAACCAACGAACCGCATTTTCCCTGAAGAACCAGTGATTAATGCCCATATTCTCTCATTACCCGTATTATCCCATAATGCAACAGGATAAAGATTATCGGTAGCGGTTGTGTATTTAACCCAAGCTTCAATTGTAAAATCACTACTGCCAAAAGCAAAATCTGTATCTATAGGTACCTCTACATAATCATCCGTTCCATTAAATTCTCTAGCTTTTCCTATTATTCCGTCCACGACAGCAGTAGCTATGTTTGAGCCGACAAACTCCCCGTCATTATTATTCACGGTTTCATCAAAGAGATCATCCCCTGCGTTGTCGCCGTTGGTTTCGTCGAAGTGCCACATTGCCACCGTATTGCCGTCTATTTGAGGCTTACCGATTTCGAGCTTCATAGAGCCAGAACCTTCCATTATGATATTACTCTCGTCTGTAGTGACGACATTTGAACCATACTGTCTTTGAGGTGGAGTGAAGTTGGATGTCCAACGGGCGATGCCTTTGGAGATACGGACTTCATCAATGTGGCCGTCAAAGTTATAGGCATCATTAGTTGAGCCGTTCTGACCATCACCAACAAGTAGAGCTGCTGTCAAATTAATTAAAGTAGCAGAGTCCGTCGTATTAGCAATAGATATGCCATTTTGATAAAGATTCCAAGCATCACCATTTCTAACTATTGCAACATGATACCAAGTGTCTGCGCTCCAGCCAGTAGTGGCTCCTTGACTAAAAGTAATGGTACCCGAACCACCATCAATAGCTATAAATGTAGGCCCATTGCCACTATGAAATCCAAAAGACCACCAATTGCTATTATCAACATATTGTCCTAAAAAATCTCCCTCCGCTGTCCAAACATCAGAATTCACCCACATATCAATAGTAAAATCTCCGTCAAAATGCCAATCGTCACTATCCGGAATACTCAAATAATCTCCAGTTCCATCAAACAGTGCGCTTCCTCCACTAAACTTAGACTGTGCAGTGTCTACTTGAGCATTAGCGACTGCTGTAATTGTGTGCGTCGTCGTCGCGCTGTTTGGGAAAGTCGTAGAAGTATCTGTGCCGTTCATATGCAAAAGAAGTTTTGTATAGTCGTCATTTATTATTTCTGACGCTTTCCAATTCGTACTATCACTGTCCATACTTTCTATCTGCGTTTCACTCGTGACCGGCTTCCACGCTTCCCATGTGCCGTCGTTGGGGTCACTTGTCGCCCCGCTTCGTGTCTGGATTTCAATATTACCAACGTTATAATTTGAAAGAATTTCCGCTTGGGAAAGCGCGCGACCATTGTAGACACGCATGGAGTCAATGATACCTTCGTAATAACCACTATCAAATTCCCCATTTCTTCCTATGGATAATTGATAACCTGAATTTCTAACAGTAAAGCCTGTTACATCTAACGTTGCTTCAGAAACTCCATCTAGAAAGAGTTCTAATGTATTCCCATTTCTAACGAAGGCAACGTGATGCCAGGCAGAAGTAGTAATTAAAGTAGTAGCAGTAACTGTTTTTGTAGTATCACTAGAATTCTTAATAAAAAATGCTAAAGCATCCGCCGCGTTAATAGACATTCTAAAAGAAGCATCAGTTTCATCAGATTTGGTTTGACCAAAAAGATATTCAGTCGTATCAAATCTTTTTCTACTAAACCAAAGTTCAATAGTAAAATCATCGCTTCCAAAATACCAATCGTCACTATCCGCCACGCTTACATAACCATTCGTACCATCAAACATCAAAGCCCCAACGCCCCAACGGAGATTTTCTGCCGTCCAGCCATCGCCAGATGCATCATCTTGACCGGAGGTTGTCATATTGGTAAGGGTACCAGTGTGGCTGTTTGCAGATGAGTCTGATGCGCTTGTGCCTGAAGTTTCGTTGA
>Ga0209658_1000278_pt1 | contig 40831 bp, 43 predicted proteins | sample SaaInlV_150m_DNA_6_FD_184656 | JGI IMG/M metagenome (GOLD analysis project Ga0209658, IMG submission 184656) | Marine microbial communities from expanding oxygen minimum zones in the Saanich Inlet - SI037_S4LV_150m_DNA (SPAdes) (version 2) | ecosystem: Environmental > Aquatic > Marine >...
GGTCCTTATATATTCCATGCTTTCAATTTTCTATTGACCCCAATTATTAGTCCATGTCTGTTTCTTCCCCCCATCATATGGTACAGCAATATGTTCGTTAATTAACCATTGATTGATATTCTCATTATGTAAGTATACATCTGCTAATATACGTCCGTATTTTTCATTGCCAACATTTTTTAGTTCAACCATTTCACCATAGATTTTATCGTGTAATAAATCACGGGCACGAATTGCCATTTCATGTTCGCTCTTTGTTTTACCCTTTATTTCAGGGGTGTCTATTCCGTTCAATCTGACCGAGAACCGATAAATTGGAGAAACTGTATTGGGCAACAGTGACGCAATAGTAATTGTATCTCCGTCATACACTTTAATAACCTTACCATACTGAATAGGAGGCATAAATGGAACTGTATTACTATATTCAATGTCCTTTATTGTATCATGTATTTCTTGATTTTCAGGAGATAATAGATAGTCAGTATTAGTACTGCCACCACAAAAACAGGAGAAATATCTTAAAAAGTTCATACTTATTAACTGCATGTAAATAAGTATGTTTACCCAATATCAATTTTATACGCCCGTTTTATAAAATTGATTTACTTTAACCCGTATATGTAATAATATCAAACATATATAAGTATATCTAATAACTCCCAATAATGAAACGCTCTACATCGGTATGTTATTCATTGAATGACTTAACATCGGACGCATTTGCGGAACTTGACCTGAATGAAGACAATCTTCCAAGTAAATCGAATCAACTATTTAACAATGTAAATGTCATGAACGTATTAATTATTCGTGCATATAGTACCAGTGTATACACATTTAGTTATGCTAATTATCGTAAAAATAATATATCAACACTTGTACGACGTAAACCTATTTCAAATAAATAAAAAATATGGCATAAAATAGGTACGAAAGTCATTTTTTATCTCATTCCATTTTTGTGAATTAAAACAACCCATGAATCTTTTTAAATATATCCTTTGCATCTATCGCGACATTCTTCATATATTGTCCGACCATGTTTTTGTCAATTGTTTGTGAAAAGGCAAGTCGTAGTGTACTGTCTTCATCATGTGGATGAAACTTTTTAAACCCGCAATATGTCAATATTTTCTCACCCTTATAATATTTCTCGTATAGTATGTATTCAAGAGTTTTACCTAACGTATAATCTTCATTTTCTAAAATAATATCATAACAATTATCCATCGTGGTTTCACTTATATTGATCGGGATCAAATTAGATTCCACATTTTGAACGAACTCTACTAATTTGTTCTGTAGCGCAACACATGCCTTTTTTACAACGTCTTTATTTTCATATACACCAACCGTCTGAATTACAAAATCAAAACTATTTTCGATGAATGATCTTTGCGCGTCTAATAAATAGTAATTTTTTTTTTGAAAGTCAATTTCATCTCGAGTAGCATCTTCAGAGTTAAGGCGATCTTCTACATGTTTCCAATTTTCCTTTGCCTTAATCGCATCAACTGTATTTCCATACGCACATTTCGAAACAACGTTAAACGCACTGTTATCCTTTGCAGTACGGATTGTAAATTCGCATGATAATTTGAGTTGTTCTCCGTGAATTGACGAACCGATTTTAGGTCTTAGTCGTGCGAAATCTATAAACATATTTGTAATTGGCGAGGCTGGGAATATTTTACGAGTTTCGTCCTTGGTTAAGTAATTATTTGATGTTTTATTTTTAATTTTGAAATCTTCGCTTGTAACAATAATCATATTGTCCGTATCATTGGTTATATCTAATTCCATGATATAGTTACCAGGAAGAAGGTCTAATTCATCTATGTGAATGGGTATACAACTAAGTCTATGCTTTAATATTTCATTATGGAGCCTACATGTGTTAATATGAACGATACATTGTTCGCTATCGTCAGCGTCAAAAACAACGGTTGGTATATCTGATAAAATAGTTCGACGAACAGCATTTGCTAAACTCACATTTAAATCAGACAATGTGAATTTATATACGTCATTCGTTTCGGAGATACTTGCGATTGTAGGGTTCATTGTTATAAATTATATAACTATTATTTTATATATATTATAGTTTTGATATAATTTCAATTTTATTAAACCGTCATGTTGTCTAATAAATAGTCGTTAATGAACGTATTTCTCTCTTCGGGAGACATTAATCCCCATATAAATTTAACAGTTGAGTGTCGTCTATTTGATACATTCATTGATCTCAAATATGGGTACAGTTCTATGTGTTTTTTATTTTGGAATACAACATGGCGTTTAAATAATGACGCCAAATTAGTACTAATATCACTCATAGTGTAATTGAAACCGTGAAAAAGAAAAAGATCTGACAATAGTATAAATTCATTATATTGCGTTAGATAAACACTTTCTATTAAATTTATATCCTGTATATAATTCCGAATATCTCGTAAAAGGGCTTTGGGCTGAGGTAAATATGTATATGGGATTATATGTTTATGAATGACATAATATGGTATGCGATGTGTATACATTAACATATTAAGTGTTTCTTTATTCATTGTATTGTATATGTCATATGCTTTATATTTTACAATTAAAATATAAAATCAATAGTATGTATTATATATTTGAAAAACTATACTAGTTTCAGCGTGGGTACTGATGATAAAATAAACATACCCAACATAATAAATAGTAATACAAATGGCAATAATACTAGTAACCAAGCAATATTAGTCGAACCATTTTTACACATAATATTTAAGATCCAGGTCCAAAATAAAATATAAAAAACTTTGACAATAAACACGATATATGTACTGGTTACATCGCATTTATATGAACCAATACAATATGTATCTACATTTCCAATATTTTGTGCACCGATAATCAAAAGAGCAAAAATTGAGATTACTAAATATACATACGATGGCGTACATAAATCTTTTAATCCAATCATAGTATTGTTTATATAATTAGAAAATATAAAAATTATATAAAACCGATGTTTTGATTAACGATGGGTTGAACGTATACATTTGGCGAAACGTTGTTAGTTTGACCGGAGACAACGCCCAATGTATTTGCCCCCTCATTTGTTCCAAACGAAGAAATTATATCTGTAGCACTACCACCGTACATTCTTTTATTTGTTCTTCTTGTTCTTCTTTTCTTACCCATAGGTTTCCTATTATGTTTACGCTTATTATAACGAGTGCCCCTAGTTTTTTTAGTATTACGCGACTTCTTTAGGGCTCGCATCGTTGTACGTTTTTTGGTTTGAACCATACTTATATATTATAACAATAATAAAATATAAAATTGATTTATTATTATACATGTTTACTAATCCAACACTTAATTATGATACAAATACCCCAATCCACGTTGATACATGGCTCTGAATACTATATTGAGTCATATGGACCAAATGGGCTTATCGATAAGTATAAAGGTACATATAGCGAACTTGTGGACGGATACTATTTATCAAGATTCACTAATGTAACAAAGTATGTCAATGGCGATGAAATATCAGAATCATGGTTCCATACCCTGACCGACAGAATTAATCCGACCACTGAAAATGATAAATCAGTATATTATTGGAAATATTTTATACCTGCGGACAAGGTAATAAAACAAAAAGTGAAAAAGTATGATACAAAGGTGTTGCTTACGAAAATGTTGCTTATTCGACAACAATATTCATTACGAATAGGTGACAGTAGTACAATACGTGGATTGATTCATGGTAGATATGGGATTAAAAAATAGAAAATAAACAATTCAATATAATAAGTTAACCATTTTTATTCGACCTTTTTTATTTACTCTATATCGACGTGTGTTAGCATATGTCTACGACAACATACATTTGTTAATCCTAAATCATCTAATACTTCTCCTTCAGTTGTTTTTTCTACATTTGTTTTTGTTAAATATACTACCTTTTCGGTAGAAAGTCCCTTTGTTGTTTTAATTCGACGAACTTCCTGTTGGTAATATCGATATTTGTCTGCTAATACGTTTCCACATGTAAAACATTTAACGGGTATAATCATTTTTGAGTATATAAGTACTTGGTATATTCTTTTTATTGTTATATCTTACCTATTTTCAATTTTTTACCGCTGACCGATATAGAATCAAAAAATACGTGGTAATCTTATAATCTCCGCGTTTTAAATCTTCAATATTATATATATCAATGTTTAAAAGTATAATAAATCTATTTTCAATAAACGGAGGGAAAAAAATTTCCAAACAAGGGAAAGAACCAGGCAAATGGAAAGCCCAAGGCAAAGGGAAAGAATTAGGAAACGAAGGATATCTTAATTTAGAACGTACCGCCAACAAGCGGGGGAAACACTATATTAATAATATACATACGCGTTCTGATTCGGACAAACCAAATAAGGTAAGAGGAGGAACAACCAGCAGAATAAAGTCAAGTAATAAGAATAAAACGAAGTCAAAACGCTGTAAATCTCGTAAAAAAAATCCATAGATTTGAATACAGTTAACGCACAATTGCTTTTTTAATCTTCAATAATGTATATATGTCTACTCAAAAACGAAGTCGTTGTAAAAAGGGTACCCGTAAAAACAAAAAGACCGGTAATTGTGAAAGTGTTTTAGACAATACATGTGCTATATGTTTAGATAGAATCATTTCTGGGAATATAAAAACAAAATGTAAACATAATTTTCATAAAAAATGTTTGACTGGTTGGTGCATAAGTCAAAAGACGTTAGTAAAACCTCAATGCCCCATTTGCAGATCCGACATCAATGACACTTGTAAAAAGATTATGCCGTTTGATAGTCATGAAGTATTTCGATATACTAGCATAGTTGCGATCACCGATAAAGATCAAATATTGTATAAAGTTAATAAGATACGTGAAATTGTCTATAATCCAAAATTTGATATAAATGTGAAAAATGAAGACGGTGATAGCATATTACATATTTTTTCACAGAATAAGTGGTATTCTAATACACAATACAAAGAATTTGTAGAATATTTACTAAAGAAAAAAAACATAATAGTTAGTGCTGAATCAGTAGGTAAAATAATATCTACTAAAAATGACGAAATATTAGCACTTTATAAAAAACACAAGAAAATTCCCAAAGCATTGAAGAATTTGATCTAATAGTTTGTTAGTTCAATGGTGCATTACACATTGCATGCCAATAAAATATAATAATAATAATATATTTTATACCGATAAACTATACAATAATGAAATATTTGGCAATTATTCTGTTAATATTAATTGTGATTGCATGTTTATTTAAGAGTAGTAATACAACAGAGGGTTTAGAGAACAATAGTAATGGGGTTAATAAATATAATGAATCTCTTAATCGTATTGACAATATGTTGAACTTAATAGACAATAAATTGAAGAATGCTGATATTCGTGGAAAATCACTCGAACGACTGAATTCGCAAGTTAAATATCTTACCTATGCTAAAAAACTCGTCGGTCTTATGATCGAACAATCTGGTCCCATGGAACAACTCCGCAAATTAACGACACCAAATATGAAGACAAACAATAATATGGATAACAATATGAATAACAATATGAATAACAATATGAATAACAATATGAATAACAATATGGATAACAATATGGATAACAATATGAATAACAATATGGATAACAATATGAATAACAATATGAATAACAATATGAATAACAATATGAATAACAATATGGATAACAATATGAATAACAATATGAATAACAATATGAATAACAATATGAATAACAATATGAATAACAATATGAATAACAATATGAATAACAATATGAATAACAATATGAATAACAATATGAATAACAATATGGATAACAATATGGATAACAATATGAATAACAATATGAATAACAATATGAATAACAATATGGATAACAATATGAATAACAATATGGATAACAATATGAATAACAATATGAATAACAATATGGAGAATATGGAGACCCAGCAATATACAAACGACGAGATAAACAATAGCCCCGAGACCCAAAAGGAGATTGATGAACTTAGACAGAAGATAGACGCACTTATTAAGGAGTCAAATATTATAAACAAACAAATGATGGATATGCGGAACAGGGCACAGAATAAAACCCCACCCGATATGATTTATGTGAAATTAGATTTGATGATTCACGGTAAATCAACGTCATATGGCACTGACGCATCTACTACGTATACTATTCCTCTCAAAGATAATGGAGACATTGATCCTGACAAGTTTTATGATTATATAGATGATGAATCAGTCAAACGAAAGGCAGATAGTGTCGATCAGAGTGGTACCGCATGGGTATTAGATAAGGACGGAAATATGGTATCGTTAAAATCGCAACAAAAAATAGATACAGATGTTAATTACTATGAACCCGGAACGTATAAATACGACATGCGTAATTATACCCCTTCTTATGAAGACAGTGTATATCTAAGCAAAACTACCGGAAAACCAACATTTTCAAAGTTTATTGATAATGCATCGATTGAAAAAGGAATTTGTAGCAAATATAAAGATTTTCCGGATAAATTAGAAGAGGAATGTGGCAAACTTGATAAAAATGTATGTGGATCAGTCGACTGTTGTGCGTTATTGGGTGGGTCAAAGTGTGTTGCCGGTAATAAACAAGGTCCATTATCTAAATTGCATTATGGTAACCAAATGATTAAGAATCGCGATTTTTATTATTATAAAGGGTTATGTTATGGAAATTGTATCAAAACAAATACAGATCAATAATATTTCAAATCGCAATTTCATATGATAAATCAATATATCATATGAAAGTATTTATTAGACTACCACTTATCATAGTGATTTGCATTTATTTACTCCAAAAATGATTTTTAAAGGCGACCATGTTTTATAATATTCATTATACTGTTTATTATAGTATAGTCCAAAACCTAACGTAATTGTCCCAACCATGGTGATTACCAAGCCATTCTTTATTTTTTCAATCAATTCGATTTTATCAGTTTCTTCTGGAGTAATCTCTTTGTAATATGTAGTAAATGTAGACATAACATATGTTACAGATAGCAATACTAATGTTATCAATGTAAATGTTAAATCCATTTTGGTAAATAATAAATATAGAATATAAATACCTAGTGTTGTTTTGCCCATTTCAAACGGATGAACTGGCTCATCTAAATTAGTAAACCCTATTGCAAAATATAACATAAGCAGGATTATGCCATGCTTTGCATACATATTTTCACTAAATAATTTTTGTGTTTTACATCCAAGCGTTTCCGCTACAAAATCGCCAGAAACCGCTAAAAACAATAAAAAAACTCCCCTTATTAGTTGATCGGTATTGTTAAAATACATATATCATATAACTACATTTTATGATGCAAATATGCCTCTACTATCTCATCGGGGGTTAAGTTAGTGTCGTTGATTATGTCTATTATTTCTCGTTTATCTTTACACCCTTGAAGATTTACACCTTTTCTCATTTAAAACGCCCATTTTATATTAAAACTCATAAATAATTCTTCTTGATTTTTCGTGTATTGTTTTTCTTGGATACATATTTTTCTGGTCTTTCGTAAGCACCCTTAATGATATTTCTGTATTTTTCTTTTGGAATATTTCGTATGGTTTTAGTTATATTTTCCTTCAATTCTGCGTGAGTTAATCCGTCTAATTTTTGTAATCGTGATTTCAACATACTAAAATAATTTTCTATGGAATTAGTAAAATGTTGATAAGGAACAGCATATAATAAATGGTTGTCTTTGTTTATTACTTCTTTTACCTTTGGATTTCTATGACTACTTGCATTATCCAAAATTATTAATTTATTCTTGAAATTGTTTGTTATATTTGCTTCTAAAAACTCTACCATTCTATCTGAGTTTATTCCACTTTTTTCATATAAATCCCAACCAACCACACCATTAACAGAAATAGCAAATATTCCAGTATATTTTTTGAATACTTCTTGCGATTGTGTTTTTATTACACATCGTTTCCCTTTTTCACTATAACAATGGTTTCTTTTTTGTAATGATTTTACAGATGTTTCATCTATACAAATAATATCCTCTATTTTGTATTTTTTCACTTCATCGTAAAACTTTTTTATGTTTTTGTTAATGTAAATGTCCTTACCAAAACGCTTGGTAGGTTCATGACGTATTCTTGTCATTTTCAAAGTAATATTATTATCGTGAATGATACGACTTACATGTGATTTATTCAAATCCAAATGAGGATATTTGTTTTTCAGCAAATGTAGCAAATCTTCAATCGTTATGGTTTTGTTCTTTTTAATTTCATCCAATAAAAACGATACATGTTCTTTATGAACCTTATATGCTTTTGGTGTTCTTTCATAACCAGTAATTTCGCCATTTTTTTTGTATTTATCAACCCAACGCATTAAACTTCGTCTGGAACATTTGAAAATATTGCAAACCTCTTCTTGTGTTTTGTCTTCAACCAAATAATATTGAACTGCTGTTTCTTTATAATCACTACTTTTTTGGTGAGGCATTATATATTATTTATTTATAAAATTGAAATAAATTATTGGATTAATGCAAAACATACCAAATGACGCATATATTATCTCTTGGAGCAATTAACAAACTTACTGGTGAATATGTTTATCCTAAAATAGCCAATAAAAAAGATGAATACATTTGTCCTGAATGTAATAAGGATTTAATTTTATGTCAAGGTGAAATTAGGGTTCATCATTTTAGACATAAGGTAGATAGTATTAATCCGTGTCAACATTATAGTAATCCAACCGAAACACAAATACATAAAGACGCAAAAATATTATTGAAAAACTTGTTGGAAAGAAAAATTCCAATTTCATTCATTAGAAATTGCTGTTGCTGTAAAGAAAATGAAGAGTATGAAATTCCTGAAATTACAGAAACATCAGTTATTCAGTTGGAATATAGATTTGATTATAATGGAATAAAAATAGCGGATGTAGCATATATAGATGATAATGAAATTTTATGCATATTTGAAATATACAATACACATAAAACTTGTAGTGAAAACAGACCTGAACCATGGTTTGAAATCAACGCAGAAACTCTAATAAAAATAGCAAATGACAATACTTTAACTACATTACAAATACCATGTATAAGGTGTGAAAAATGCGATGAATGTGTTGAGAAAGAGAAATATTATTTTATGATAAAAAGAGAAAAAGAAAAATACAAACATTCCATAATTAAATTTAATAAATTGACAGGATTAACCATTTGTTCTAATTATGAAAAAAAATATTATGCTGGTTATGGTTATACTGGTGATTTGCTTGAATTTGTAATTAAATGTGATAAATTTATGAATGACCTTGTATCAAAATACGAAAGTAAAATATACATTAAAGACGAATTAGACAAAAATATATTTGATGAATGTTATTATTCAAAATATCATAGAGCTATAAAATATAATTACTTATATGGTGAAAATGGTAAATATGTCCATGAAGAAGATGGAAATCAATTATGGGGTGGGTGGAGTGGAAATAGATATATAAACAATGGTTGTTATAAACCAACAATGTATAAATTTATTAAATATTATAAGTTAATTAATCCAATGAATATTAAAAAATACTTGATAGATAATTTTGCCTAAAAATGGGCGTTTTAAATGAGAAAAGGTGTAAAACGCCGTTTTTGACGGCAAAAAATAAATCAACAAGTTAGTAATGGCGAATCGCACGCCTTTGGACGCTTATCACTCTTACAAGGTATAACGCCTCTTTTAATTTAGCATTTTCTTCTAATATTTCTTTTATTTTTTCTTCATCCATTACGATATTATATATAATAACAAATATTTATATCTTTTTATTATATTTTCAAATTAGTTGTCCCATTTTAAATCTTCAAAGGTGTATAGTATACATTTAATTTTTTTATATACTAATGATAGTGTATATTATTTAAAAATATAACCATTTGTTGTTTTTGTACGGACTATCGACGTATTATCACTGCTGTGTATATCATCGTGACATTTTTCACAAATAGACATCAGATTTGCCGGATGATTTTTATGGAAACTTCCGATAAACCCGTTTTTATCGGCATCTTTTTGTTGATTTATATGATGAATTTCTTCGCCTAATTTTGCGTTACACATCTCGCACATCCCGCGTATTTTTTTACTGTTGTATCGGGATTTATCATTCGATAGTTCGCCTCGACTATTAGGGTAATATTTATTTCGTATTTTGTATGCTTCTTCCATAAATTCGTCATCTAAATATAATGATTTACATACTTCTAGTCCATAAGTTCGTGGTCCAGACCCTTCGCGCAATTTGCGATCATAAATAAGTATATCTGCTTCACGATCAAATGTAACCGCCATATGATAAGAACGCAATTTGTTTAACGCGCATATTTCATCAAAATCTACAATTTCATGGAAATGAGTGGCGAATATGAAAGACGAATTATTTGCATGCAATTTGATTAGACCGGCAACAAAAATACTTAATGCGGACTCCATTTCAGTGCCAGAACACAATTCATCTCCTAATACCAAACTATTCTCATCAGCCATTTTTAATATCACTCGTAACTCTGACATTTCAACCGCGAATGTTGACAACCCCTTGAAAATATTATCATTTCCCAAAATACGTGAAAATAATGCAGTATATGGATTATAATGGAAAGAACTGCATGGTACATATAATCCAGACTGTGCCATTATAACAGATATACCCAAAGCGCGAATAAAACTTGTCTTTCCAACAGCATTCGTTCCATATAATAAAACGCCATTCACGTCAGTGTGTGTTCCTAATCTAAGACTATTCGTTACATATAATTCATTCTGTTGGATGTGTTCGATTAAACAATGTCGCAATTCTACAACATCAACAAATGATTTTTCAGCAGTTTCGTCTATACATGGTTTGCAATAATTATATTCTCTTGCGATAAACGCCTTACATAGAATAACGTCGAGCCTCGAAGCAAATTCGGACAATCGTTCTAACATTTCAAAATGTGTTTCTATAAAACTTGATATTACCTGTAAATAGACACGAGATATCACTTTATTGATTTCATCTTTATAGACAGACTTTTGTTTAATTACTGAATTGAGTCTATGTGATTCAATTGTTACATTGCTGGCAGTTGATTTAATAAATCGAATATCATCTGATTTTATAAGGGGAACCGAAGATGTTGGTGAATTAACACATTGTTCAAATTTTGCCATATTCGTTTTCAGAATTTGAGAACGTTTGGTTGTTATTTGCAGAAATGCGCCACTTTTTTCGGTCTCATGAACTCGAATATAATCGGTATCATTCTTTTCATATTTCTGCATTATCATGTTCAAATATTGTTTTATATTATCAAACTCGACTTGAGCGTCAGTGTAGTTAGCAATTAAGGTATCTAGTTCAGTTGAGACCCCAGAACAAATTATGTTCTCGTTAAACGTTGTCATTGACGAAATATTCTTACAATTTTCCAAAACAAAATGTTTATTTAAGAAGTGTGTAATATATTCAGTATCATTTTCAATATAGATATTATGATTTGCGTCATCTGAAAATAACCCATTTGTTAAATACTGACACAAACTAGGCGTTTCTGCTATACATACATTTATTTGTTGTATAATCTGTATACTCGAATATAAATGATATATCGAGGCTGGGTATATTTTTTTCACAACCAATTGTCGCGATATTTTTTCCATATCACGAACCTGTTTTAATTGTTTACGGAAATTTTCAACAAAGTGATAATAGTCGTCGGATAGTAACAATTCGGTAATCATATACTCATTATTTAACCAATTTATATCAAATACTGGATTCGTTAATTGATATTGAAATTTGCGTTTACCCATCGAAGTGCAACATTTATTTAACATAGTAAGTACAGATGACACCCGACCATATTGTTTACTCTCCACTATATTATCGTCTATAATATTCAATTGTTTTAGAGTGTGGTTTGCTAGAATTACGCGGTCGGTCGTATTATTAAACTCGGGAATTGATATTTTTCTAACTAATTCGGCATTATGTTGTTGAATGAAATCCAATAAATAACAAAATGATTGCGTTGATATATTGTCCGTTTGAAATTCACTGCAAGCATCATATGTATCTTCTTTGAAAAATGTCGTTAATAGTTGCTTAATATATCTCTGTTCGGTACATCTAGACACCTTCATATTTGTTTTGTCCGCATTATTTATTTTATGTATGCTATTTGTTCGAATTCCGGAATATTGAATTATTTTATTCAAATCATCAGGATTAAATGGCGTTATCAAAATTACTTCGCTTGGAGAATATACTGAAATATAACGTTCTAGTTCGTCGAATGTAGTTGTATTCATAAAGAAAGTGGTTTCATGTTGAAAAATATATGATTTGCCGGTAAAAATATTCACAACTGCTATGCCGTAAATAATTGTATCTCGTATAGCGTTTGATGTTTTACCCAGTCGTTTAGATGGGTTATATGTTTCCATCCATATAGACATAATATTATTTGTCATAATTGGAGATGTATCAGTATCACATGAAATTAATGTGCCCGGAGAATATACATGGTCTAATACACGGGTTACTATCTTACCCGATTTTTCTTGTACGTATACTGGAATAGTATAGCCATGTTCGGTTAACTTGGATATGTATTTATCCAATGTAAAATCTCGAAACCCAGCCATGATAACGTTACCATCATTATATGTTATTTTTTTCTCGGAAATGTTTAATTGACATATCTCTGCAATGTTCTCTATATTGCTTCCCGTGATATCCCCCGACACTTTTGATTTGATGCCATATATCTCAAAAAATGCTCCTACTTGTAATAATACAATGACATTATCTGCGTACAAGTCTCTGTATTTTTCGGTTAATCTAAAATATTCATCGTATATATTGCTTGTCGTTTCGGACATATTGTGTTGTTACATAACAATATAATCAAACGTTTATATTGTTATGTTTGTCATTTACACAAAATTGATATTCAAATGTGTATATCAAATCATGCAATACAGCAACCAAATATAAGATAGAAGACACAATGGATGAGAATATACCCTACGATCATTATATTGATACCGACGATTGCAATTATTTCATCCGAAAGTATTCAGACGAGAATATGCCTATATACAATAAAAATTTATCGGTATCTCCAACTAATATAGAGATGAATGATTTGTCTACTCATCACCCAATAAATAATACATCACTTCATGTGCCCCGTTATAGAAACATAATGTGTTATATATGCGTTGTCATAATAATAGAACTGTTAATAATAATATTTCGAATGTTCTATATGTGAATCAATCACCACCATTCATATAATTATATAACAATGTATCTGGATTATGATTATAAACATCTCCACATATTAATGACAACGTTTCATACATCTTCCTTAATACATCGTTCGGAGTGGTTGATCCAACTCGTATAATACCTTGTTTTATTAAAAATCGTTTTACGTCATTTATCGGAACTTGCTTTAACAATTGAGTTTTGGTTGATACTCTATTACGTATTGTTTTGTTAGAAACGAGTACAGAAACTTTTGGAGCAAATCGAGACCGACCTACCGAATGTGTTCGTCGCAACGTTCTCCTTTGCTTTTTTTTTCGATTTCCGGCAAAATTATACTTGGATACAGACATTATATTTTCACGTTGTTTGATTTCACTAACGCGTTTCAATCCTTCATTTATTTTTGCGTTTATCACATTACTTGAATTAAGAAGGATGTTTTCAGGCACATTGCTTTGTTTCGCTGGAAATGTCGAAGGTGCGCTATTTGGATTCACTTGAGGGGTAGTATGCGTGTTATGCACTATCGGAACGGGGTTACCAATATTTATAGATGATCTATTATCTCTAGTTCGGTTCATATAATTTCGATATGTCGGCAAACTACCATTTTTTAAACACCCATACAATGGTTGGATTGAGGGTGAAACTTGAGATTTAATTGGATTATCTGATGGTGCGATTGGTATAGAAGATGAATAATTTCGCAATGTAGTGTTCTTTGGAACGATTGTATCTGTTTTTTTTGATAATTTACTTAAATAGTCCTTTGCTTGATCGAACTCTTTATTAAAAATATTTTCATGACTTGATTTGTTCGACGTGTCCGGTTGCGGGTTATTATTATTTTCAAATATTTTATTATATCGATCTTCTTGTTGTTTTCTAATCATTTTCAATAGCGATTGACGTCGCAGGGTATCAGGTTTCTTTTTTACTGGATTGCGTACACGTATTTTATCTACCGCATCCTTTTTCGGTTTGACTCGCTTAGTTTTATTATTGTTATTAGAAAATGAAAATAATTCAGGATTTATTGTTAATACCTTTTTATCGCTCATTGATTTATTTGTATACTTACTTATACGAAAAGAAAAATGAGAACAAAACCAATTTACTTCCTAAAGAAAAACATATTATACGTACAATGTCGACATGAAATTATTCGTTTTTTTCTCTCGGTTTGCTATTAACATGTGATATCCAGCATCTAAATCATCCATCGTAATTATTTTTCTAATTTCAACATCCCCTCCATATATACGTCGACCATGGCATATTTTTACGTAGGTGAATAACAGTTCAATATCTCTCCCGTAATTCTTTAATTCGTCTTTTCGCTTATTAAACCATTTTTCATGGACGACTGATGAATTCGAAAATTTCCACCCACATGAATTTACTTTAACTTCAAATATTTTCATTAATTCTAGGGGTGTGTATGAATCAATCGTAAATCTCCAAATAAAACGCGATTTTAATCCTTGATTAACTCGAAAAAACGACTGATTCATTTCATTTTCATATCCAGCAATAATGACCATTAATTCATCTTTATGATCGCTTAACGACTCACATAGCACATCCAAGCATTCCTTTGAAAAACTATCATTACCTTCCGCGTTTCCAAGAGAATATGCTTCATCTATAAATAACACCCCACCTAAACATTCGGTAATAACTTGCTTTGTTTTTATCGCAGTTTGACCTAAATATCCGGCAATTAGGTCATTGCGTGTTATTTTTTTAAAGACATTATTCTTCAATATTCCCAGTTTAGAATACATCTTTCCTATAATTTTGGCGACTTCGGTTTTGCCTGTGCCTGGTGGACCATAAATAACGGTATGTTTATAATCACTTCCATTTTCATTAATACCGAGGTTCTGTATAAAATACAATAATTGATCCAATAATGACTGCTTTAACTCGGTAATGCCAACCATATTATTCAGTTCAACCAATTCATTTTTTACATTATGAAGTGCCTTTAAATCAATATTATATTCAGTATCGTCACAATACTCATTTTCATGCAATATCAATAGCAGATCGTCTATACTATTAATAGACGCATCAATATATTTTTTGGTTTTTGGTTTAACCACTAAATCAACTAGATCAGTTACAATGCAATTCAAACATAGGTCAGTTGTCTCAACCGGTTGAGATGCCTCAATTGGATCTAGAGAATAAAATTGTTTCAATCGTGTATTCTTGACGTCAGATACAGACTGAATGCCGTCTGTACTCAATTCATTGAGGTGTGCACGATTATAATTATCACGTATGGATTGTCGTAATATTTGGTATTCACCCGCAACAATTGGCGAATCTACATTATAATTATCTAAAAACTCGATGAATTTTGTGTAATTATTAACTTTCATTAGGTGTAATGATCAGTGGTAAACTATCTATATTCTTTTATGAAAAATTGAAAATGATTCACTTGCTATATTGACATTAACAACTAGTAATAATGAAGTGTGAAACTAAATCTACAATGTCATCGGTGGTCGACCCAAATAAGTTGGGTGGTTCAACTGGATCAAGTGAAAGTGATAATATAAAATTTATAATTGAAAATGAAAAAGAACAAGAAAAAGAACAAAAAGACAAGGTCGAACGTATTTTATCCGAAGCAACGCCAGCCGAGACAAATGTATTGTCGCATCTTGGCAATTATACTGAAGAACCATACAGTTTGATTGAGTCATATTTTGAAGGGAAACATCTGGAAAGGCTCGTACGTCATCAGATTGAATCATATAACAATTTTGTAAATTATCAAATTCAACGAACAATTCAAATGTTTAATCCAGTAGTTATTCATTCTGAAAATGATTTCATTGAAGAGAATAACAAGTATTTGCTTGAAGTTCTGATTGATTTCACTAATTTTAAACTATATCCCCCGCAAATTCATGAAAATAATGGCGCTACTAAAACTATGTTTCCACAAGAAGCCAAACTTCGTAACTTTACATATGCCTCCGTTATGACTGTTGATATAAATATTCAATATGTTATTCGCAACACAGAAAATATGGATACTCCCAAAATTATTAAAAAAACACTACCTAAGGTGAATATTGGTAAAATGCCTATCATGTTGAAATCTTCAGTTTGCGTTCTGACACAAAATCCCCATATTAATCCTCAGCATACGGGCGAATGTTCTATGGACTGTGGTGGATATTTCGTTATTAAGGGTTCCGAAAAGACTGTACTCGGCCAAGAACGTGCCGCTGAAAATAGAATTTATTGCTTTGATGGTAAAAATACAACGAAATGGAAGTGGACCGCTGAAATTAAATCAGTTCCCGATTACAAATGTATTTCACCAAAACAAGTAGAAATGATGATTTCCAGTAAAAATAATGGATTTGGTAATGGTATTTACGTTACCATCCCCAGAATAAAGCAACCGATTGAATTATTTATAATGTTCCGAGCCCTCGGAGTTATTAGCGATAAAGAAATTTGCGATCATATACTATTAGATATCAACGACAGCAAACACAAGGACATTCTCAAATGTTTACAAGCATCAATCATTGACGCGAATAAGTACATGACGCAAGAAAGCGCGATGGAATATATAACTACATATGCGGCATTTACTCCATTGAATATGGATAAAGAAACAGGAATAAGAAAAAAGCGTGAATTCACAAATGATGTACTGGAATCAGATCTTTTCCCACATTGCCAAACACAAAAACAGAAGATCTACTTTCTGGGTTACATGGCAAAAAAGTTAATCCGAACCAGTCTTGGCGTGTTTAAGGAAGATGATCGTGATTCGTATTTAAATAAACGTATCGAATTAACCGGAACATTATTAAACAACCTATTTCGTAATTATTTCAATAAGTTAGTCAAAGAAATGCAAAAACAGATTGTTCGCGAAATTAATAATGGTTCTTGGAGATCAATGGAAGATTATGAAAACATCATCAATACAACAAATATTTATAAAATCATGAAATCAACTACTATTGAAAATGGAATTAATAGGGCATTGTCAACTGGAGATTTCAGCATTAAGCAATCAAATAGTAGCAAGGTTGGTGTCGCACAAGTATTGAATCGTTTAACATATGTATCGAGTTTAAGTCATTTGCGAAGGATTAATACCCCATTAGAAAAAAGTGGGGAACTAATCGCACCCAGAAAGTTACATAATACCACATGGGGATTTCTATGTCCGGCTGAAACGCCAGAGGGACAATCTATTGGCATTGTAAAGAACATTAGTTACATGGCCCATATTACGATTCCTACCAATAGTTCTTCATTATACGAATATCTAGCCCCTTATATTATCCCAGTTGACAACGTATCATCGGAAACGTTGCATGACAAGGTTAAGGTATTTGTGAATGGATGTTGGATTGGGGTAGCGATTGATCCTATCACATTATATGCCGAAATGAAAGAAAAAAAATACAAAGGAATTATTAATATTTATACGTCTATTATATTTAATTATGACGCACTTGAAATTCGTCTATGTAATGAAAGTGGTCGTCTAACAAGGCCCGTACTGCGTGTTAAGAATAACAAAGCATTAATTACAAGCGATATTATTAACAAGATCGCCAATAAAGAACTGTCGTGGAATGATTTATTAACAAACTGTAAACTAGACGAATCTGTTATTGAATATATTGATCCGGAAGAACAAAATGTATCAATGATTGCAATGAAATGTAAGGACAAATGCCTTCAAGATATAAACGCATATTATCAGTATACCCATTGCGAAATCCATCCAAGTACAATATTTGGCGTATTGGCATCATGTGTTCCGTATCCCGAACACAATCAGGCTCCTAGAAACACTTACCAATGTGCTATGGGAAAACAAGCAATGGGTGTATATGCAACAAATTACGACCAGCGTATGGATAAAACAGCATACGTGTTAAATTATCCGTCACGTCCATTGGTTGATACACGTCTAATGAATTTCATTCATCTTAATAATATCCCATCTGGGACACAAATCCACGTGGCGATTATGACACATACTGGTTATAATCAAGAAGATAGTGTATTAATCAATCAAGGATCATTAGATAGGGGGTTATTCTTGGCAACAATTTACCATACTGAAAAGGATGAAGATAAGAATATTATCCGTGATGAAATCATCAGATGTCAACCCGATCCCGCAAAAACAAGGGGCATTAAGTTTGGAAACTACAAGAAACTGAACTCGGATGGATTTATTCCAGAAAATCAGTTAGTTGAAAATCGAGATGTAATTATCGCCAAAATAGTTCCAATTAAAGAAAACCGTAACGATCCAATGAAGACAATTAAATACGAAGATCAAAGTAAAACATTTAGAACAACTGAAAAAACTTACATTGATAAAAACTATACTGGTCGTAATGGCGATGGATACAATTTTGCAAAGGTCAGAGTTCGCGCATTAAGAAAGCCGGTACTTGGTGATAAATTCAGTTCTAGGCACGGACAAAAGGGTACCGTTGGTAATATTATTCCCGAATGCGATATGCCGTTTACAAAGGACGGGCATAGACCTGATATTATTATTAATCCTCATGCTATCCCATCGAGAATGACAATCGGACAATTAAAAGAAACTCTTTTAGGAAAAGTATTATTAGAACTTGGTATGTTTGGTGATGGAACCAGTTTTGGAAACTTAGATGTCGCAACTATTGCCAATGAACTTCAAAATCTAGGGTATGAAAGTTACGGTAATGAATTGTTATACAATGGCCTTACTGGCGAACAATTAGAAACTAGTGTGTATATTGGACCCGTGTTTTATCAAAGACTTAAGCACATGGTTGCTGACAAGCAACATAGTCGTTCCATTGGTCCTATGGTAAATTTAACACGACAACCAGCAGAAGGAAGGAGTCGTGATGGCGGTTTCCGTATAGGTGAAATGGAAAGGGATGTTATGATAGCCCATGGTATTTCTAGGTTCTGTCGTGAACGTATGTATGATGTGTCTGACAAATATAGCACTCATATTTGTAACAAATGTGGAATGATAGCCTCATATAATGATGGAAAGAAAAATCGTATGTATGAAACCGCAGACTTTAGTATTCATTTGTGTAAAACATGCGATAATCATACTGACTTTTCAAAAGTAGAAATACCATATTCTTATAAACTCATGTCACAGGAATTACAAACTATAAATGTAGTTCCACGACTTATTACCGAATAAATAAAATTATATAATAATTAAATGCAATGATTAAGTTCATTTTTTTATGATTTTGTCTTTACATAATACAAAACTATATGATTGATGACACTTTGCCTCGCGTTGAAGATGGTTCAAATATCAATGATTCACGGCTTCCGACTGAATTTAATGGCACAACGTTCTCAAAATATAAAAAATTAAAGGTACGCAATAATCTAATCGAAAATATGATTAATAATAAAATAGAACCAGCATGTTATTGGTGTTGTGAATTAATATGCGCCGGACATTTCATGGATGTGTGGGAAATTATTCTCCATTATGTTGGAAAGCATATACATATCGGCAATCCAAAAATTATTATCTATTTGGAGAAGCGTTTCTTATTGTTTCAAAATATTATGAATGATGGAAATTTTTCATATCCCCATCAACTTCGAAATCACCCCACAATACGCCAATTATTTGCCGAGATTATATCTACATTGACATTATCCAATCGTAAACATAGTTTTGAACCCATTAAAATTAAGCGCAAAGAAGAATTTGACATGACACAAATATCAGATAGACTTCATGCCACTTCGTCTGAATTTACAAAAGATATTTTACGCAAGGATGACCCGAAGGAACTATTTATACCGATTAACGAATTTTCGTATAATATATCTCAATCTAGAAAAAATACAATTAACGCATGTTATTGGATCGAATGGTTGATTGAATTCTCAATCGTTTGTAAAAGCAAAAAACAACCATGTGTATGTGTTCCCCGACGCGATAATCCCGTTGAACCCAAATATCAGTCGAACATTATTTGGATAATATGGGACGCATTATTTATGCATTGCGACAAACTCAATAATAATTATATTGTAGCGTTATTAAATTCACTACATACCCTATTTTGCATTAAATACACATGTGCGACAAATCGAAAAAGGCGATATTTATTATACTTTGCGGTATCTTTATTGACTGAATTTATTCCTAATGACATTGAACTAATGCCAGATAAGGGAACTATACAAAGTGTATGTGGGAATATTAACACTATATACAAACAGATAAAGAAGAACGAATGTAAGCCTACTACCGATTATCTGTTTGCGAATTTAGAGAAAGAACAAACGTTAAACGCATCCATACAAAAAATGGAATTGGTAAATTCTATCGACATTGTGTAAATATGTATCGGTTTTGTTCTTTCAATAAAAGTATTTCACGTTTTACTGCTTTATTTCACTTTTACTAAGTGGCGGTTTTACATTTTTTGTTATATTTTTCCAAGTCGTATATATTGCCTCTGCTACTATTCCTATAACAACTACACTTACTACACATATCACGATAACTATCGGAACGGGCATGGTTATGAGTGTTATATTTTGTATCTTCATATTACTAATAATAGAATAGTTCAATTTTACTATTCTATTATTTTTTAGAGCAATGAGGAGAACAACACTAACAAAGCTTGTATTTGATAAATTGTACGTTATTATAACCGACATCTATCAACTCCGCACCTTTATCAAAGTTCAACATATTATATCCATTCAACGCTTTGCTATCAACATAATAATATGTTATTTCACCATATGGTTTGTTACATTCATGATTTAATCGTGTAAAAGGGTTATTGTAGTTCTTTTTGACAATTTGAAATGTTCTCACTACCATATCTTTGATATTATCAATCGAATTATCATTATCCTCAACCACACCATATGGACTTATATACGTAATATTCAAATAATCAGAGGAATGTACTATATCTAATAGCGCATTACTCAACGTCCCTCCATCCGCATACATATAATTCTTGTATTTCACTGGTGGAAACGCTATGGGTATTGCCGATGTTGACATCAATAATAACACTTTATCTTCAATTGAATGATTATCGTTATACTTATATGTATCCAAATTACCCGTATTCAAATTGACAGTACCTATCAACGTATCAATTATTGGATTTGATTTCAGATTAGTTATAATAGATGTTAACGTTTTATGTAATGGTTTGGTATTTAACAACGACACTCCTGTATCCGGCAAAATTTCATAGATATCTTTGTTACGAATGGTAGAATACATCCCTTCTGCTTCTTTGATACCCTCGTCTATGTCAGCAAAATGCGACAAAAAACCAGAGTTCAACCCTCCAGCCGAAATACCAGTATATCTATCATAATTTACATGATAATTCTCTCTAATTTTCTTCAATATGCCGATTTCCACTGCTCCAAACGCTCCTCCACCGCTAAATGACAGTTGTTCGGTTGCGCTAATTGACATCATACACGTTACAACCAAGGTTCCAATAGATAAAAAATACATTTTTATATTAGCGGTAGAAGATATTTCAACATGTTAAATCCGTTTGGGATTATATAATGGACCATCGAACTGAATCAATAAATGTTTTCATTCTCTTGATTCACGCCATTGGTAATTTAAAATGCAGAACCGAATGATCCACCCAGTGCACCATTGGCGGCCATTGGTCCCATAGACATTCCAAAATCAGGTTGATTCATGGATTGTTGACCCGACCCCATATCGGGTCGCGCAGTTGCTACCGGTGCGGGTGGGAAACTTCCACCTTGCATCTGACTGTTATCTAAATTATCGGCTTGACTTGGCGTATGCATACCGGGTTGTGAAACGCGAACATTTTGCTTGACATTTTGTTTTGACTCGTCGTTAGATGGCCCATTCCATAACTCTAATACGCGGTCAACCATAATATTTACTTTAAGTCCCAACTTTGTTTGAATGCTTAAAACCAATATTAAGAAGACTAATATTACATTAGTTAATGTTAAGTTCTCGTATTTGAACCCACTGTATGTGGGAAAGTATGTAATCACACGATGGATAATTATAGCACCACAAAACATAACAGTAAGTTGAATAAATATTTCGGCTAAAAGTTCTAAACTAGATTTCTCTGGATCTGCTTCGGGGATAAACCGTTGGATCATTTTATTCAATGCTACAATTGGAACTACGCCCATTGACGAATACTGTATTACATTCATGAATTCGGCTGTTCCTTCTTCAGTATTTGAGAATACATGAGATAAAAAGGTTTTCTTAGATAGATCAGAATCGTTTATTATTTCCATAATAGGTATATACTATGACCTTAGATAAATATATTTCTTCATTCTGTAAATTATAGATTTTGAGTTTCAAACAGTATAGAAAGACAAACATATATATGTTTGTGGGAGGCAAATATATATTAACGGGGCTTAGCTCAGTTGGTAGAGCACTTGACTGTAGTAGTTATTTATAGAATATATAAAGATATCGAGTTGTCATTGGTTCGATTCCGATAGTCCCGAAAAAATAAAAATGTTATGTTATTTTTATTTTTTGTAAAATCAATTGTACTGTAAAATACTTATAGACAACTCATATATTTAGTTATAAGATTATTTTAAATGAGCGGATCAAATGCAGCAGCAATACGTCGTCGCGTTACAAATGTATTAAATAATCAACGGGCAACTAATGTGTCATCGCCGACTCCACCTACTCTACTTCCTCCACCAGTACAAACCAGAACTGCTCCACTGGTACAAGCAAGACCTACCGGTCAAACATTACAAAATATGATTTCTACATTAGAGACACGTATATCAGCCATTGAATCATCTATTTCTGACACTGCACCAGTATCTAATTCTACAACTCCGACGATTACTGATATGGTAGAGGAGTTTAGTATGCGATTTGAAATGTTTGCGACAGAATTAGTAGATATGAAAGACTCTATTATAAAGTTACAATCGTATACAATGGATGTAAATAAAATGTTATTAAACGAAAGGATCCAAATATTGTCGGACATTAATCCAAATACACAAACTGATATACATGCAGATCTAAATAGTGATGTAGAAAATACCAGTAATCATACCCTAGTTGACGTGTGCAATCTAGATGAAGTAGATGTAAATAAAGAATCTGATAAGTAGCATAAAGATGTTTTGTTAATATAACTATAGGATGTCAGGTCAACATGAAGATCTCATGACCGATATATACAAATTGCAACAACAATATTATAATGTAAATAATAAGAATATGATTTTTAAAAAAGCCCAAAAAAATGAATGTGCTAATATTGTATCCCAAAAAATTGGCATTGAATTAATATTAGCACAGGCGATTAAAATACTACATCGCAATCAGATGATAATTGATTATACCATACTAAAAACATTCACTAATCCCGATAACTATAACGATATAAATTTATTTATAGCAAAACATATGTCTCAGTGCATTCAGTCATTTGGTTCGATTGAAATACACGTGAACCTTGACACACTTACTATTTCTGCGATTGAAAGACACCGTAGTGCTATTGTAAATTTCACTGAATTCGGGCATGAAAATGGGTATACTAAATTTGTCACAAACCTTTCTTTTTACAACACGCCTTCTTTTGTTTCTACAGGTGCTAGTTTACTTCACATGTTGATTCCTCCGGAATTAAACAAACTTGTAAAATTTTACAATAAGCACGAAAGTAAAGCATTATTAAAATTACTTTATGCATAATATAGTTAGTTTTACGGTTAAAAATTTATATAAAAAGCGTGTGTGAATATATAAATTTGATTAAATGTCCGGATTGTTTAATTTCGTATTGTTTATAATCGTACTAATAATCTATATTCACATAGTTAATCAACTTAAAACGAGTGAAGATTTAGAAGTTTATGAAATGGATTATACTACCAATCAGTATCTACAGGAAGTATGTGATATTAAACAGCCCATTCTCTTTGATTACAATATCATCGGGACGGAATTCTTAGAAAAAATAAATAATGGTGTGCTAACACAAAACGATCAATGTGATATAAAAGTGAAAGACATTCGCGATTATTACAAAGACGAATCGGTTGACTATATTGTGTTACCTCTACACAGTGCGGTTGGTTTAATGAAAACTGATACAAAATCGAATTACTTCACTGAGAATAATGACGATTTCATTGAATCGGCTGACTTGTATCAATATTTCCAATTAAATGACACTTATTTAAAACCTCATTTGTCAATGAATACTAAATATGATATTTTGTTTGGATCATCGGGTGTAACTACCCCTCTAAGATATCATAGCGACTTTAGGAAATTTATAACCGTTAATTCAGGCAAAATAACGGTTAAAATGACCCCATGGAAAAGTCATAAATTTTTACATCCACATAATGACATGGAAAACTACGATTTCCGGTCTAAAATAAATGTTTGGAATCCAGATAAACAACATAAGCGTGATTTTGATAAAGTTCGATTTTTAGAATTCGATATAACTGTTGGCAATATGCTGTATATACCACCATATTGGTGGTATAGTATTAAATTCGATTCGGGTACTGATACGATTGTTACTTCTATCACATATAATTCCATTATGAATTGTTTAACTAACTTACCAAATTGGGGGCTGTATTATTTACAACAGACAAATACCAAAACGAAAGTTACTAAAACACTGTCAATTGAAGATACATCGAATATCGAAGAAGACCAACCCGCACCCGATACGGTGTCTGGTGAGAAACAAAATGAGAATACTATAGTTGAAATGACACAGGAAATTTAGTAAGTTTTGTAAAGTAAAAATATTTGTATTATGTAAATGAGTTATAATCAAGAAGAACACGATAATGTTTCAATTGAGAACAACTTTATAGATAATTCACCGATAGATGACGGCAATGAAGAATCTGTTACTAATAATAGTAACAATACAATTATATTAGAAGATGACACAGGGTCGAATGGAAACACTTCAAATAATCAGTCTAGCATATCAAATGCGCCCTCAATCAATACATTTATTAATGAAACTGATACCATATTAAGTGATGTTTCAGAAGATACTATATTTAATGCAAATAACGTTCAATTCGCATCAACTGACCCCATACCCGAACCGAATAATTCAGACAACGATAGTCGACAAAGTACGAATACAGAGGATGAAATTATTTCACATCCAATCAGTTATAGCAAATCAGACCCAAATAAAAATAATAACTGGTTTTTATCAAAAGAGTATATTATTTTCAAAAATCAATTGCATTCTTTACGTAAAAACAACACTTTTATATTGAAAGAATGTAAAGAATGCAAACGAATACTTGATTTAAAATATGAAGATGTCAATTCAATCGTAAACAATATTCAAACATCTGTTATTTTCATGTCTACTATATCCGGATTTCTTCAAGCAACCAAGACGCAAACATTAATTAATCTTGATATCATTGCGATTTGTTCGATAACGATATCTACCTACATTTCATTAGTATTGTCAATCTCCAAATTCTATAAACTAGATGAATTGAAAGATCGCATTCAAAGTCTTCGTGAAAAATACTCATTATTACATAATCGCATTGAATATAGAATGGATGTACTTGGACCATGGAACAATAAATATCTATGGGTTCATCAAAATCCAAAAATTAAATTAGAAGAATGGAAAGAAGTGACGGAAACAATGAAGGTAGACTATAATGAAATTATTAAAACTAAACAGCACTTAACAACTGACTTCGAAGTTATTATGGATACAATATCTAGAAATAAATATAACAAGATGAATTCACACTTAAATTATACAGACAGAGAACAGTTATTCCTACTTCGTCAAAAAGAGAGTGCTCTTGAAAAAAGAATATCTGAATCATCTAAAAAGTATCCGGATAGAAAACGTCCCACTATTTTACTACAACATGAAGAATTAGATAATTGGGACGAAGACGATAGCATTGTGTAAAACGCACGGCAATCGGTTACATTAGTAAGATAACATTGGACCAACATAACAAATATGCGAAACAGATATAGATATGAGATCATTTACATATCTATATGTCGAATAACCCAGATTTGCCACGTTTTTTTGAAACATCTATTGTTGTGAATTCTACTAGCGAACAAATTGATGTTGTAATACCTCATTTGAAAAGTATCGCAAATAAACATCAACACTTAATCGCACAACAAGATAATATAATTCGTCAACATGAAACCGAGATAAAAGAATTGCGCCAATCTCTAGTCGATATACATCGTATACTGAATGGCAGACAGTCAATTTGCCGAGGCATGTCATACGAAGAGTAAGTATCGAATATGAATGAATATCATATTCGATATGTACGGTTAGTCTAGTCAATAATCGCATTTGAAAATTGTTTATCAACTACGACTTCTTTCAATACATTATGTATAATCTTATTTTCAAATTTGGTACCTTCATCCTTACCATATCCACCTAATGAAACTTTAGCGTATTCAAAGAATTTATCACATTCAGGTGTATCTAGTATTTCATAGTCTGGATTTTCATCTTGCCAAGGATATAATTGTTGCTTGTTTTTGTCAGCTACGATACGAACTGCTTTTCGAAGATGCGTATTATTATCATCTTCTTTTTGCCATTTATTTGAATCTTTTACGTATACCGTTTCGCGTTTCAAATCCGTACAATGAAGAGGTCGAGTGTGCGGTTCCATTACGCGTATCCTTTCGAGCATAATGCGTGAAATGCCACCGATATACCCGAGTTCACCCGTCGTTTCGAAATCTCTGGGGTTAAGTTCTATGGACTGTATGAAATCGTTTAAATTAATAGCATCTTTGCATGTCTCATTTAAGAATACATTCAAATTAAATTTATTATTCGTGGTATGGTTTGTCATATTGTATACGGTTTGATTCTTTGACAATTCTAATATGGTATCTTGTTGATCTGACATTTTTTTATGTTGCTCTACCATTAACTCTTTGAACTCTTGATTTTGTTTTAATAACTCCAACACTACATCGGAGTCGACTGGTCGATATTTAGGTCCAGTATCTATATCCATTTCAATGCAATCATCGACATTGTTAATTTCAGGGTTATATATGCATTTTTGCTTATGATACCATAAACTATTTCTAGCCCTATATTTCTTTCCACATTCGCATTCAAACGCAGTGGGGATTTTATGGGATTTTACAGTTCTATCTGTTCTATTTGTATGTTTAGCAGTCGTTATGTGTTTATTGTAGTCTTTTTTGTTACCAGTATAATAGTCACATCCAACACACATATATTTATGGGGATTTTTCAAGGGTTTATTCATTCTAAATAGTCTATATACATTGAACATGATTTATCCCCTAAATCATTTTAACGATTAAATACTTAAAAAATGATGCAGTTAAAATAAAACTAAATAAACCAGAAACAAAGCATTATGCTAACCCTTGTATTTTTGCATGTATCTATTTTAAAGACTATTTTTCCCAAATGAAAAATGGACATTTATTTATGTCCAATTCTATTTAGTTAAGCCACTTATTTTATCGGTTTTTTAGAATTATTGGTTATTATAGAATTATCGACAATAACATTGTCAGTATCATTTAATATGCGTTTTGTAACTGGATGGCACCCATTATGTAGTGGATTATTGCGATATGTAATTTTATTTTGTATCATATCATCTTTTATCTTCTTTTTATTTGCTTGGTTGTTCTCGAAATGCAATAATATTAAATATGTAGAATCAAACATAATATTATAAAATACGTAACTATATTATTATGTAGTTTTCAGAACAAAGTTCAAATAATGTAAATTGCGTAATAGTCATTGAAATTAAATCATTATATATTTTATATGAAAACGATTATAGTAACTGGCGGTGCTGGATTTATAGGTTCTAATATGTGTGAACGACTATTAAATGATGGTAATTCTGTGATATGTATAGACAATCTATATACTGGGAATTTAAACAACATTTCGCATTTAATTAAAAACAAAAACTTTCAATTTATCAATCACGATATAATTGAACCATTTCATATAACGAACCAAAAAATAGACCAAATATACAATTTTGCTTGTCCTGCTTCTCCATCAAAGTACCAACTGGACCCCATTTATACACTAAAGGTTAATTTTCAAGGTATATTAAATTTATTGGATTTAGCAAAACACCACGATGCTACGTTATTGCAATCATCAACATCAGAAGTATATGGCGAGCCAGAAATAACCCCCCAGTCGGAAGAATATCGTGGCAATGTGAATATAATTGGGATGCGAAGTTGTTATGATGAAGGAAAGCGAGTGGCAGAAACTCTAATGATGGATTATCACAAACAATACAATGTAGATATTCGTATTGTCCGCATTTTTAATACATATGGTCCAAATATGGATAAAGAAGACGGTAGAGTTGTATCAAATTTTATAAATCAAGCATTAAATAATGAAGATATTACATTATATGGCGATGGCAATCAAACTCGTAGTTTTTGTTATATTGAAGATCAAATAAATGGGTTAATAAAGTTAATGAATTCCAATTATATATACCCTGTAAATATAGGAAATCCCTATGAATTAAAGGTAAATGAGTTGGCAGATGTAATCATTAAACTAACTAAATCAAATTCGCAACTTGTATTCTGTCAGTTGCCATCGGATGATCCAACAAATCGTAAACCGGATATTCGAAAGGCCCAATTGCTTCTAGATTGGAATCATGAATATAATTTGATAGATGGTATAACAAAAACGATTCACTACTTCAAAAATAAATCAATATCCAGTTAAATATACAAATTTAAAATAACAAAATAAAAAATATACGATATGTATAGTAATGAGCGAGGTAGATAATAGAATTAATAATAGATGCGATAGTTTTGATTTTAACGAAATCGTAGACCGTAGTCGGTCCGCTACCATTGATGAAGAGTGTATCAGTTCCGGACCTGACAGCAGAAGTGGCAGTGTATCTGAAAATGAGTCACCATCAACTTCGCAATATTGCCGGTCAAGCGTTATACCGGTCCCAGATAAACGACAAAAAATCCGTAAACGTGACATAAATTATGATGGGTCTTCCGCACATGATATAAAAAATTTAACACCTACCCCGTCCAAGTATTACAAAATGATGATTGAAAATTACGAATGTTTGCAAGAATTCATTTCTCCTAAAAAATAGTATATTATTGTATAGTATATGTACGATCAAATCGCAATATCACTCATTGTTATGTTGGGTCTAGACGCAACCTACATTTCACAAATAAAAACACCCTACCTAAAACAAATCGAAAATATACAGAAGTCAAAGGTAAATGTAAAAACAACGGGGGTTGCATTGTGCTATTTGTTTATGATATTTGGAATAAATTATTTTATAATACAAAAAAAAGCGTCATTGCTCGATGCGTTTTTGTTCGGAGTAGTAGTATATGGAGTGTATGATACTACCGCCTACGCACTTTTTACAAATTGGTCGGCAAATTTAGCGATTTTGGATGTTATTTGGGGAGGCGTTCTAATGTTAACAACGACGTATATCACATATCAGTTTTCAGCATAACGTAAGGTTATTTTTTTACGATTTTGCGTTTAGTAGGTTTACATACAATGGAATGCTTGAATTTCTTACAGAATTGTTTTATAGTTTGTTGTTTGTCCGCAGGATTTCCTAATGACATTTGTCGAATATGCGATAGTTGTTCGTCTTGTTCGTAATCCCATAATTTACAGAATTGCGTTTCGTCGTTACTGTCTGGAAATTCCACAATTTTTGATTCGTTATTAATAATTCCATTATGTTCTTCAATTCGTTCAAGCCAACATGGACTTCGTGATGCTGAGTATAGCCATTTATCCAAAGGTGAATGATAAATAGTAGAGAATTCGTCTGGCATTTCGGTATTAAACAAATTGTTATAAATTTTAATTGCTGGGTATAAATGTAGTGTGCTAAATAGGTGAGAGGCGGTGTCGGTCGAAACAAGTTTAGTGGCAAATGGTTGAATGTGTTCGGGTGTCATCGAAATAAAACACATTTGGGCGGTAGTGTCATCATCTACCACATCTTTAGTTGCTGTGTAAGTTAGTTTTTCCTTTATAAAGTTAACTAAATTATACTTGCGTAGGGATAGTGTATATATGATGGACCCTAAATTGCAATCAGCACTATCATCAGAAGTTTTATACCATTCATCGATCAAATTATCAATGAATGGTTTCATATCCGGATTATCATCAGCATATATTTCGTTATAAATATCTTTTACAAAATCATAAGTTTCTTCTCTGAACCCCGAATAAAATAGTTCATATCCCCAAAATAGGGATTGTTTTGTATCTCTCATTAGAAGCGAAACAAATAATGACTGTTTTGCTTCAATTCGAGAATACAAATAACGAGTAAGAGTCGTAAGGAGTTCTTTTCTATAAACGGGATCGTCCATGTTGATTTTAATTATGCGAATGGACGATCCTATTTATATGATTTCAATTTTGTAAGCAAAAAATATGTGAATATACTGTATAATGACGACTAACAACACTAAAAAACAAAGAGAGAAGAAAGATAAGAAAAAACTTCAGAAAGGAGGTACACGTAAAAATAGAAGCAAACCACCAAATAAAAATCGTTCCCATATCGTAAAGGTATTTTTAGAGATATTAAATATGGTAAAATTGTATCATTGGAAAACGCGTTCATACGCTCAACATAACGCAACCGACGAGTTATATGATAAGTTGAATAAACACATAGATATGTTTGTTGAAGTGCTACTTGGAAAAAGTGAAAGTCGCATAAAAATGCTAGAAAAAAAGATAGATTTACTAGATCCATCCAATGTTCGTGATTTTAAAGAACGAATTTATGAGTATCGTGAATTTTTAATTGATATAGATATCTATTTTAACAGTAAGAAAGATACTGATTTATTGAATATCCGTGATGAAATTTTGGGTGATATAAACCAGTTTTTATATTTGATGACTTTTGATAAGTAAATATTACGTGTAACACGATAACATCCCACGAATTGATGGCATCGTCCCGCAATTTTCAGGATATCTGCCATTTTTTTCAAAGAAACAGATCGCAGTTGGACTCGCTCGTATTTTTAGAATGTTCTTACGAATTGAATGTGTATTTTTCCAATGTCGTTGAATTATACGCAACCAATGCGTTTTAATAATAACTGTATAACAATCATCTAATATAAATAATTTCATAATATTTATATTAACGTCTTCGACCGAATGAGTATTGAATATAGAATACTCATGTAAATAATAGCATATATAAAACAGATCATACCGAAAGAATGTCGAACATTGTACTGAATTCGCATAGATAATATGTCCGGTATCGTTTGATAAACTGCTAATTCCTATGTAATAACCATCTTGTTGTTTTTCAGAATCTACAAAGTCTTCTTCTTCGCAAAATATATTATCAACCATTTCTTCGCAAATGGTGTCAGTGGTTATGTCAGATGACGATGGAGACAATGATATATTTTCATCTGAATCGGAAATAATTTCAGAGTGGTCGGGAAATGAATCATGATTATGCGTCGTAAATGGTGACATATTATATAGGCAATTTATTGTGGTGATAAGTCCATGGGACAAGTAATTTACAATGTGTCTATACCCAAATAGAATTTCAATTTTTAATCTTCAAATGTGGAATAGCAATGTACTAGACATACAAGCTTTGCGAAGTTGTGATATATTTTAATACCATATCTTCTATCTTTGACAACTTGTGTTGCAATTCAATCAAGTTCAATTGTTCGCACACATTGATGAATTCTTTACTTATTGTAACAATCTTCAACATAGCCTTTGTAAAGTCACCAACCGAAATGGATTTATTATATACGTCATTTTGAATAAATGCTTTACATTCGACTTCATTCTTACATTCGCACCATCTCATAGAGAATTCAATCATATCGTAAATGATTGCACCAGTGTAGTCTATTCCTGTATTAATTTGTTGATCTTGTTCCAAATCTAAATATTTATCATAATGGATCGCGATTGATTTTATACTGGCCTCTAAAAATAAGTCTTCAATATCGAGCGTGTGAATTCGTACATCATCCTGCACTTTTACATCAGTAAAACATGAAAATAGACCAATCAGTTGTTCTGTACTGAATTTATCAAAATATTGCCATTTTATCATAAGTTCCGATAGAACCAATGGATGAATTTCTGCGATATTCGAAGAAACATTGCCAAGTGCGGTGAGTATAAATGTATCATCTGGATTTCTGATAATAAAGCCATTTTCACACATAATATCGCAAATTTTATCGGTTTGTTGGTTTACATAGGTTTCGGTATAATATAAATCACATCGTAAATTATCAACCACATCTTTCATTTTTAAATATTGGTCTATTTTGGAGGCATCGTCCTTGATGTATTTGTATTCATCTTCCATTTTGCGTATTTCTTTTTCAAATAACTTTCGTTTTTTATTAGTAGCAGATTGCAAATCAGTTTGCGATTTAACATATAGTTCACATATTGAACGTGGTGTTCTAGCGATGTCAATGAAATTGTTCTTTTCTGACATCTGCGTTTCGATATTCTGAATTTCAAGTTGTATCGATACCGATGATTTATGAATTTCATCTTGAACCATACTTTTTTGCGAGAATAAATGGAAATCTTTAGTTTGTCCGTTTTTCAAGAGATTCAAAATAAGAGAATAGGATATGTGAAATTTAGACACAAGTTTTTGCGGTTTCCCACCTAAAATGAGTTTATAGTCGGATAACATAGGCATATTAAACAAATTATTACAATGTACTACATGACCTACCGTGTCAATGCCACGACGTCCAGCGCGACCAGCCATTTGTGTATATTCATGTGCCAATAAATGGCGCTGAGTATGTCCGTCAAACTTGGTTAAACTCGTAAAAATCGCGGTCTTAATCGGACAATCCAGACCAATCGCAAACGATTCTGTTGCGAATAACAATTTAATATACCGTTTAGAAATCATCAGTTCCACAATTTCACGTAAGATCGGAATCATACCCGAATGATGAATGCCAATGCCTTTTTCTAACAGCGAAACTAGACGGTTATATTCGGGTAGTTCCAAATATTCCTTGTAGTTTGGTAGTTTACGAATAATCTGTTCGCACTCATTTCGAACTGTGTACCCAACCTTGCTATCAAATTCGTTCAATGGTACTGTAATATCATGAGCGCATGATTCTACATTTTTTCTGGAAAACACGAAAGCGATCGCTGGTAACATTTCCCTTTCTTTTAAGAAAGATGCGAGTTGATTGAGTGCATGTTTACGGTTAATTCGGATTCGATTTGTTTCAAAGAGATTAGTAATTTTTGTCATTTTTTTTGAGTTTATTTCATTAAATACACCATTTGCGTCTTGTAGTGGAATCAGTTGATTTGTATTATCGCGAATTTCTTTTTGAGTTGCTTTGTCTCTGATTGTTTTATACACGGCCTCCGTGGTAGTTAAAAATCCATAATGTGATAATGGAACTACCCGATGATTTGTTGATGCCAAATATACACACTTTGCGTCTAGTTCAATGTCGCCTTTTTCACACCATCTAGCAAATCCTTGAGGATTGTCAATTGTTGCTGAAAGCATCACCATTTGGATGTGTCTCGGAAGCATGAGAATAGTCTTCTCCCAGGTTTGTCCGCGGTCGGCGTCATTGATGTAATGGACTTCGTCAAATACGACACATGCAAGGTCATTTTGAATATCCATTTGAAATTGGAGAGCAGATTGAGGTTCAGAATCAGTCGCATTCGTAGTTGATGTAAATAGATAATTCATGAGGATTTCAGTTGTCATTATAAGAACGTCTGCGTCAGGATTCGTTTTAATATCTCCGGTAAATAGACCGAATGATATTTCGGGAAATTTTTTAGTAAATTCATAATATTTTTGGTTGGAAAGAGCTTTGATAGGGCTAGTATATATAACCTTTTTTCCTTGTTTTGCGAAATGTTGAATAGCGAACTCTGCTGGTAGAGTTTTACCACTTCCAGTATGTGCGGTGACTAATACGTGTTGTTTTTCGACAATGGCTTCAATTGCGTACTTTTGAAAGTCACTTAGAGGATATGGATACAATTCAAAATGCGAATCGTACTTTGAATTGGATGGATAGGGGTCATTGCAGATTTTTACCATTGTATACAAAATATAGATTGTTATGTTTTTATATTGATTTCAAAATGGTTTTATATTGTTCCCATCTGTGATAAGTAATTATGTCCGTTTGTATTGACTATGGGTCGATTATTCTCGTTAATAATATAATATTTTTGATTCGAACAAACTTCTTTAAATAAATATGTTTTTACAGTATTGACTATAACGGTTTGAAATGGTATAGGATTATTTAATTTGTTGTATAAGTCTTTTACATAGTTGCCATAGTCAGATGGATTTGGGGTATTCACAATATGGTTTATAAGTTGTAAAAATATAGGGTTTTCTTTTTTAGTAAATATAAACCCATTCGTACATTCTCCAAAACGATTATTGCTGTGTGCTCCGATTGATGTAATAAATTCACTGTAATTAGATTGTTGCATCATAGTGTCTAATGATACGTTCATTTGTAAATCATAATCAATATATATTCCTCCATCGCGATATAATAAACAGTATCTAAATAAATCGCATTTATGTGCTGGATTTTTTAAATTCGTAAATACATCCGCTATATTTTTATCGAAATGGTCTTGTATATACGTATAACATGAATTCTCGTTAAAAAATGAATATTTGTATCCAGGATTGAATAACATAACGTTATTTTTGATGTTTTCATTACCGTTCCCTTGCATCCAAACTTGATAAATATGTTTTGGAATATTATTAGTTATATCGTTGTTTAATGATTTTTGTATAAAATTTGCAATTTTGTTTTCAAATGAAGAGTCTGATACTTCTATATCAGAGGAAATCATATTATGCCAAAATTTATTATATACAGTTATTCCATTTTTAATATAAGACGCACACGCAGTCATACTGGAACGACTACCAATTAAAATGTCACAATTTATCATTCTATCAAATGTATCTAACATTTTTTCATTTATATATTTATTCAAATTGGGTAAAATATCAAATTCTTGGATTTTATCCGAATCCTTAGATATTGTAGTAGTTTTTGGTATCCTTCCGTTTACACCAACATGTTCGTTTGTGACAATAACATCTTTTTCAGGCACTTCAGTATATAATTCAATTATATAATCGATGTTATGTTTTTCACATTCATTTATAATTTTTTGAGCGTTTTGAATATAAAAACTATTAGGCAACATTCGATCTGAATCAACAACATACAATTCACCACGTCTAACATGAATACCGATAGTAAATGTATTATTTTTAGATAGAATGGGTTGATATATATTATTTGCGTGTTTATAAACATCCGGTATTCTATCAGTTATTGCGTATGGTATTTTCAAACTGATTATTATATTAATATTTTCGTTATTGCATTTGTTTTTAAAGGTTAATAATGTATTAACGTCGATTGTGTTTAGTTTTAATTCTTTTATATCAGAAATAGATGTTATATCAATATCATTTTGCAATTGAATGCGTCGATTACATTCGTTAACATATTCATTGCTATTACAATTATCGGTAAGTGATTGTAGTCCTTGATATTCAATATCAGAGAAAGGAGTGTGAATATAATGAATATCGAATGCTTTACAAATACAATATATTCCTAATATTCGTTGATATTGAGCGCCAAATCCGTCATTGTGCCCGGGTTGATATTTTAAACAAAGCATTATAATAATTATTATATTCTATTATTTATGTTGTTATATAAATAACATTATCTTAATGTTGATGCATAGAGCCCGTTTATGCTTCCTTGTTCAACCAATGTAGGATACGCCCAGAATATTTTAAATCCTCCCATATAACTATATACATCCATTTTTGTATCAAATGGAGCATCTATATCTTCATTTAATTCAAAATATGTTAAAAATTTACATATAGATTTATAATTCCATAAAATTCCTTCGGCACAAGAGTGTATATCTTCATTGTAAAATGTAAATATGGAATTATTTATAGGTTTTGTTTTGGGATAATTTAATGATTTCAAATAATTTCGAGTTCCTTCACCTACATTAATAACATCCCAATCATCTATACATGATACTTCACTGCAGACATTATTAAGACAATTTTCAAAATCTTTACACAAAATTACATCAGATTCAAATATAAAAAATAATCCAGTGTTGTATTCTTTACGAATTTTGCGCAAACATTCTATATGATTTAAAAATAGACTAATCTCACCGTTAGTAAGCGGTTTATTTTTCATACTTCGGTTATGTAACTGCATTGAAAAGTCACTTTTACAATAATGTTGTCTTATTTCATTTGTAATTTGATTTCCCCATATGTGCGTAAAAAAATCATATTTTTCTGTAGATAATTCCGTATCTGATAATTGGTTACATAAATTTGCGTGTCTGTCCGGTTCATTCTTTTTATCGCATATGAAAAATATATGCGAATAAGGGGTAGACGTGATATTTTGGTTGAATGAAGTTTTTACTATAGTTTTAATTTTAGTTTTTAGTTCACCTTTATAATTGTTATACCAAGAAAATATGTCACGTCGTTTTTCTTCAAAATTATTGTTCAGTAATTCGGTTACAGTACTCTGTAATTCATTTAACATGTTATCAACGATAGGTAATGGATGGTTACCAAAAATTTGTTCGTAATAATCTTTGGTTTGTTTCAAATTATGATTTTTTTTATTTATAATTGGAACGCATCCACATTCAAGCGCTTCATATAATCGGAACGTATCAATATTTACATTTCCAATTAGACAAGGAACAATACACGTATCTTTGAGAACATTTTTATATTCAATAGGATTTAATGAATTACTTGCGTTCCAAGTCTTAATTTCGTGACCGTAATATGGGAGTATATGTTGTATTGTAGATATCATACTCCTTCTGTCTGATTTAATCAAATGTCCGCAAAAAGACCATTTATATTGGCGATTTGAATATTCTTGTGTTTCATCTGATGTAGAATTCTTAAACATTCCCATTTTATATCCTAATGGTAATGTCGTAATGTTAGTATTATATAAATTTTCATGCCAATAGTTCCGAAATACATGTTTGCAGTTAGGATGATTATAATATTTATAAATATTAGTATCGGTTAACGTTTCATCACTTAAATGAAGTAATATAAAATTATTATCAGTGAACCGTTCAATAAAATTATAGGTTTGTGTGCTGATTACTAATATAGGATTTATATATTTTTTACTTTCCTCATATTGAATTAAGTTATAAGTATTTTCAGATGTAGATGGAAATAATTCTCTTATCCAATCTGTTTCCCAGAAATATTTACTATCGTGCATGTCCTGAAAAAATATAATATTAACTTCCATTATATATAATTTGTAAAACTCTTTATATATATTACACAATATATGGATAATAGTTATGTTACGATAAATATATAAAGAATTACAAAGGATAGTCTATATAATGTTTTTAAACAAACACGTAAATTATTCGTCATTTTTTATACAAAATAGAATAGATCCAAATAAATATTTAATTTCAAGTGTATTAATAAATAAAGTTGAATATGAACGGTATATTCAACCGCAAAAATATAAAAATATTTTATTTATTACGGAGCCAATAAAACATTTTAATAAAGAAGGCGATAGATATGAATATCCATATAAAGGAATCATTGAAAATAAATTTGATATAATATTTGGTTGCGTTAATCACGACCCAATAAATGGAAGATTTAAATTTCCTTTGTATTTATTTGAAAATGATTTTGATTTTCAAAATGGCGAGCAATTTACAGAAGTAAATAATTATGTTTTCAGTGTTAATAATATATCCATTACAGAAAAACGATTTTGTACTTTAATAAATGGGTGGGACCCAGATAACGTTAGAACGTGTATATACAATAAAATGCGAAAAATAAAGGACATAAACTGTCCGGGACAATTATTCAATAATTATCCTAATACAGAATTAAATCGTATTGGCAAGGCAAAATATATTAAGAAATTTTTATTTAATATTTGTTCTGAAAATTATGATTATGATAACATAGATGGATACATAACAGAAAAACTGATGGACTGTTGTTTGTCTGGTGCTATACCAGTATATGCTGGTTGGTTCGATGAATATGATGAAAAAATATTTAATAAAGATAGAATCATATTTTATAATTCTCAAGACGAAAACTCTATTGAAGGTGCTTATTTGAAAGTAAAAGAATTAATGGAAGATGAAAATAATCTGTTACAATTTTATCAACAACCGGTATTTTGTGAAACAGCATATGAAACAATTCAAATGCTGTTAGAATGTTTCGTTGATAGTAGTAAATGAGTTTGTATGACAATACACATTATCCGTGTGTGTTGATTGATTAGCGAGACATGATACATTAATAATTACAGCAATGATGATTTAGTTCCCTATTTTCTAGAAAATGCGAATATAGTAATTTGCGTATAATCGAACCAATTTAAATATTCAAATCTGTATATGACATTGTTAACAATAGACAATTCAAATCTGGTTATAAATAATGAATCGAATTGTGTTAATGATTATTATGAATATATAGTCTTATTAATACAAAATATAATACATAAAAATAAACTATCAGTTAATATTATTTTAAATAATAACAATTTTAAATTTGATAATGATAATAAAATAATAAAGATAGATATTAATTACGAACATACTTTAGTAAAACATGGGGGGCGTAGTGTCGCAAATGACACTCCGTTAGGAATAATCGAATATAGTAAAGATAAAAAATATTATGTAAGAATATGTAATTTACACCAAATTGAACTTGCTGATATAATAATAGATTATAGCAAACCGAATATATATAATGTTAACACGAGCGGATACTATGACAATTTATCTAATAAACACATATATATCTCTCCATCTATTTATGCAAATATATACATAAATAATAAAAATAGAACTGTTAATTCATTAACCACATTTATTAACACAAATGAACCAAGAAGAGAGAAATTATTAGAGAATATAAAAAAATGTAAAAAGATAGAACATGTCAATATAAATAATTGTTTTGATAAAAATAAGATACAAGAATTGTATAAAAATAGCAAAATATTAATTAATATACATCAAACCGATCAACATGATACATTTGAAGAATTAAGATGCCTTCCAGCATTACAAAATGGGGTATTAGTAATATCTGAAAAATCACCATTGAATCATTTAATACCATATAATGATTCAATCATTTGGTGTGATTATGATAATATTATTGACAAAGTAAACGATGTATTAGAAAACTATGAAGAATATTATTCGTTAATATTTACAACAAAAAATATCAATATACTGCAAAGCCTTGATATGCTGAACTCAACTGTTTTAGAAAATGCGTTAGTAAACGACGACAATATACTTGAACGTTTAGTGATAAAATACAGTTTAGATAAATCAATACATACGGGTTGTCATAATTATATTCCTGGGTACACAAACGTATTACAAAATGTAAGATATGATTTAAAAAATGTATTCGAAATAGGTATAGGTTCAGTCGAAAATAACCAAATGGGAGGTAATTGTGGGCCACTTGTAACGAAATTCCAATATCAAACTGGAAATAGTCTTAAGTGTTGGTCAGAATATTTTCCGAATGCAAATATTTACGGAATAGATATATATCCACATCCAGAACTAAATAATGATAGAATAAAAACGTTCGTTGCCGATCAAAATAGTGTACATGATCTTACAAATACAATGAATGTAATAAATTCAAAATTAGATGTAATTATAGATGATGGTTCGCATCAAGGTAACCATCAGGTTTTTTCGTTTATGCAATTGAATCACTATCTATCTCCGTCTGGAATTTATATTATAGAGGATATTCAACCGCAAAATATTAATGGATTTAAAGATTTATCTATTTTTCCAGTAGATTTCAAAGAATATATTAACACAAACTTTACTATTGAATATTATGATACTAGACATAGTTGTAATCGTGTTAGAGAAGACGATTTTATGATGGTTTTTTACAAAATATAATAAATTAACTACTTAAATATAATAAATTAACTACTTAAATATATAATATTATATAATATTATATAGAATGAGTGTTAAATCAATCCATAATGCAGGATTTTTTTCGTGTTGCTCTGTAAAATTAACAAATATAGTAGATTTTATAAATTTAAATAAAAAAATACC
>Ga0209658_1000285_pt1 | contig 39919 bp, 38 predicted proteins | sample SaaInlV_150m_DNA_6_FD_184656 | JGI IMG/M metagenome (GOLD analysis project Ga0209658, IMG submission 184656) | Marine microbial communities from expanding oxygen minimum zones in the Saanich Inlet - SI037_S4LV_150m_DNA (SPAdes) (version 2) | ecosystem: Environmental > Aquatic > Marine >...
ATGTTTTTAATTTTTCTAATAATTCGGTATTATCCATCATTTATATAAAATATATATATATTCGTTTTATATAGATTTGATTAATACTTAATCATATGTCATATACGTCTACAAATGGTATGTTCACTTATACAATTACTAATAACACAAATTATGTTATTGAACAGCTTGATTATGATATCATTCTAAGTTCAGTTAATCGTTGGGAAAGTCTCGTTACTATTGATACCAGATTTCCATCCTCACAAACAATTACTATTAGTTTTATAATTGATACATTAGGCACAAATATATTAGGTGGGGCAAATATCACTAATTATGCTTATATTGATAGTTATATATATGGAAATGTAATTCCATCAACTGCAAATATTACTATGAATAATACTTATTTATACGGATTAAAAACAACTATTCGTAATGATGGATTTTCTAGCTATTATCATGTATTATTACATGAAATTGGACATATTTTAGGAATTGGTAGCTTTTGGTATTTAACAGGATGTCCAAAAACCAGTTACGATGATAATGGTACCACTAAACATTATTATACTGGAACCAATGCGGTCAGAGAATATAATTCTTGTTTTGCTGGATTCAGTAATGATGCGTTTCTTGGTATACCAATTGAAGATGATGGTGGAGCAGGTACTTCTGGCGTTCATCCTGAAGAAGGGGGCGTTTCATCAAATGACCGTTATATAAATGGGATATTACATCCAGGATTAGGTACAGAGTTAATGACGGGTTGGTTGGATGGTAGTCCCGTTTCTACCCCACTTAGTAAAATTTCATTAGGATTTTTAGAAGATATTGGATATACAGTAAATTATAATCTCGCTGATGTATATACAATGTCTTGGCTTGCAACTACAGATGCTAATAATTTAGAACAAACCTATATTCAAGGGTTTTTAGATGTAAGTGGCGGTGATATTATTAACCGTAATGGCAATTTATCCGTGTTAGATGGTACAATGGATGTAAGTGGCGATGTTACGTTTGATTCCAAATTATCCGTCGGCGGAGATGTTTCATTCAATGGAACTACCATTGATATTTGTGGTAATTTGTATGCACAATACCCTGCTAATAGTATTCCTGCCGCAGCTATAAATGGACAAGTTGAAGCTACTCCTAATTTTGCTGATGATGTTGAATTCCAATCTAATGTTACTGTTGCATTAAAGGCTGCTATTGGTTCTACAACCCTTCCTACTGGTAGTACAGCATTAAAGGTAACTGGTGATCTTGATTTCACAGGTAGCCTTTTAAACAATGGTACTGCATTTGTTAGTGGAGCTACCGACCTTAATGGACTTTCTGATGCTAAAGTGGGAGGTGCAAATTTCGCGAATGGTGTATTAATAGGTAGTAGCACTACTGGTACACTGGATGTTGCTAATAATAACACCGGAGTTGGAACGGGTATATTTGCTACGCTTACTTCAGGTGATGGTAATGTGGGTATGGGATATATGGCATTAAATGCAGTTACAACAGGTTCAAAGAATATAGGTATTGGAGATGGGGCTGCCAGATTAATAAATACAGGACAAAAGAATGTAGCTATAGGAGACTATGCTGGCGATAAAATTACAACTGGTCAATTTAATACTTTTATTGGTTCAGGTGCTGATGCAGATACTGGTCTAAATGCATTAAACTACTCAACAGCCATTGGATATAATGCAACAGCAACCGCAAATAATCAAATTATGTTGGGTACTATATCTGAAGAAGTAGTTTGTCCTAATGACCTTGATGTCAAAGGTACTTTAAAATTAGATGGTACTGCAATGTCTCTTGATGGACTTTCTGATGTTAAAGCTGGAGGTACTAACTTTACAAATAGTTTGTTAATTGGTAATACAACTACAGGTTCACTTAGTTCTGCTATTAGTAACATAGGAGTGGGTGGTCAGTGTTTATTAGGTCTTACCAGTGGTACAGAGAATACATCGGTAGGTTTTGCCTCATCAAAAGGTAATACAACTGGTTCCTATAACGTTACTGTAGGTGGTTCTACTAACTTTGCCAATCAAACTGGTAGTAAGAACACTATGCTTGGTCACCAATCTGGGAGATTTAATACTACTGATAATGGGGTTGCTGTCGGGTATAGGTCTTTATATAAAAACACTTCCGGTAGTAATAATACCGCTATTGGATTTCAAAGTTTATTTAATACCGAAACTGGTAGTGACAACACCTGTGTTGGTTACGAAGCATTAACCAAAAACACAACGGGCGGTCAGAATACTGCGTCTGGTTCTTCTGCATTATACGAAAACACAACGGGCGCATATAATAGTGCGTATGGATATATGTCGTTATATAAGAACCAAACTGGACATCGTAATACTGCATCTGGACGCATGTCGTTATATACGAACGTCAGCGGCGCATATAATACTGCATGTGGAATGTCTGCGTTATTCGTAAACGACTCGGGCGAATATAATAGTGCATGTGGATATGCAGCGTTAAATGCTAACACAACTGGCAGCTATAATGTTGCATTTGGAAATGAATCTGGAAATGTTAATACTACAGGAACAAATAATACTTTTATTGGAGCAGCAGCAAATGCAGCTGCTGGTCTAACTAATTTAAGTAATTCAACTGCCGTTGGATATAACGCAAAAGTAACCGTGTCCAACCAAATTATGTTGGGTACTGCAAGTGAAAGTGTTGTTATACCAGGAAAATTAGATGTAGTCAGTGATATTAGTTTTTCAGGTGACCTTTATCAAAATGGTTCTCTATTCGTTGGTGGAGCGACCAGTCTTGATGGACTTTCTGATGTTAAAGCTGGAGGTACTAACTTTACAAATAGTTTGTTAATCGGTCATAATAATACTGGTTCACTTAGTGCTGCTGGTTCAAACGTTGGAGTTGGAAAAAATGTATTTGATAGTCTTACTTCAGCTAATGGGTTAACTGCGATTGGATTTCAATCGTTATATAAAAACACAACCGGTGGTGAGAATACGGCAACTGGATACAAGTCGTTAGAGATAAACACAACGGGTTATCATAATATGGCTACTGGGGCCTTTAGTTTACAAAAAAACGATGATGGCAGTGAAAATACTGCGACTGGAACCTACTCGATGACGAACAATACGAGTGGCAGTTATAATACCGCAACCGGACTTACTTCGTTAAATAATAACGAAACGGGCAATTATAACACTGCATTTGGATACCACGCTGGAAAAGTTAATACTACAGGAGGTAGTAATACTTATATCGGTAAAGGAGCAGATGCAGATACTGGTCTAACTGGATTAAACTATTCAACTGCCATTGGATATAATGCAAAAGTAACCGCAAGTAACCAAGTTATGTTGGGTACTGCAACTGAAGAAGTAGTTTGTCCTAATGACCTTGATGTCAAAGGTACTTTAAAATTAGATGGTACTGCATTGTCTCTTGATGGACTTTCTGATGTTAAAGCTGGAGGTACTAACTTTACAAATAGTTTGTTAATTGGTAATACAACTACAGGTACACTTAGTGCTGCTGAACATAACATTGGAATTGGTACAAATGCATTAAAAGTACTTGAATCAGGTCAGTACAATGTGGCAATTGGGTCCAACTCGTTACAGAGCAACACATCGGGCGGCTATAATGTTGCCATTGGCAGCAATACGTTAGCAACTAACGCAACTGGCGCCCATAATGTTGCAACTGGATACGGTGCGTTAAATGTTAACACATATGGCGGCTTTAATGTTGCAATTGGAAACCATGTATTAAAACTTAACCAATCGGGCGGCTATAATGTTGCAACTGGATACCAGGCGTTACAGAATAACTTATCTGGCAACTATAATGTTGCAACTGGATACCAATCTGGAAAAATAAATACAACCGGTAAGAATAATACGTATATTGGTGCACTGGCAGATGCAGCTACTGGTCTAACTGATTTAAGTAATTCAACAGCCATTGGATATGATGCAAAAGTAACAAAAAGTAATCAAATTATGTTAGGTACTGCAGCTGAAAAAGTAAACATTGCTGGTGTTTTTACTATCAACCCCATAGATGTAAGTGTGGATGTTTCAGGTATCCAACAAGCTGACGAATACGTGAAATTTACAATTCCTTATTCAATGACTGCATTAAAATATTTTTGTACAGCACACTCTATAATGATAGGAGACTTTATTCTTGCAGATTCAACCACTGAACCAGATAAAACATATTATGTTAGAATGGCTCCAGATGCTAATACAAACGGAACCCCAGATGAACCCTATTATATATTCAGTGATACTCCTAATGGTACAACATTAAATGGTGGAGCATTAAATACAGTATCATCTGGTGCTGGTGTTAAATTAACTTTATACAAAGGAAATACATATACATTTATTTCAACTAATACTGTCGGTCATCCATTTATGGTAGGTGATTCTTGGAAGGTAACCACTGGTATCAAATTAGAAAGTACTGGTGATGGTGCAGCAACCGCATCCGTATATAGCGACCCTTATCCATTACATGTCAATGGTACAGCAAACATTGAAAGGAATTTAAATGTTGCCAGAACATTAACCGTATCTGGGCCAATTAGACAATGGTAATTATAATACAATAAAAAATTATTTATACACTTAAATAATTTTTAAAAATAATTTAATCTTCATAAATAGACAATGGTGGTTTATTTCCACCAGTTTTTTCATTTCCATCTTTAGGTGGTCTTGGTTCAGTTAACTTCGCAATAGCACAAATATAGGGGTCATTTAATTCAAAACGCGTACCAATAACATTTACTAATATTTTTTCATTTTCAGTAACATTTGCAAATTTTGTATTTGTAAAATGATGGTCACGTGCAATAAACACAGTGACAGGAACTGAACCATCTTGTTCAATGACCTCGGCATGAATACCCGCCTTTGTAATTGTTTTTGCAACACAATTCATCAACATACCTTCAACTGGATGACATACCATGCATTCAAATACAACCTGAAATTCTACTTTGTTACCACGGATTGAACCACTTGAATAATTTATAATACGAACAGAATTCGGTTTTAAAATCCCTTCTGCAATACATTTTCCAGTTGTTTGATATAGAATTTCTGTTTCAAGGTTTTTCTTCACATTTTTACCAACTTCTGTAATCATAAGATATACTTTCTGCGTTAATACAGATGGATTGTATACACCATAGATGTTTTCGTTAGTTGATGGTTTATTCATACTACTATAATGTCACAAAATATATTTCTATGTTATTTATAGAAATATATAATCAATTTTTTAAAAAGGTTATAATTTGGGTAAATCATTGGCTAATGTTTGTTCAACATCAAAGAACCACATTTTATTTTCGGTATGAGGAGACTCATTAAAATATCGCATAATCATTTCCAACATTACACATATACCTTTTCTCATAATATTTTTAGCATTTGTGTTTAGATTATACGTAATATGCCCGCCTTTATCTTCACGTATAGGGTATGGGTTTTTAGCTAAAACCTTGTTATTTAAAAATTTAATAATTTCATTTTTGCCCATAACATTACATTTAAATCCCTTATTATTTGATGATTTCGATGCAATATCCTTTAATTTAAACTCAATTGTATTCTTCTTAAATAAATGCATAAACCCAATAAAATCTTGCATTTTTTCTTTAGGTGTATAATATTTACTTCGTAATTGGTCAGTAAAACTACGCGAAACAGTTAAACTTGCCTTTTTCCAATTACGTGTTTCTTGAACTTGTACATATAAATCAATATGTTTTGCAGAAGCAAGTGCAATACCTCGTTTAAAACCATTAATATCATCTTTTATCATTATTTTTTCATCAAAATAGGATGTTACATATTTTGCAATATTTTTGTGTACAATATCTTTGGCTAATACATCAATAAAATTAGAATTTTCAATTTCATATAAATGAAACAATATAGTTAATTTATCTTCAATATCTTGGGTATCTAACCAATGATAAATAGTATATTTATCTATTAAATCGGCTGATATATTGATATTATCATGTAATTCATTATAAATATAACCTAAATGTTTATACCAATCACTTTCAGCGGTATCCATAATAATTTTATTATTAAAATTAGCATTTTCATCTTGTACAACAGTTAATGAATAATCTAAATCTTTGAGTAATAATTCAAAAGATTTCTGTATTTTTTGTACAACCATTGTAGGCGAGGATTGCTTTTCTATAACTGTAATTGGTGTCTTTATACTATCGTTTATTTTTTTCACAGGAAGTTCCATGTACATTTCGGTTGGTTTAAAATCAACAGGAATACTTCTATCCAAAATGGATGAATGGTTATCACTTATTTCAATAGGTTGATATCCGTAATACTCACCCGCATTTATTAAAGTTCCTTTTCTACCATATTTATCTATAATATAATTGTATTGGTTCTCAATAAACATAGATAATACATAATCTATTTGTTCGGTTGGGTATGGATTCGCAATTTGAATAGATGCAATAAGTTGTTCGCGTTTATAAAATGGCTGTTCCTTAAATAAATCACGGATTCGTTTTGAAATCCCCAAATAGTTCATCTTTACATAATGTTCATCATAAGTTGTTTTGTTAATATCTTCCTTTGTTATTTCTGTATTTGGAGAACATACAAAGTCACAATTCATATAATCACAAATACTACTACCAGATTTGTCACCAATTTTATAATCTATTTCCTGATTACTTGATAATTTCAATTTAATTGTTTGATTTTCTGCAAGTGTATTTAATTTCTCCACAGTTAACTCGGTTTGACTTATATTCAAAATACAGTCAATTGCAGTTTCTTTCAAAATTCTGGTAATTTTACCAATTTGTATAGCTTTTTTCTCTGCATAACGATAGACATACAAATCGGCTGTTTCTGTATCATCTACTGCATTTGTTGCATGTAAATATATTTCTACATTTCGTTCTTCAAATGGTAACATACAATGACTTAAATTACGTACACCACGTCCAATTATTTGTTCTATACGATTCATGTTATACCAAGGCTCTAACATATGTAGTTGTCTTATGTTTTTAAAATCTAATCCCTCTGCTGCTGCTTTGGTAATTAATACAACCCTGACAAGTTCTCCATTTTTATTTTCTGGGCTGGTTATATACTTCAAATCCGCGAGATTATTAGGTGAAAATGATTTATCTCCTGTAATCATCACATATTTAGCTGGACGATAATTTGGTTTGTCATTTTCTTCCATTTTATCAATCGGTTTTAATGTGGTTGCATCAACTTGTTTTGTTGGTGGATCCGCGAATAGAGACTTTGTATGACTCGCAAATCCATATCGGGTAAATCCCATCTCTTCTAATGCAAGTGCTATTGGAACAACTCCACCATCTATAAACTGAGAATATATCATTATAATTCCCGTTGAGTTCTCTATTGATTTACATATACTTGATATCTTACCGCTATATTTTCCAATATTATCTGGGTGGAATATATTACCAAATTTCTTGACTATTTCAGGTTTATATTTAAAATTATGTCGTAGTTCAAATGGAGTTGTCGTATTCTCATATGAAACAACATTAGATAATCCAGTTTTACCAATCATATTATTTATAATTCTCTTATTGGTTTGAGTGGTTTCTAAAACGGGTGGTTTCGCTACTGCATCATTTTCATTTTCATTCTCATTTTGCAAAGACGTAGGGAGTGCTACAAACTCTGGATTTGGAAAAATAATATTTAAAGATTGTAATGGTTCTCTTAAATAAGTGTACCCAAATGATTCCATGTTCTCAAATGAAGGCATTTCTTTTACATTTCCATAAGCATCTTTAACAGATATTGATGTTTCTAATAAATGTTTGAGAATAAATTGGTACGCATCATTCTGGTATTCACCAATTACATTCATATATAAAGGTGTTTTACTCGGTTTATCATTAATTGGCTTGTTATTCATTTGAGTTGATGGATAATTATCATATTGAATCATTCGTCCAATAGAAAAATCATTAGGATAAATACGATACGGAAATGTATATGGATTTTCCCCTCTAACATAAGAGATATATCCCGTTAATTTACGTCGTAATAATTCTTCTCCTCCTTCAATAACAGTCCCATCTTCAAGTGTTTTCGGTTCTACCATAGTACCCTCATTCGTAAAGATGTCAGTTTCTTCAATTAAACTTCTCTTATCAACCGCGTTTAATAAATTGGTTAACCATATAATTTCACTTTGATTATTAAAGATAGGAGTAGCGGATAATAATAATAAACGGATATTGTCAGCATATTTACAACAACGCATTAATAATGAAGCCGTTTTTTTCGCTTCTTTATTATCTTGCATAACCCTAATGTTATGTACTTCATCAATAATAACTAAACGATTATTAAATAATGAACGAATTAAACTAATTTCTTGTTGTTTTATTTGTTTACTTGATAAATTGGTATTAGCATCTACATGTGTTTTTCGTTTAATATAATTAGCAAGTTCTCCATACCCCATAAAAACATAATATTGAGAGATAAGTGTATTTATCTGTGAAATAACTTTAGACTTAGGAACGTTCTGTATTTGTGATGGATTTATTTCTTGTAATAGTGTATTTCCGATACAAGTATTTAAATTCCAAATTCCACCTTCTAATTTAAGTTTTCTTTCGTCAAATAATTGTAACCGAAAATTATTTTGAACATTTGGTGATGCAATTACCATAATACGTTGTGTAATGCCAGTTTGTTTCATATAATCACGCATTTCTTCCGCAATACCAATTGCACTACATGTTTTACCTGTACCCAAACCATGATATAAAAGTAAACTATTATATGGTGTTTGAAATGAAAGAAAATTTTTTACAAATAACTGATGAGGCATTAACTCAAATTCTGCATTACACATTTTTTCAGCTTGTTTTTTTATATCATATATTTTGCCGTCATATTGAGTATCATTAAATTCTTTTCTCTTTGCAATTTTTATATTAAAATTAGGGTCGTCAAATTCTGGGTATAAAAAATCATAATTATCATCAAGTGCAATACTTTCGCGTTGTGCTAATTCCTTTTTATGTAAAAAATCATTATGCTCTTTTGAAACAATATTTGTAGGGGCAATACCAATTTTATCTTGTATTTTTTGTTGATTTGCAGGAATTTCAGCTGTATTTGAAGAATCAGGTAATTCATATTGTGAATCATCCAAATTATCAAAAACTTCCATTGGCTTATTCTCAATATCGGGTTCAATCTCTTGTAAATCATCTTTTGTATTAGTATCTGGAAAAGGAATTACCAGAGAAGGGGGGGCTACAGTAGGTATTTTTTCAACAACTTCTTTCTTTTCTGGTTGCATGGTTTCAATATTTTCTAAATAAATAATTTGAATAATAAGCTCATCGTTTAATGTACCATAATAAGTAGAATTACCAACAGTTGTTGTATGTTTGGATTTTAAATCAGTAATAATGGATTTAAGTACCGCAGCAGTAATAGGTTTGTTATTAATCCTACCACGTTTTAAAAAAATAATACGATCTATATTTTTATTTAAGAAATCAATATCATATGTTTTATTACGATTTCCATCAATCGTTAATATCACGGTCTTATCATTAGATACTAAATCAATATCAGTTAACTTATAACATTTCTTATCCTTATTACATCTATATCCACCTGGGCAACGTTTTTTATCTTCACAAGTATATTCATGGTTAGTAACTGGTAGATTCGGTTGAGGTTCATCAGTGGATGCATTAAATGGATTCAATACCGATATTTTATCTACTATAGTATCAAGAATACGCGGTTCATCAGGTTTAATATTTATTTTGCGTCGTGTTTTATTATTCGGCTTAGAAGTATTAACATCTGGTTTAATTTTACGACTTGCCATGTAAAATATATGTATGTATATATTTTACACATATATTTCATTTATCTTGTTTTTACACCATTAGTTATTTGATGATGTAATTTGACTCACTAAATTTATCATAACATTATAAACGGATAAATTTATATAAACGTTTTCTTATGATTAATTAGTGTATTATTAATGTGAGTAAGTAATCGCTTTTTTTCTAAATTGTAAGGTCTCATTACTGAAATACAATCATCATATGTTTTCCACTCCATTTTACTAACCTCTGTAATTTCAAAATTTTGTATATTTTCACTATGCTCATACGGAATATATGCCAAATAATATTTATGTTTGTAGGATTTATAATTAGAACCTGTATATATTTCTTCGTATGGATAAATATTATGTATACTGGTTAAACAGTCTCGTTTAATACCCGTTTCTTCACAAAATTCCCGAACTGCACAGTCATAATCTCTTTCTTGAAAATTACGACGACCTTTTGGAAAACCCCACTCAGGAACAGTCCATTGGGTATATGATTTACTTTCTTCTACTAACGACTCAAGCGAATAATCATGGTTATTAAATGATATACCCTTTTTTAATAACTCAAATTTATCTCGTGAACAATTTTCCTCATGTTTATATTGATTATTGCATCCTGTATCTCCCCAGATGTGTTTCCATAATTCAACAAACGTCATCGTTATTAAATTATGTTTTTCACAAATAGTCATTTGTTTCAACATATTCATGATATAATCTTTATTATTTGTTGAATATTTTCCACGCATAAAATCAATAAATCCAAAGGTATCTTTACGACAAATAGAGAGATATTGTATTTGTTGGTTTACTATACGAAATGCAACTATACCTATACTCATAATTGGTAATTTACATAAATGATAAACATGTCCATATTTTCCACAATTATTGCAATAATTTTCACTCATTTTATTTATAATACGATAATACTAAGTAATTATAATAAGGTATCTTTATATATTATCACACCAATGTTTTTTGATCCAACTGTATGGGGACCTCATTATTGGTTTTTTTTGCATACTGTAGCAGAATCATATCCAGAACATCCAAATGAAGTAATAAAACGAAAATATTATGATTTAATTCAAAATATGCCGTTATTTATACCAATGAGTGAGATTGGGGATAAATTTAGTAATATATTAGACAAATATCCAGTTACACCTTATTTATGTTCTAAAAAATCATTTGTAAGATGGATGCATTTTATACACAATAAAATAAATATATCATTAAACAAAAAGGAATTATCAATGCCTGAAGCACTTGACCAATACCGAAATAAGTATAAACCAAAACCAGTATATTTAGCAGAACAAATTAATTTAAGAAAACATTATTTATATGCTATTTTTATTCTCATCGTATCTGTTTTAATTTATGTGTATTACGAATAATCTAATACAGGAAAACATATTCTCTTGATAATATAAATATGAGATTGGAATTATATATTATACTGATTGCAGGATTTATTATTGCAAATATTTATACAGATGGTAAATATACTAAGATGTTGACCTTTGGAAAAAAATACTATCAAATGGCGGGAGTTGCATTTGGTGCATTAATGCTATACATTTTATTTAAAAAGAATCCATTACGTGCTCAACAAATGATTGGTGCATCGAATGAATATTTGCGTTATTTACCGATTGACCGTAATACATCTAATATGATTTCACCTATTTTGGATTTTACAAGCAAACAAAATATGTCTCCTGTACAAAATGGCGGACAATATAATAATCCTATTGTTTCCATGCCAGACACATCTAACCAGTATGCGGAGAACCGTATAATGAACTCGGGGAAAAAATCAACAAAACGGTCTGTTAGTGAAACAAAAAAGAAATTTGTTGCATCAAGACAGGATTGGAAATGTGGCGATTGTCAAACACAATTAACCGCGTGGTTTGAGGTAGACCATAAAGTACGATTAGAATATGGTGGGAGTAACCATGTAGATAATTTAGTTGCATTATGTCGTGAATGTCATGGAAAAAAAACAACAATGGAGAACCTATAAATATATTTGTTATTCTAAGTAACAAATATACAAAATAATATAAGTCATTTAATATATATAAGTGTTATTTACAACAATATGAATACTGCCGAAATTATCTCCAATAAATATACTATTTTATTACTTAGTTTTATTATTATTGCGATTACTACATATGATGGTATTAATAAAATAAATAGTGAAGAACCTGACCGAGAAAATATTATAATAAATATGGTGATTGTATTTATTTCACTCATATTTGGTGCAGGATATTATAATTATAAATCGGGCTCTGCATCAAACTTAATATATCACCAAATGTTTACCTTTTTGTTATTTATAGCATTTATATTTTTGATATATTGGTTTACTACAATTGATGTAAAAACGTTCGCGACATTTACATACTTGTCTTCTTTTGTCCTTATATTAATTGCAATAGTAACTCTTTCTATCATTTTTATTATGCTTAGTAATTGGTTAAAATCATTAAACGGATGGACTGGATTTTTTGTGAATTTCTTATTTTATATTCCGTGTTTATTAAACACATTTGTATATTATTTAATTAGTGAATTTAAATTAACAACAAGTCCTGTATTAATTCTATTCTTTATTGAAATATTATTATTATTATCTTATTTATATATTCCAGATATTGTTAATCATATTACCAATAAAGATGGTACATTACTTCATAATACCAATACATTAGCCAATGGAGATATTGAAATTCACGATACTTTCTTTTTAAATACACAAAACTCTTTTTCACTTGATGAACATGTAATGCCTGATATGAAATTTCAAATCAATGGAAATAAAAACAAAACTACCTTTCAAAACTATGCAATTTCTATGTGGACATACGTAAATGCACATGGAAGTAATAAATTAGCATATAATACAGAATCCTTAATATTTGATTATGGTGAAAGTAAACCAAAAATAACTTATTATAATGGCGATGACCAAGATACACGTGATAAATATCGCATTTACTTTACAAATAATATAACATTAAATAAAGACGGTGATGCTGACACTGATTTCAAAGAATATTATGAAATGAAACTACCATTACAGCGATGGAACAATTTAGTGTTTAATTTCAGTTCAACCCATGCGGACTTATTTGTGAATGGTCATTTAGAACGTACATTCTCATTTGCTAATGGCAAAATGCCTACATTTTCCAATACAGATGTAGTTACTACGGGGAAAAATGACGGGCTACATGGAGCTATAAGTAACATTCGCTATTATACAAAAACATTAAGTAAACATAAAATTACAAATATGTATAATATTTTTATGAAAAAAACACCACCCACATTTAATATGTAAGCATTTACTATATAATAAAATGAATGCAATTGCCATAATTTTAGCAATAATTGTAATATTGTTATTTTACATATTGTATCGTTTCTTCATGTTAAAATCAACGGAATTATCCAGTACGGCCAATTTACTGGATTCAAATCCTTCAATCCCCATAGTAAATAAACCAACAAGTACACGGTATTCATATGGTATTTGGATTTATGTTAATTCTTGGAATTCCAGTATACCGAAAACTATTTTTGAAAGAACAAACAACATCAAATTATACTTTGCTGATACAGCACCTGTTTTAAAATGTAATATTACCATGGATGATGGTCAAACATTAGCCGCTGGTGCATCTGCACCAACTACTACTCTTGAAATCACAGATAATTTCCCTATACAAAAATGGGTACATATTGTCATAAGTGTAGATAACCAATATTTAGATGCCTATTTAGACGGTAAATTAATAAAATCTGGAAGATTATATAGTGAAGCAGTTGATGCTGAAAATAATACACCTGCTTCTCCTGAAAGTACACCAAAAACTCCTGCAGATCAAGCTATGACTATTGGAGGAGGTACTAACTACGATGCATACATTGCAAAATTCAATCATTGGTCATTACCACTTGACCCACAAACAGTTTGGTCTATATATAAAGAAGGTAATGGACAAGGTGGTATGAATGATTATATTTCTTCGTATGGTATTGATTTATCAATACTCAAAGATAATGTAGAACAATCAAAATACTCAATATTATAAATTATTATCAAATCGTTTTATAGTTATATAATATATTAAACGATTATGAATACACAACCAAATATACCGACTACATCTACTAATATAGAAATGCCACAAAGTGTTCAAAATATTGGAAACAATATTAGTGAATCTGTGAATAATTTATCTGAATCTGTTAAATCAAGTCTTGATGGTTTTTCACAATCAGCAGATGCTGGCATGGAGGCGTCAAGTGGATTCCTATCATCTAATACAATTATTGCAAAATTTGTATTTCTTATTTTAATCATCATTGTTTTTATTATCTTGCTGAATTTAGGAATTTTGGCTATTCAATATTTTACAAATCCGTCTGGAAGCAGTCCATACCTAATTGATGGTACATTTAGTGGAAACCAACAAGAAACCATTAAACAAGACCCTAACGCGGCAGACTCTATTTTAATTAAACGTTCAAACAATCAATCCAGTGGTATTGAATTCTCATGGTCTACTTGGATACAAATTGACGAATTAAATGTCGGGGACAAACATCAACATATTTTCCATAAAGGTGTTAATGAATTTGACTCGACTGGTCTTGCAAAAATTAACAATGCTCCTGGATTATATATTAAAAATCTATCAAATGGTACCTCTACAAACACCGCTACATTGAAATTAGTTATGTCAACAACAAGTACTAATACTGATTTTATTGAGATTGATGATATTCCATTGAAACATTGGGTTAATATTATTGTTCGTATGAAGAATACAACATTAGATGTTTATGTTAATGGAACGGTTGCAGGGCGATTAAATCTACGAGAAGTCCCATTACAAAATTACTATGATGTACATATTGGTCAAAATAATGGGTTTAATGGTAAAATATCAAATTTAAGATATTACGATTATGCATTGAATATTTTTGAAATAAATAAAATTGTTGCTGCTGGTCCAAATCCTAATGCTGCAAATCAATCACGAAAATTACAAGATAGTTACTTTTATTTATCACCTTCTTGGTTTACTGCAAAATTATAAAATTTCTTTATATATGTTAAATGGCAACCATTACAGACCTTTGCAACCAACGAAAACAATATCTATTATTTAATAAACCAACAATACGATATACTCCACCAAATCCATATCCTGATTATACACAAGAACAATTAAATATGCGACGAAAAGTTGAAATTCTAAAATACAACAAAAACTCAACACAAGGTCCTCTGTTAACCAAAGCACAAAAATTAAGTCAAATGCTTAAACGTACTTCTAATTTAACACGATTAGTTTGTCCAAATGATAAAAATATACCAGTATTATCTACAGCTTCGGGTATTCCAGGACCACCTATATATTTAGTTGAAGACGATAATGTTCCATTATATAAGTATGCACAAAACACAGACGTTTATGGAGAACAAGTAACGGATGATGATGATGAATGGAAACTCAATACAATTTCAAATCAATTAATATTATCTGCACAAGACCATACTACATTTTGTAATTTAATAATTCGCCCAATTATAAAACAACCATATACAAATTTTACATTACAAACACCTATTTTATTTCGCTTACAAGGTATTAACATACCGTCAAGTGCGAATGAGTCCACTATTACAATTGCAATAACTCCTACCAATAATACCACAAGTAATAGTTTCTTAAGTACATATAATGGTAATCCTATCGCTAATAATAATTGTGAAACTAAATTTTTACAAAATAATACTAATAACGATAATAATTCTATTGAATTAACTTTAAATTTAAGTCCGCCTGCCGATTCGTCCACTTATAATTATTTTTGCGAAGCATATGTTGGATTAGTAGAATTCAGTAATATTTTATTAAATACATCCCCTGGATTTGTATATGATTTTAAATATAATTATATTGTTGATTCTACCGTTACAAATGATACTATTAACAATGATATTAAAAATAATATACAATTTCAATTATATATAAATCTGAATGACTCATATGCTATACAACCTCAACAGAATTGTAATATAACTACTGATTTGACCAATCTACCTGAAAAAAAAATATTGTTCTCTGGTAGTGGTTAAATCAAACTTGTATTTTTAATCATCTTTATATTCAATATATTCATCATATTTATCTCTACATAATGGACAATTATCACATTTCATTACACATACTTCACATATGTAATGAAAACAGTTAGGTATAATTAATTTATCAGGAGTAATCTCTTCATAACATACTGGACAGTTTTCCAGTTTTCCTGTTTCTATGTACATTGCACGAAACTTTTTTTGCATTCGTTTATAATTATCTTCTGCACGCTGGTAATTTTTGTCTAATAAATTCTCTAATGTATTAACACGAATTGTTTTTCTTCTTAATTTTGTTTCTAAAAATTTAATTTCACGGTCTTTTTCTTCTATTGCTGTTAATGGGCGTGGAAAAGGTGTATGTGATTTATGATATACGACTTTTAAACGTAGATTTTGATCACATATTTGTATATTTCTTATTCTTGGTAAATTTATTATTGACATATACGATACTGGTATTATACCATCAAATAAATTGTATTTATCAAAATATTCATGAAAAGAATCAATAAAATCACTTAATAGCGGTGTTTCTTGAGTACAATATATAGGTTCACTATCAATCCATGTTTCTTCGCCATCCTCACTACTTACCGTTCTATCAAAATATGCACTAATAATTGAACTTGGTATAGTTAACTCATATTCTTGTATACATTTATTTTTGTTTGATGTAACTGAATTCAATTCATATGTTGAAATATTATACTTTGTTGCTTCATTTGGATTAGTAATTACTGTTACATCAGATAAAAACATATCTATTGCATTATGGAACAAATCATCTCGTGTTAGTTTAGGCATTGTCTATTAATTTAATATTGTAGATTATATATTATTTTATTCAATTTTTTGTTTTTCTATATAACTATAGTATATAATGCCTCGTTGTCCACCTGGAACTCGTAGATGTCCTCCAAATGTTGGAAAATGCCATAAAACTGGTAAGTCTGGTAAAACTGCCAAAAAACAACCAAAAGTAAAGAAATCGGTTGAAAAAACACCTGAAATTGACCCCACTAAGGTGAAACGTACTTGGATAGAACACTTAAAATGGTGTTCTAATCATTTTAATATTAAGTATGGTAAAGCTATGACTGATGAGAGATGTCGCCAGATTTGGAAAGACACTCATTAAGATGATTTTCTAAAAACTTTATTTCATACGTATTACTCATTTCAAAATTATTTGGATATGACTTGACATCAAATTCATATCCTTGTATCTTACATATTATACAATATGTCATAAACTCACACATTTCTATATATTTACATACTGAATCATATTTATTAATACAATATTCTATATTTGATTGATAAAAGTATTGATCTAATAATAATTCTGGATTGGATAAATATATTTCAGGTTCATACGTATTTCTTTCATCAAGATATTTTGTAAATATTATATACATTGATTTTATTTTCATAACTATTTCTTTATATTTTTCTATTATCTCATCTGTTGTAGTATAAGTACCTTCTAATTTTATTGTTTTTCCACAATGATTTAATATCCATTTTAAATCTGCTAATATCACGCGGGTTATTAATGTATTATCAATACCTACTGTAAAATTATGTAACATTTGTTTTTCATTATTATACTTTTCTTCTTGTTTTTTACACTCTAATAAAATTTTATATATTTTATCATTTGACCAGTTATCTATTTCTGTATACTTTGTTAATATATCCTCTATTAAATTACATTGTAACTTTTTTACATTTAATATTTGATTTGTTTCTTCTGTTATAAATTTCCTTTCATCTACGGTTAATAACTCATTAGAGTAACTACCACCACGAACATTATCTATTCCATAACATTTCATATATTTCTTTACAAAATAATTTATTTCATCATCTTGACATATTGATATTGTTTCTATTATACGTATTGGCTTATATTTTGATAAATATTCATTTATCAATTCACATTCGGTTAACACAATGTGCATATCTACTTTATCATTAGTTGATACATGCAAAAATAACTTGTCCTTTTCTAATAAAATTATATGTAAAAACATTTGAATAAATAATATAATATTGAAATATCTATATTATTTTAGTTCTTCATAAATTATGCATGTGTATGTGTAGTAATATTACGTGTAGGGTTTAAACACATATGTTGTGTGGGAAATGTTTGACCAGACATGCACTTACTTTCATCATCTACTTCAATACATCCACGCTTTCCTTGATATTCACCTACTAAACACCAATTTGTTTTATTTGAGGTAATTGGGTTTTGAATAGGACTATTATTGTCATCTTCTTTTGGTTGTTCCACAGAATAGTTTGATGAATTTATTGATTTATCTAATTGTTGAACAGCATCTTTGTTTACATTATTACGACTTGCATCCTTTAATAAAGATGCTGCTGATTGTATTGTATCTCCGGCAATATCTATACCAGCCTTTGCTACATCGGTTGCTACATCTGTTGATTTATCTATTACAGTACCTGCTGTATATCCAAATACAGATAATATTTGTGTAAATAGTGGACCAAACACATTAGTTATCGTTTGAAATATATTTTCAAGTGAAGATAATAATTGTATACCTAAAAATGATAATATCAACAATCCTGTTAATATAACAATTACTAAATTTTTTCCACTAAACATGTTGGATTCGGTTGATGACACGGGTACAATCGGTGATTGGGTAACACTTGCCGTTATAGGGGTTCTTGTTGTTTCAAATGATTGGTTCATATTATATATTATGAATAGCTTTTTATTCAAAGTTTAATAACTAATTAATTGTAAATGATTTAGACGTTCGTTTAGTATTAATTTATAATTTATAGTTTTATTATAATGAGTTTAATTGGAATGTTTGAAACGTTTTTATTCGTCAGTTTAGCAATTACCTTTATATTAATTGTATTCTTAGTATATCATTTTAAAAGTCGTATTACAATGGTTGAACATAAATGTGATACAATGTTTGAAATTATTAATAATATTGTTGCTGAAATGAACAATACACAAAATGAATTGCACCATTCTACTAACCCTGAAATCCAGAGCAACCAAGATATTTATACACATAATAAAATAGATATTGTGCTCAGCGATGATGAAAGTGGTAGCGATGATGAAAGTGGTAGCGATGATGAAAATGGTAGCGATGATGAAAATGGTAGCGATGATGAAAGTGGTAGCGATGATGAAAATGGTAGCGATGATGAAAGTGGTAGCGATGATGAAAGTGGTAGCGATGATGAAAGTGACAGTGTTAACAGTAATATGCGAGTGATTAATATAAATAATGTACAAGATATGGATACAGTTGACAGCAATTATTATCATGATAATGATAATAATGATACTCATATTGAAGGTGTAGATGAAATTAATGATGTAAATGTTGAGCCATTAAATACAGATAATTTAGAGATGCATATAGAAAAAGTAGAAGAAACTACAAATAATTTAGATGATGAGTCAACAGTAAGTACATATACTGAAACAAAACATAGTATGTCTATATTTAAAAAAATGACCTTACCATTATTAAAAACATATGTTATTGAAAAAGGATTAATAACCGACCCAAGCAAAATGAAGAAACAAGACCTTATTAATTTAATTGAAACGAATGATATTTAGTAATTTGACACACACCAGATAAATAAAACCATTATATAATATATAATTCTATTGTATATTATAATGAAATTAAATAGTTCATTTGCACCTGAATCTATACATTTTGCATATCCTATAATAAAAGAAACTATTCCAAAGTCTGAACGTGGTTATAATACAAATAATAAATATTCCAGTTTTCCTCCATTGATGAGTGATGGACGCTCAATCACTGCTACATGGCAGCATGATGCTGTTGCTAATCATAAATTAGTGCAAGAGAATAATATAAAGTCAAATTGGAACTATCGTAAATTTCTAACTGATAATGCAGTTAATGTAATGGAACAAAGCTTTAGAGAAAGTTCTAATGATGTTGGATATAATTCACGATATGCTACTGCACCAAATATTCAATCCAATTTTGTGTCTAATATGGGTTCTCCTACATTATATTCATCTGTTGAACATAACCCAACAACTCTTGGACATACAACAAGTGATTTAAAAACCAGCTATTTAACCAGAGAAAATTTACAAGCACGTAAAATATCCCCTGTAATTACACAAGATGAACTTATTAAATCGTTTAGTGCACCAAAACCAGAAATATAAGTATTTAATTATTATGAAATATAGAAAGATTCACTGTATATTTCATAAATGAAAGTGATTAGTTTTGATATTGGAATCAAAAATATGGCTTACTGTGTATTATCTTCAACAGATAATCATGATAAACCAATTATAATACATGATTGGAATGTACTAAGTATGGTAGAAACTGAAAATTCAATTACTTATCCATGCAATTGTAGTATACCAGGAAAAAATAAAAAAACACCATCCAAACTATGTGGTAAAAAATCAAAATACCAAAAAGATGAACAATACTTTTGTGAAAGACATGCAAAAAAAAACACCCAATGGATTATTCCAACAAAACAACATAGTCTTAGTTATATAAAAAAGCAAAAAGTACAAGACATTATTACTCTATGTAATACACATATGTTACTTATTAAACATGATGTCAAAACATTAAAAAAGGATAAATTAGTTGAAATATTAATAGAGTTTTATCAACAACGATGTTATGAACCAATAATTGCATCAAAAAAAATAAATGCGAATGATGTTGACTTAATCTGTATTGGCAAATCTATTAAACGCCTATTTAATCAATTACCAGATATTGAAACAATTACACATGTACTTATTGAAAATCAAATTTCACCTATTGCAAACCGAATGAAAACAATACAAGGTATGTTAGCTCAATATTTTATCATGAAAAGTGATAATATACATATTGAGTTTGTATCTTCATCTCACAAATTACGCCAATTTAAAGATATTAGTGGTATTATACCCATACAAAATACAATAACACCTGTTGATAAAACTGTGAAAAACCCAAATTATAAAAGTCATAAGAATGACGGCATTTTATATACAAATCAAATACTTTGTAAAAATGATGACTTCAGTAAATGGAGTTCTGCTATGAATACACCAAAAAAAGATGATTTAGCGGATGCATTTTTACAAGGATTATGGTATTTTAAAAACCAAAATATAATATTATATGCGGATGATTTAAATATAAAACTTGTATAAATATCATAACAATGGAAACGATTGACATTAGTTTAGATAACTTAGAGCCAATTTCACTCAATAAAGATAGCAATATGACAACTCCTTCTGTTAATTTTGGTTCAGGTATTGAATTACTCATGAATGATAAAAAAAGAACGACTTCTGGTGATAATATTCAACTTGATTTAGGGGATTTAGATACATTAGAAAAGGAAATGAATGATTTAACTGGAAATTCTGCAGAAAAACCAACTGCATCTACTGATAGTAACACAAAATCTCTTGGTGGTATGGCAGCTAATTTATTTGGTTTAGGCGGATTTTATGATACTGCAAATACTACAGTCCAACCGGATGAATTACCTAATGAGAATGCCAATTTGGGACATGCTACTCGTGAAAGTGCTGGTAATACACATACATGGGATGGTTTTTCAAAAATGAATGATGTTCCTTCATCTGGTCCATCATCATCGTATTCATCAAATTTAAATGACCGTGAAAAGAGACGAAAAAAACGCATGATGTTGAAAAAAATGGATGAATGGTATGAAAAGGGACAATTAAAACAGGGTACACAGCTTAATATTGATTCGCCATATGATGAAATTGAAGATGAGTATGAGTCTGTTATGGATGATAAACGTAAAAAAGATGCAATTAAGTTACAGGGGTGGTGGATGATGACTTTTATTAATTCTTTAGAATATGGTAATGCTGTATTTAATCCATTTGATTTAAATTTAGATGGTTGGGGAGAACAAGTTAGTGAAGATATAGATAGTTATGAAGAAATTTTTGCGGAATTACATGACAAATATAAAGGAGGTAAAATGGCACCAGAATTATCATTATTGCTACGTGTTGGATTTAGTGCAGCGGTATTAAATTTTTCTAACAAAGCATTATCTACTGCAACCCCCGGATTTAATGATGTTATTAAACAAAGTCCTGAACTAATGAAAATGTTTACAAATGCTACAGTTAGTAGTATGAGCCAACAATCCCCGAGTTTTGAGTTTGCACAGAATTTAATGCAAGACCATAATAACCGTCCAACAGGACCACCACCACCAGCACCCGTAAAAACACAAAATCAACCACCCCCACAACGTCCTGGTATGAATTTTACAGAAGCACAAAGTAACCGTCCAGACATAGATGCAAGTAGAGGAACTATGTTTCGTGAACAAGGTATAAATGTAAATAACAATTATCAAGGGATAAATGAACCATCCAAAGCAATGGAAACCCCAAAACAACGACCTGAAATGAAAGGACCTCAAATGGGGGGTGATATAGATAATATTTTGTCAGGATTAAAAACCAGAACTATTAACATTCAAGAACAACGGCCTCAAACTGCGGCAACACAATCTAATGCCGAGGATTCATCTATGATATCTATTAGTTCATTAAATGATATGCAAAACCCAAATATACCAAAACGCACAAACAGAAGAAAAAATAAATCTGATAAAAATACAATTTCACTTGACATTTAATTTTTGAATTATAACTAATAAAAAATATACAATACATATGTAATGTATATTTTTTTTTGATTTTTTTGATTTTTTTGATTTTTTTGATTTTTTTGATTTTTCTGGATTTTCTGGATTTTCTGGATTTTCTGGATTATTTCTCACCTAAATACATATCAAATAACCACATTGGAGGTTGGTTGACCATTGATCTTGCAATTATGCAGGTCTCTCTCTGTTTTTCTACATACTGTTTTTGGCGTTCCAAGTTTGCGCGAATTTTAACAATGCATGTCTTTTGCAGGTTAAATAGATATTTCATTGTATATAATGCATATATATGCAGTCAAAAGTTATAATCAATATATAAATACTTATTTGTCAATTTTCTACATTTTGATTGTTATAATAAGCAATATAAACATAAACCATGTAATAATACACATATAGTCAATAAGATTTACTTATGAATTTTGCGTATACAGATATTGTACAAAAATATATTAACAGTTTTGGATTAAAAGCACTTACAAAATATAGTGAAATCAAAAATAAAATTTCAAATTTCGTGAATTACGTATATACATATCATCCCGTTATCACAGGTAGTATTGATATCAGTATATATAGTTATAAATGGTTATATGCAATGCACCATAATGAAAATATAGAACCATATCATAATTATTGGATTTCTACTAATTATTTAATACAACATAATTTTCAAAAGAATTCACCAGTTACTATTGTTGATAATTTTAATTATGTTTATGATAATAGCACAAAAACTTATCCATATACATTTATTCATAATATTAATCATTGCTGTACTTTGTTCTCAATCCCACAATTCAACTCTTTATACAAAGAGAGTTTACTCTATGCCAAATATAATAATATATATATAGTAAGAATTCATCATAAAGGTGATATAATTAATAAATTTCAGTCAATTACTGATTTTAATATACCTTCAAGTGTTGTGTTATTAACCGTTACACTAAAAGTAAATAATAAAACAATCAATATGGATGTTGATGCAAATCATATGTATGTTAATAATGAATTATTTTCACGAGGATTTATCACCCGATATATCAAGTACAATAATATTGATATCAACTGTACTGGTGATTATATTATAAATATTATGGATAATGATATTAATATGGTTACATTGAATTCAAATCAGTATTTAGTTATTAATAAAACCGACTATCTCATAAAAACGATTAACAAAGACAACTAATCGCTACTATTCATATAAAAAGGGTATAAAGATTTTTCTCAATATTATATACGGGCGTAATCACTATGGATGCAGTGAGTATTCCAACCCAACTACATCTTTTGAATGATAAATGGAATATGTATTACCATTTACCAACTAATAAAAACTGGGACTTAGCCAGTTACACCGTATTAATGGACAATATCAACTCAGTTGAAAACGTTATTGAACTAAATAATAAAATAAACGATTATGTGGTTCGTAATTGTATGCTATTTGTTATGAGAGCAGGAATTACACCCATGTGGGAAGACCCCAAAAATAGAAATGGAGGGTGTTTTTCTTATAAAGTTGGAAATAAAAATGTTCCTGAAGTATGGAAAAATTTATTTTATTATTTATGCGGAGAATCTATTTGTAATAATAGTGAGCATTGTACGCACGTCAATGGTATTACTATCTCACCCAAAAAAAACTTTTGCATTATTAAAATTTGGCTATCCAACACGAATTTACAAGACCCTGGATGTATTGTACCAATACCAAATTTATCCAAACAAGGGTGTTTATTTAAAAAACACGAGCCTGAATTCTAATCTTTTACCATTATATTCTCTAATGGTAATGTGAATTTAGTTTCATTCAAATAAAAAAATATACCTGCTACATACAGTAGTATATTATTTCTTAAATCTATTATATGTGATTTTATCGTATTATCCATATAATATATAGTATATTAAAAATATTTACCTACAAAATTGATTATTAATATAATTAATAATATTATATTAATAGTATAATAATGAAAATAATTGATAGATATATTGAACCACTTGGAATAAATATCATATTTCATGTTGGTAAAGATGCAAACGATAACTTTAATATAATTGAAAATGCTAATCCTGGTGATATTTGGTTTCATATTGATGATAATGCGTCTTGTCATGTTATTGCTGGTTTACCTGAAGACAATGAATTTAATAAAAAACAATTGATGTATATTATTAAACAAGGTGCTATATTATGTAAACAACATTCAAAATACAAATCACACAAAAATGTATCTATTGTATACACTTATATCAAACATGTCACAATGACTAATATTGTTGGTACAGTTACTACAGAAAATACTAAAACAATCAAAATTTAATCATTTTATTATGCTGGAGGCAATGGAGCTAAACACAACATAATTGAACCTAATGATGCTACATCATATTTCACGATTAATGGTAAATCATTACCCAAATACATTTCCAAATGAGTACATAATGGTGTACATTTTATAAAATGACTTAAACTCTTTAATGAAAATTCTCCTTGAATTATTACAGATGCATCATTTTTTTGAATAAATTCCATATTACCATCTGACTCCGACCGATAAATCTTAGAACTTGCAAAATTGCCTTCACAAGAAAAGATTAAATCATTTCCAACGGATTTTATTTCTATTCTGTCTGAAATCCCATTCAAATCACGAATTATCTTTTGAAAATCAGTTGTTGGTAAATTAATAATGGTTGAATATTCTACATCAGGTACGACCAATTCTTCCATATCTGGGTCTATTAATCGTAATTTTTGGCAATAACATTGTTTTATATTACCATTATCATACTGTAAACCGAGATGAGAAACCACACCATCATGATAATCGGCTTTATCTATATACATAGATAATGTATCATCATTTGACATGGTTGAAATCACCTTAAATAAATGTAATGTATTGGTGCATACAATTATTTTTTCTGGGTCACACGTATATTGTTCAAATTTATGAGATTTTAACGTAACATTTACTAATATTGTATGAGTTTTATCAAAATTAATAATTTTCATACCTTCCTTTGTAAAGGTAATCGTTGCATCTGTTAAAATATCCTTTATTGCAGTTATCATATTACGAATAGGCTGGATTTGTACGGTTTTTATTGTCATTACATTGTTTTCTTCGTTCATTGCTCCCTATCTATTTTAATAACATATATGTGCGTTTGTTTTTATATGTAATTATTTGTAAATGTATTTACTAATATAAACGCACGTTAATTATATATTTATTCATTGTAATTATAACGTTATTTATTAAATTTTATCTACAATACGTGTATGGTTTATATCATAAACAGTTTATAGCTATGCATATAACATAATGGTTTTATTTAGATATAAGATTTGTATACTATTTATATTGCTGTTAATAATATATAAAATTATTTTATCTAAGATATAGCAGTTTAGGGAATATAATACATGTAATTATATTTTGTTATAATAATATATAATCGTTTAGTATACATATGGCAACAATACTTAATACTAATAACTATTCTAAATTAAACAGCGATATAACTGATATTATGAGGTCTGGCTTGTATTCAGGAGTATCGATCAATATATATACTGATGCAGAGGCTACCACTTTCGCTCTTGACGGCAATACACCGATTGAAGGGAAAAAAATTAATAAGATTAATACTACTGGAGCATATACTATTGCATCTAATAACCAATTTATCAATGGAAATATTGAAATTATTTTCAACGATGGTACTTCATTTAAAGTTGTTGATACTATAAATGAGTGTTGGTATACGCTTGAAGGGATTGTCTTCCAACGCCGAACATTTTAATGATTCCATTATTCCAAAAATAATACTTATATAATATCATATAATTATAACATATGTTATTATTTGATAAACAATATTATATTATTCGCAAAGGGGACTTTGCAACAAATGGTAATACTAAAATTATTTATTGCATTTTTTCTGCTATCCTTTGTGTTGATGATTATATAACCAGGAATTCGTATGATTGTTTTTTTATATTGGGTGGTTCTACTTTAATATGGTCATGTATTGAGTTTTATTTACATATTAGTAAAACACGAGTTATTAAACCTATGAATATTTCATTTAATAATAAACAACTACAATTATCTACACATATTGGTGTTTTGTTACAAGGCTTTCAAGAAGGCGGATTTATTACTACATTAGGTCTCTATTATGGTGATAGAATACAGGAACCTTTATATTTAGTACATATGCATATCTTTATTTTTGTGATTATTTCTCAAATGTTTTTCAAAACTAATGTTAGTAAATCTTCTAAACGACAAGTCAATACAGTCAGTTCAGTTAGTTATATTAGTACGGTTACTCTTTATAATATTCATCATTATTGGTATTATCCTGAACATCAATTGCGACAAACCTATATGTTTGCTACCATGATTTATATTTGTTCATTTTGGACCTTTTTCGCATGGCTTTTCAAATCCAGACAGGTTGAAGTTCATACAAAAAAACAAAATCTTATTGATGATACAGAGTATCCATACAATATTGTTCAAAAATACAATATACATCCTGCTACCAATATGGAGACATTTTGTGTATTAGCATATGATATTATTTTTGAAATTGGGTTTGCTTATGTCTTTTTTTACAATCTATTTTTTGTATAAATCATATATCATATATTTTACTTGAATACATATGATACTTAGTAATCATGTAATAATTACACTATTTTATCCTGTCCATTATGCATTTCATATTTTCCTACATAAATTAAATCTCCCTCTCCTTTTTGAGCACGTCTGAAACTATCCAAATTATATAATTGGCGCGTTTTTGGATTCATTGCATAATCTACTCCGTTTATTTGTTTTCGTACACCTTTCCAAGTTACTGTTTTCATGTCTAACCCATCTTTTATATTACTATCTTTATCCAATGTTGGATGTGACGAAAAATTATTTGATTCAACCATTCCCGACCCATAACAAACATAATCTTCACCCTTATCGCCATTAGATGTTGAATGAATATTACAATCCACTGCGGTTTCCTTGACTGCACGTAGTATTTCATTATTTATTCGCTGCTTTATACTGGAGATTTCATACAATGTCTCATCCGTAGTTACCGGGGTTTTCTTGTCTATTCTACTTACATCACGAATTCGTAACTCTACATTTTTCCCATCTGTTTTCTGTTCTTGGCTCAACGTTGATACATACAAAAATACTTTCACAGTACGCAATTCTTCGGGCAAATCCACATGACTACCTATACGACGAGCACGACCGACAACTTGCTCAGTCCTTACCATATGCCAATAGGGTTCTACTATATGTACATAACGTGTATTTCGTAAATTTATACCTTCCGCACCAGACGCCGTAATCATTATTGTTTTGATTATTTCACCATACATGTTATTTTCTGATATTTTTCGTAGTTCAGTTACAATTCCACTTGGCACTAATTCCCAGTTTCCATTGTATATATTACGAATTATCTCCTTCACATCTGCACTTTCTGTACCTGTATATAAAACAAATTTGGGTTTTTCCATATCCTCTTCCGCGATATCTAACACCCAGTTTTCTCCTTCATGTTTTATTTTAAATTCTGCCATTCCATTTGCCAATAATATTAAACGCATTAAACCGATTCCCTCCATTGTACGGAAATGACTATACAATAAATGTAACCCTACATGTGTTGGTTCCATTAAATTCTCAAGTACTTTGGCGAACTTTGGACTATACTCAGGTAATGCATCCTTTGATAAATATTGGCTTATATTTGTACCCTCTATTTTACGATTCACTTCTTCCATAGCGATTTCTATACGTCTTGCATAAGTACTATTTATTTCTATACCTTCTTCTGGGGGTTTACCCGTATTATCCACTGTTATTTGACCAGTTGATATATTATCTAAGACATCTTCATTTACTTCATCTTCACTTTCTAATACACGTTTATCTGGAACTGGACGTTGAATACTTTCTGGAAATGTAAAATTACATGCTGCTCTTGAAAATATACGATAAGTTGATGATACATTATATAATGCATCTGCTTTATTCATTCTACGACTTGTTGCTGCTTTCTTTTCACGGTCTGCTTCCTCTTTACGGATTTGTTCGTAAATACCAAATTGATGAAGCGTCATAGGGGTTTTCACTACATGATATACATCTCCTTCTTCTGTTTCTTCTATTTCTGGTAATAAATCTTCCTTTGCACTGCGGAAATAGGATGTTAATCCCAATATACGACGTTGAAATAAATTAATATTTTTGGTTTCACCCTTATCCACATCTACAAATCTATCAAAAAAATCTTCACGAATATCAGGCAATGCTTTATGATTTATTTCTGTTATCATTGGGTCTTTTACCGATACATTGTTTTTTTTACTTTTTAATACACGTAGTATTGACTCCAAAAATTGGGCATCACTTATATTTCCACTGTCATCTAATTTTACACCATTGTATTTTATAAATGCTTCTGATGTACCGCCGTGTACTTTCCTTGTTTTGTTATTCCCTCCTTTCTTTAATTTTGGGTGTTCTTTGCGCGTTACAGTTGACGGGACACGACCACGTTTTTTCGTGTTTATGAACCCATACGGATTTCTTGTTATGGTTAACTTATTATCTGTAAAATTTATATAATCATAAGTCTTTATATTCGCATCATCCAGCATATTATATATTGTATCTTCGTTTAATGACTCCTTTTTCTCCCATGATACTGGGATTGTCCATGTTTTGATATATCCACGTAATATATTATACAATATACCTATTTCATTTGGATAATTTATTATTGGTGTACCTGTTAGTAACACTATTTTCGCATTTTTCGCACTTAATAAATATTCATACAACTTATATGATATTGATTCTTTATCTTTTATCTTATTTACTATACGACTCACAAAATTATGAGCTTCATCTACTATTACTACACAATTATCAAACGGATTTTTTGTATTATTTTTTGTAGCTAATATCTCTATTTGTTTCTCTATGTTAGGGGCATTATAATTAATATCTGAGTATTTGTTTCGTATCATTGCATTTAACTGTTCATCTACTGATTTTTGTTCACGCGTTGTTAACTTTGCAAAATTTGGTTCATTATTTATATTTACTAACCATGCACCTGTATTATCTGTTATATAACTTGGTGGTAATGACAATGCTCTTGCTAATATACCTACATAACTTGGATTACCCTCTGTTGAAATAAATTCCCAATATTGATTCTTCTTATATAAATCATCACCACATTTCTTCAGTTCACTAAAAAAATTCATTTTTAATGATGCTGGGGTCATTATACATATACGCTTATCACTTTTCATACCCTCTGCTATTGCTATTGATGTACATGTTTTACCTGAACCTAAACCGTGATATAACAACAATCCTCTATATGGAGTGTATAAATTCAAATAATCTCGTACTATCTTTTGATGCATTAATAATTTAAAATCATCCTTTGATGCAGTTGGTTCTTTTCCTTGACTTTGTTCTATTTCTTCTTTGCCAGTGAAATATTCAGTTCCAACTCCAGGGGCATATACTAATTGTGAAAATACTTCTGTCATATTTTGTATGAACTTTTTACGGTTATTCATGTAATAACTTGGAGCCTTTATTATTACCTTTTCACGTTCCTTCGGTAATCGGTCAAAAATATTTTGTGTACGTATAACAGCAGTTGTTAAATCTACATCCTCTATTGTATCATTCATTACCTTTCCTTTTACTTTCAGTTTACGAACCTTAGGCTTTGGTGCTTTTACTACACCTATATCTTCATCATCTACTGCAGTTGGTTCACTTATCAATAATTTTGATTGATCAAGTTCTTTATTTTCTATTGGTCTTGGATTTATTTTTTTATCAGTTAATACAGGATTTGCCTGGATTGGGTCTCTTGCTATTATTTTTTCTGGTGTGTCTTCTGTTTCATCAACTACAATACTGCTTGTTTTATCTGCTATACGCGTTAATATTGCTAATCTATCTATCATACTTGATTTTCGTTTATCAAATATTATTGGAGCTTTATACTCACCTGGCTTTTGAGGATTTTCTAAATTTGTTTCCTCTACATCTACTACCTCTTCCATTTCTCCTTCTATATTTTCTTCAGTATTTACTACAATTGTACTGTCTTCTACAGCAGGTTTATTATTTATTTTGATATTTATACCACGAAACGACTTTGGTGTTGGACGTATCGCCATTAATTCTTCTAAACGTTGATTTGGTATATTACTCATAGCCTGATATAAATATATTGATAAAAAATATATTTATATTTATTTCCCATGATATGTCTATTTACAAAATAATTCTTTTGACATTGTTTTTATTATTTTATTATCTAATTTTATTTGAGCTTCTTCTACATCACCTAATATTACTCGCATCATTTTATAACAGAAATTATAATCACGTGTATCCATTTCTTCACTTTTCGGGTGGGCGGTTTTCCATTGAGGAACTGTTCTGTAATTATTCATTGTTATACGGGTTAGAATCTTACGTAACTTCGTTAGCTCGTCCGTGTCCTTGCTCCATTCATTCTGGTCCTTTATGTACATTGTTTCACGCTTAATATCTGTACAATGGATTGGTCGTTTCGTTATATCCATCCCCTTAAGACGATCCATAATCATCTTTGTCATACCATTCACATATCCATGGTGTCCTATATACTCAATCTCATCTATGTTTACATTCATATTTCCAAGGAAATCGGTTATGTTCATTGCATCTTTGCAGGTATCATTCAAGAAAAAGTTAAGATTAAATTGAGTATTATTGGTATTATTTGTTGTATTATTTATTATGGTTCCTTCTTTCACAGTATCTACCAGTTTCTTTTGCAATGCAACATTTTCCGTATGCTGTTCTACCATCAATTGTTTAAATTCCTCATTTTGCTTGATTAAGCTAATAACGGATGCAGGGTCTAATCTTTCTGGTATCTCATTTGTCGTAATAATATTCCGTGGTTCTTCATATGAACATTTTTTACGATGAACAGATAAGCCCTGACGATATTTATACTTTTTTCCACATTCACATACAAATTGTGGCTCTATTAATGCTGCGGCATTTTTTGGCATTTTTTTGTCATCATTTTTGTCATCATTTGTCATCATTTTGTGTTTTGCAGTCATTATGTGACTATTATAATTACTTAATTTACTGCATTTAAAGTCACATACGGTGCATGTATATATTTCGGCATTTTTCGGCATTTTCTTTGTCATTATAAAATGATGACATAAAAAAATGCCTAAATCTACATTTGCTAATTTTGAAAAAAATATATGCAGTCAAACTATTTTTGTTTTTTTCATTTTTGCTGCATTATGCTTTAAATTGGATTTTTGTGTTTTCTGAAATAAAAAAGTGTTTCGGATATCCCAAAAAAGGACATTCTGAAAATGTCCATTTTTGGAAAAGTGCAACCACTTTTTTTTCGGATTTTTTCTGACAACTATATAAATTGAAAATAGGACTTAAAGAACGGGGTAATAAATAATATGTAAAATTACCCATTATTAACTAATTGAGTTATAAGGAGTTAATAATGAACAGTATATTTGTGATTATATGATAAATATATAAATTGAAAATGGTACTTAAAGAACGAACTGTATATTTGTGATTATGTGATAAATATATAAATTGAAAATGGTACTTAAAGAACGAACTGTATATTTGTGATTATGTGATAAATATATAAATTGAAAATGGTACTTAAAGAACGAACTATATTATTGTATGTTGTTATCAAAAATTGAAATTACCCATTATTAACTAATTTGGTTAAAAAGAGTTAAATCATTATTAATAGATAATATAGTATGCCAGAATATACGTGCGACCGTTGCCTGAAAGTATTTTCTCAAAAATCACATTATGATAAGCATATGGATAGGAAAAGACCATGTCAAAACACCAATAATACATTAGAGAATGTTGTTGAACGTATACTTACAAATACAATAGAACCGAATCAACCCGATACGCCTACCATTGAACCACCAAAACCATCAATTACAGTAAATAATTGTGATAAAACACAAATTGTTGTAAATGAAGACTGCATTGAAGGTATGCAAAAATTACAAGATAATTCTGCCGATATTATTATATGTGACCCACCATACAATATAGGTAAAGATTTTGGAAATAACAGCGACAAACAAAAAATGGATGATTACTTGTTATGGTGTGACGCTTGGATAGCAGAATGTATTCGTATTTTGAAACCAGCTGGAACATTATATATTTACGGATTCAGTGAAATATTGGCGTTCATACGCGTTAGAATTAACATTCATGTAAGATGGATTGTATGGCATTATACGAATAAGGTGACTCCTTCATTAAATTTTTGGCAAAGAACACATGAAAGCATATTATGTTGTTATAAAGAAAAACCAATCTTCAATAAAGATGACGTGAGAGAACCATATACAGAAACTTTCTTGAAAAATGCAGCAGGTAAAGTACGCAAAGCTACAAAGGGACGATTTAGTAATGGAGAAAAAGAAACAACTTATACCGCCCATGCAAATGGTGCTTTACCACGTGATGTAATTAAAATTTCGGCACTTGCTGGTGGAGCTGGAAAACGAGAACGCGTAGACCATCCAACGCAAAAACCATTAGAATTATGCAAAAAACTAATAGATGCAAGTAAAAACGGAGAAGATACAATGGTAATTGTACCGTTCGCTGGGTCTGGTAGCGAATGTGTAGCCGCGAAAATACAAAATATTAATTTTATTGGATACGAAATAAATGAAGAATATATTACATTATGTAATAATCGGTTAGATACACTGGTTATTACATAAAAATTTAAATCTTCAAGGATATAAAAACATTTGTATTACTAACATATTATGATTGTTTCATTTTTTAATTATATCTTTGGTTATACCAAACAAAATGATATCTGCAATAAAACTGATACTAATAAGATAAATAAATTGTGTAAAAAACTTCCATACGAATTAAAAAATATAATATTTGAGTATGATGGACGTATCAAATATAAATATAAACACAAAAATGCCATTGATTACCATAAGTTTGTAAATGTAATCCATAAATACGACGAACGATACAATATAATTACCCCAATTATCCATAAAAAACAAGAAATTATGAAAGATACAGACACGAGTCCAGTTGATAACAGATTTTATTTTGAGTTCGCGTTTGAAAAACAACCGAATTTAATGTTATGTTATGATTATAACTGGTCTGCCAATAATGAATTTGAAATATGCTATACTGACATGAAAGGTTCGGGACATGTTTTTGGAAGCGACCAAATTAGAACATACATTTGAAAGACTTTTTAGTGAGCTATAATAATGTCCCATATAAATTTGAAAGGTTTTTTCTATTTTTATATGATAAACAAATAAACGACAATGAGAAAATGACAATGAGATGGGTATAGAATTAAGAAAGGGAACGTATTTCGACCACCATGGGTGGATGACCATGTAGACAAGCGTAGATTCGACTAGAAATAACGTTACTGTGTAAAACTACTCATTGTAAAAAAATAAAACCCTCTTTTTGCGGAGGGGCGCGTGATATTCAATAAATTGATTTTGATCCTAAGTGATAATCAATCATATCAATAACAGGCGATTATCATGTCTACTTTATCTGTTTCAGGTTCATTTGATTTCGTCGAGTCATATGACAAGGCATCGTTTGAAAATGCTCATTATGCAATTACACAATGTGAATTATGGGAATGGATTCGCGATTTCGACCCACCCACATGTCAAGGATTTATGTTTTGCGATACACCCGAATTGAATCGACTCAAAACCGCCATGTTCGAACATAATGATAGTGTTGCAGGAGGGCATTCAGGTTCGTCATATGCATATGTTATGCGTTTGATGCAGTATATTGCGACGCACGGTTTTGCAGAATTCAAGGAGAATTATTTGCGCAACAACTAACAAATTTTGCGTAATTATACAAGATGCCATTAACAACTCCAATTATTGTATGTACACTACAATCTGGAAAAGTAGTTGATATATAGAATAAAAATATATAAATAGTATTCCACAATATATAATAAGTAAAATGGGTTTTACAGATAAAACGACTCACGATGTTGCGAATAAAATTATAAATGAGTTTTTTTTTGTAAAATATAGACCTACTATAAAAGATAATAATAACTGGTATGAAAACTTAAATAATTTTCTTGTAACCGAATGGGACTTCCTTCAAGAAAGTACAGATACACAATCAAAATTTACGGATGATGAAGAACATATGGTTATAGTTGAGGCAATGCAACTGTTATTGGATAATTTGAATGTAGATGAAGATGCATTTGAAGACCACGAACACGATATAGATTGGATGAAATTTGATGATATCATAAGACACTACGTTTGTTATGTATAATTATTTGCGTGATAAATAAAGTGAATTATGTACACATACAAAAAAATGTAATTATTGTGCATAATGGTAATGAGATACATACAATCCGGATACAAAAACAAATGTAGCAGTGAGATGTATAGTAATCATATGTAATTGTACAGATTTTTTAAATGCCGATAATCGTGCACTCGTATTAGGATTTGTATATGTTACAGAGTAATATTTGTTGATTAAATCTCCCATAATGGAATTATTTAATTCATGTTGGGGATACATTCTACGAATTAGAATTTCTCGGTTTACCATGAATGATACCCCCATAACAAATAATGTAATTGCCCACAAATAGACAAAAAAGGGCGTGAAGTGTTTTACTACAATGTAACTTTTTACGCATAATATAATGAATGCTAATGACATGTCTATATACATTATTTTTGACCAATTCGTATTCGTCCAATATAGAACACTTGTGATGAATAACAATACATAACATATGATCAATAATACGTATCCACTTGCGATAGCTATATACATGCCAATTAATACACATGGAATGATAGTAAATAAAGCATTTTGTGATATTTCGTATGGAATGACTAATGTGTCCATGATATTATTACTAATATAATATCATGATATAATTATTTTGTGTATAAAATATGATGTTCTAGTCCCAAATTTGCCAGTTCATCTGCACGTGTATTTTTATTGCGATATACATGCATGAACCGTATAGAATCGAAATTACGAGATAAATTTCTAGCAGTTGCATAGTGGGGTCGAATATTTGACGATTTAACCGAAAAATTACCATTCATTTGCTGAACAACGAGATTGCTATCTCCATTTACTACTAATCGTCGAATACCCAGTTCGACTGCGTGCGTTATTCCTACAATCATTCCCGTGTATTCTGCTACATTATTTGTTTCTTTATGTCCAACAAATACGGATTTGCTCCATATTTCGGTACCATTGTGATACAGTACAGCTCCCGCCCCTGCTGGCCCGGGATTACGTTTACTACATCCATCAAAAAATAATACATATTCATCATTGTGGTATTTCTTTTTTGTATGTATTGATATAGGTGTCGGTGATACCTGTTCTGGGTTCGATGATTTTGAAAAAAAAGAGGAAATAGATGATTGCATTGTATTATATAGTAAGAAATGTTTAATTATGTATAATAATAATAATAATAGAAGATTGCATAGTTATATTGTAAGAAATAATTCCACATAGAATTGTTGTTCTCCTGCACCGTCATCCAAATCATAGAATACATTGGTATAAGATTTATCATATGGTGAAACGTCTTTATTGTAGAGACTAGACATAGTTAACTCTTCCGCAAATTTGGATGTAAAATCATTGATGTTCCAGTTAGTAAAGGTGACAGCAATCGGCGCTTCTTCGGTCACATCATCCTCATCCGTATATATTCGTTCGATGTGACTGATTTCGCCTATATTTGAAAATATTTTATATACCGCCTGAACATAGTATTTGTCATCTGGCACATTCCATACTGTCAACGTTTTCCACGAATCAGTGCAATATGGTGTGAGTTGAATTTTATTGGTATTGGGTGAACCCGGAACAGGTAAATAATATTTTTTTTGTGAATGAATAAACCTAGTTGAAAACCCCAAAATCGCAGGTTCGAAATTTACCTCCTCGGTAGACATCATGTAAGTAGTACTGTATGGAAATGACATATTGGTATAATGATGGTTGTTGTAGATAAACAAAAAATCAATTTTACATCTATACGGTGAATAATGTATTTTTGTCTTATGATTTTGACTGAATTCGAATAATATAGAAGCGATTTTTGTATGTTTTTTTCAGTTTTTCTAAAAATGCATTTACATTTTCGCGTGTAATAGTCGGTGTAACATTAACATTGATGGTGTAAAATGTTTGGATTTCATCTGCAATAATTACTTTATACTCATGACAAAATAGTTCAAACCCTTTTGCAGGTGGCATAGATGAATCTGTAACACGTAATTGTCTATGAATTTGGTCATTGATTAATTGTAATAGTGCTTTAGGTAGTGCAATATAAGTATCACGTACAGGTTGCAGTGCGGGTACTAATGATTTTTTACGAAAATAATAACGTACTCCTTTGTACATTTTATCAAGCACATTACCATTGAACCCGACCGATTTTAGTCGCTCGGTCTCTTCAATGACGATATTATTGTTTTGTGTTGTCCATATCTTCCATGCTTCTTTAAAATCACAAAGCTTATCATATTCGTGTAGTTTTGCAAATGCAGTAAGTTCATTCATAATATTTTCTGTAAAATTATGTCGAAAGATAGGTATATGATATTTGTTTTTTTCTTGTGGTTTATCGAAATCATCGATTAAAAGGTTCATATTCGATAGTATTTGGATTGGTGTTTAAAACCGAAATACTTATATTCTATTTCTCAATTTTTTGTTTTACGCTTGAAATGATATAAAGAAATTATAGTAATTATTTCGGGCATGGGTATATAGACGCTCTGATAGTGTAGTGGTTATCACTCAGGACTTTGAATCCTGAAACCCGAGTTCGAATCTCGGTCGGAGCTGTGTACTGCGAGATGAGGTACAAAATAAGAATGCACTAGCATTTGCATCGCCCTTTTAGCTCAGTTGGTTAGAGCGTGCGGCTGTTAACCGCGAGGTCATAGGTTCAATCCCTATAGAGGGCGTAAATCTCACAACACAAAAGATAATAACCACAGTTGCCTGATTATTATCTTTAGATATGCAATGGTGTATATAGCTATTTTCACAGTTATCGTGAAAATAGTCTACTTATAATGTAAATGGGGATGAATAAAAATGAAATGTTGGTATGCATGTTAATATGTTATACGTTTCCAATCATAATTGTTGCTTATTTCTACGAGAATAATGGAAGTATTTCCCAGATTATTTGTGATGACAATCTCAAAATAATCATTTTGTTTTTTATGATAGCAATGGGTATATTTACAATATTATATGAAAAACAGCGTAATCAACCATTTTCGTTGTATATAATAGTGATTTTATTATTTAGTATATATGGGGTGCTATTTAGTTATGAACCCGATGATAATCATGTATGGTTTGCTTATTTATGCTTTCTATCCATATTCGCATTTATGACATATCATAGTTGTATAAATACAAGTCATGTCCTGTATTTTTTGTTAATGTTACAAATATTCATAGGCATTTATTTGTATAAGGGAACTGTCCGTTTTTTTCAGTTAGAATGTGGGATGTTGTTTGTATTTGCAGTATTTTATTTGTATCTTCATTGTCTTAGATATATGAAAATCGTGTTTTGGTAATTTGTTTGAACATTTTCTCATGAAGTAGTAAACATGGAAAGTCCGTTTGCAGAAAATAACAGTACATTTGTATTGTATTTAGAACCTGTGCGCAATCAGTATTATAAAACGTATCAAAATATAATAACAGTAAGTACGATGCCCCCTGGTCCATTGGAACAATTAGTAAAACCCCAATCATTCGATAAATTATCTCCATTTCAGCAGGCCGGTCCATTTTATACCGGGTTCAATTGTGTCAATGTATTGTTGCGATACCCCAAAACGAGTAATGTATCATCAATGAAGCATGGAGATTCTTTCATGACAGCGGAAGATATTCCGTCAGTATTATCGTATTTACAAAATAACAATTACAATGTCGATACTACCATGACAAAGATGATGTTCAAATCGCGCATTCCAATGTCAGGCGTAAGTGAAAAACGAATGTCAGGTGATCGACGTATGATATGTATGGTGAACTATCCTCAAAATGCCAATGTAAATATGTAATAACCTCACTGAGTATATAGAGAAAATCTTTATTCTCTATATAATAAAAAAGAATATATGTATGATTATGTTGTTCTAGGTGGTGGCATAGCCGGCTTGTATACTTCTTACAAAATTCTTAAGAAAAAGCCGAATGCCAAATTATTGATATTAGAAAAGGAGCGAAGATTGGGTGGACGAATATATACACATCACGATAATATAATGGACGTTGAAGCGGGGGCTGGGCGGTTTCATAATGGCCAGATAAACATGCTTTCTCTCGTACGTGAATTAGGTCTACAATCAAAGATGACAATGATTACTAGTAAAGCAATATATATAGACGAAAACGGAAAACGTTTGAACTCTATATTAGATGCACCGAATGATATAATCGGTGTATATAAATTTATTGAAAATACCAACGCTACAAAATTACCTTCCCCTGAACCAGCTCTTATGGCAGCTTTAGATAATTTTTTAGGAAAGGAAAATTTACCAAATGCTGGAATCATTACAAAAATATTAGTGGCCAGTAAATTGGTTTCAACAGAAGAGCTTCGCAACCAAAGTTTACTCGACTTTGCCAAAACCGTGGTGAGTGAAACTGATGTCGAATTTTTGAAAGCATCGTTTGGATACTATAGTGAACTAGTAATCATGAACGCATATGATGCAATACATTTGATTGTATCTCATTTATCTCCGGTTCATCAATATTACGTATTGAAAGGGGGACTGTCTCA
>Ga0209658_1000289_pt1 | contig 39786 bp, 35 predicted proteins | sample SaaInlV_150m_DNA_6_FD_184656 | JGI IMG/M metagenome (GOLD analysis project Ga0209658, IMG submission 184656) | Marine microbial communities from expanding oxygen minimum zones in the Saanich Inlet - SI037_S4LV_150m_DNA (SPAdes) (version 2) | ecosystem: Environmental > Aquatic > Marine >...
ATTATTCCCAAGATGAAGATAGTGCAGGAGAGAGTAGATGATGCTCTGGACAGTATGCATTTCGGGGAGTTAGACTTGAGTCAGCTTTCTAAAGATATCAACAAAACCAAAACTTCGAATAGCTAATTATAATATAGTCGGACAACTAACTTTTATAACAATTAAACCGAAAGGCGATACAGATAAAATAGGTATGGATTATATATTCGTTATTTGGTCTTTATCTTGTAAATAATAAATGTTCTATCAAGAATGAAATTTCGCCTCACATTAGTAATTATTTTATTGTAAGTTTTCAACCGTGAAATAAAAAACAACGCAATCTTTCTGTTAAGGGTAAAATCAAATGTTATACGATGATATTAATGTGACCAAAAGGGTGACCATAACGAATGGCAAGAAATATGACTTTTTCATTTACGATATGTATTCTCTTGAAAAAGAACTTTCTCAAAAAAAATATGGGAAGGGTGATTCTGCAATCGCCCCAAATGATGAATTTAAAATGTTAGACGAAGAAACTGACGAAATGTTAGATGTGAAACTTCGGTGCTCTAAGCGAATTGTCAATGCAATGGAAAGCCTTGACCCGGAAGAGAGTAAAGAAAGTAAGAAAATATTTAAAAAGTGTTTGAAGGAGTTAGAAAAACGAGACCTGGTGCGTACTAAAAAATAAATACAACGCTAACGTTTTAAGTAAAATATAATACTTAATCTTTTTCAAGATATTCTACGCTTCTCCTAAATTCGACACAATAATTAATCAAAAAGAATGGATTCTGTATTTAATATTAATGTATGTGTCGCCAACCTTTATCGTGAGAACGACTTTGATTCCCCTATTGTGACCCAAGCGTTGTTGGGTGAGTCTTGTGCTATATTAGATGAGTCGGAAAAATGGTTACACATTCGGCAATCAGATGATTACGAAGGGTGGATAAATAAATTTTATGGGATCGTTTCCGACGTCCCATATGATTCAAATAGATCGTGTAATGATCTCAGGGGTCTTGTTTTTTCAGATTCCCATTCAAACAATCCTCTTAGAGAAATTACGTTCGGCGCCAAGCTCAACAGTGAAAAATTAGATCAAGGTTGGTCTGTAATACTTCCTGATGGAAACCGCGGGTGGACCCACTCAAATCTTTTGGATCACCATATTCATCCCAATCGCGATAATGCCATAACAATTGGAAATCGGTTTAAGGGGGTTCAATACCTTTGGGGGGGGAAATCACCAAAAGGATTTGATTGCTCCGGGCTAATCCAGACAATTTATTCTGCCATGGGAATTTTTATCCCAAGGGACTCCGGTGATCAATCCCATTATTTTATTCATCATAAAATAAATAGAAAAGAGGCTCAACCTGGTGATCTTCACTTTTTTGGGACAGAAAAGTCCGTGACCCATGTGGCCATGGAAATTGAACAGGGGCAATACCTTCACTGCCAAGGTTGGGTTAAAGAAGAATCCTTTGATAGAAACAAATCCAATTATAATAAAAACTTAGAAACAAATTACTTACATACTGTATCCACTGAAAGATGCTTAAACCAAAACCATTAAAAAGGGGACACCGTATTGGTGTCGTGAGCCCATCTTATTGGTTAGAAGATAGGGCTCTTAAAAATGCAGTGCATGTTTTTGAGTCACGTGGCTATAAGATTAAGCTTGGGGAATCTGTTTTTTTTAAAGAGGGTCCTTTTGCGGGTTCGCCCCAACAGCGCGCCAACGATATAAATCAAATGTTTTCTAATAATAATATAGATGCCATTATCTGTTCCCGTGGCGGCTATGGCGCCAATCGTGTTTTACCCCTTTTGGATTACAGTCTAATCAAAGCAAACCCAAAAATATTTATGGGATATAGTGATATTACCGCTTTTCTCACATCCATCACCCAGAAAACCAAATTGGTCACATTTCATGGACCCATGCTCAGTACATTTAAAAACAGTGTGGTTGATTATAATATGGATACCTTAACCCGCGTTCTAATTGGTGACGATGCCATTCGAATCGTTGAACCGAATGGCTTAAAAGCAAGAACGCTTAAGCCAGGCGTTGCCAGTGGTCCGCTGTGGGGTGGCAATATGTGTCTGTTGGTAAACCGACTCGGAACCAAAGATCAACTCAATACTGACGGATCAATTTTATTTATTGAGGATGTTGACGAAACCCTTTATGCTTTCGACCGTATGCTCATTCATATGAAGGAAGCGGGTATGTTTGAAAACATACGGGGACTCATTGTTGGAGAATTGGCAGAAATGAAAGATCAAAAAATTCCCTTTGGTAAAACCACAGATCAGATTGTCATGGATGTTTGTGGTGATTTGGATATCCCTATTGTCACCAATTTTCCTTGTGGTCATGGTAACCATCAAGCTACCTTACCTCTTTCGCTTCCGGTTGAATTGCGCGCTGATCAAAAAAATGTTGATTTGTTGTTTTTAGAATCCGCCGTTAATAAAGGAGATTAAATGCTGAATTATATTTGGTTTGGAATGATGTTTATCGGAGTTGTTGTGGGCATATTTACCGGTAATATTGATGCGGTCACAGCAGCAGCAATTGATATGGCAAAAGTAGCTGTGAATTTGGCTATTGGTCTTATTGGTATCATGGCGCTTTGGTTGGGTATTATGAAAATTGCAGAAGAATCTGGGTTGATTCGCCTCATTGCCAAAGGGCTTCGTCCTATTACTGTTCGCCTGTTCCCGGATGTCCCAGAAGATCACCCTGCTATTGGCTCTATTGTATTGAATATGTCTGCTAATATTCTCGGATTGGGAAATGCGGCTACACCGTTAGGTCTAAAGGCCATGGAAGAACTTCAGGAAATCAATCCGACAAAGGATACGGCCACCAATGCCATGTGTACTTTTTTGGCAATCAATACTTCCAGTGTACAATTAATTCTCCCCGCTACCGTTGTGGCCCTCATGGGTGCAACTGCCAGTCAAATTTTTATTACTACAATTTTTGCCACTGGTATGTCTACAGTTGCAGCCATATTTGCAGTTAAGTTTCTTGAAAAAAGAAGACAGTTTACATTTGAACCTGGGGGCAACTCATGATTGAATCATTTGTTCAAGGTGTAACTGAAGTCTCCAGATATATTATACCCTTATTGCTCGTGGGGATTCCTTTTTATGGATTGATCATTAAAAAGGTAAAGGTATATGAAACATTCGTTGTGGGGGCAAAAGATGGATTTACTATCGCCATTCGCATTATTCCATATTTGGTTGCTATACTTGTGGCAATTGGGATGTTCCGGGCCTCCGGCGCATTGGATCTATTGCTCAACTTTCTCTCACCGGTTTTAACCTTTATTGGATTTCCGCCGGAAAATCTTCCATTGGCGTTGATGAGACCGCTGTCCGGAAGCGGTTCCCTTGGCCTTTTGACAGATTTAATTAACCAGCATGGCCCTGACTCTCTTATTGCCAAAATTGGAGCCACCATGTTTGGTTCTACTGAAACAACATTCTATGTATTGGCCGTTTATTTTGGATCTGTGGGGATTCGGAAAACACGCCATGCCTTAGCGGCTGGACTTTTTGCTGATGCGGTGGGCGTGTTTAGTGCTGTCTATATTTGCCGGTTCTTTTTTGGTTAGTAGATAAGTCTTAAGCAATGAAATAGTGCGGGCGCAACCTGTTCCCGACAAATAAAACAGGTGCCCTTTTAATGCGTTCCCCTATAAAGAAATCAAATCGAAATATTATTATAAAAAAGACTGAAATTACTTTTATCTAATTTCTCCCTTATAGTCCTCTATAATCTGGTTAGCGTCAAGACGACTTCTTTTATATCGGGAGTAGGGTGAATCATTTTCATTATAAATCGAAATAACATATATAGCTACCCAGTTTGTTGATGTTGTCGCTTGCGTTAAATCGGGGGACATGGTTGTTCTAACACCGCCAGACATAGATTCCCGAGTTTGGAATGGTTTTTCAATGGTTGGGTTGTTCACCGTTTCATCAGAAAAACTTTGATCCTGTAGCACCACAAACGAATCAAATCCTTTTTCTATAGTAAGTTCGGCACAACGGTACAATAATCGGCGTGTGGTTTCTTCTTTTGTTGTATGTTGGTTTCCATAAAACCGCACTTCAATCATATCATCGCCGACCGCCCTGTCTTCATAACCACCCATTGAGTTTCTCGGACCATAAGCTGTCGCGCATGCGGAGAAAACAATGACCACAACGATGCTTCCAAATCTGACAAATTTATTGGTTGTTTTTATTGCGTGAATCACAATATGACTCCTTTCAAATGAATACTAATATTGAGCAGGCTCTCCTTTTCGGGGTGTTGCGTTTTTAATGAAATCCCGAATATCATCATTCGCCTGTTTCAGGTCTTCTGATCTGAGATACATCATATGTCCACTACGGTATCCCTTAAAACTAAGGCGGTCTTTCATCCTTCCACTAGGATCCAGTCGCCACATGGTATATTTCGCATCAAAATATTTTGTGGCACCATCATAATAACCGGATTGGATCATGGTATGTAGGAAGGGGTTTTGAGCCATGGCTTGGCGGAGGTTTTCTCCTGTTCTGTTGTCAGAGTTATCCCAGGGTCGGACAGGACCAAACATATTGTATTTGACATCTGTCTTAAAATTCAACACATTTTTGTAATAGTAATTTACTGCTGGTGTAAACGAGTGCAGCCAGGAGGTAAGCTCTGAATTAAAATCGGGACGTTCACCCCCTTTTGTTTTATCAATTCCCTTATATCTTGAATCCAATCGACCAATGGTATAACCTTCTTCCCGTAATAATTCTTTCCAGAAAAAGGATGTAGGTACATCCAGGTTATAGGAAAGAATGGATGCTTTAGAAATGCCAGAATATTGTGCCATTCTGCTCGCCGCTACCTCTCTATCTCTCTGGGTAACATAGCCTCCTTTGGCAATAACGGGCATGAGTTCATTAATGGCGTAATCCTCAACAATTGGCAAAAGATCTGTCAGATCCTTCCGCTGAAGATTCGATGGTAATTTATTGTGATACCAGGCTGCAGCCGTAAAATAAGGTAAGCGCAATGCGGCGCCAAGCGGACCGGCCCTACGACCGTCACCGGAATCAATTCCCAATTCTGTTGGTGAAACAAGAATCACTCCGTTCAAATACATCCATTGACTGCCTTGAAGGGCGTAAGACAGACCTGATACCCGTGTCGTACCATAGCTTTCACCAATGAGATATTTGGGGGATTCCCATCTATTCACCCGCTGGATAAATGTATTTATCCATTCGGCTAAATATTTAATGTCCGCATTTACACCAAAAAATGTTTCTTTTTTTGTTTCTTTATCTATAATTCGCGAATACCCCGTATTAACAGGATTTACAAAAACAATATCCGCCACATCTAATATTGAATGGGGGTTCTCTTTGGCGCCATAGGGCTGAACAGGAAACCCTTCGCTATCTACTTTCAGAATCTGCGGGCCGGTATAAGCCAAATGCATCCAAACAGAACCAGAGCCGGGACCACCATTGAAAGAAATCATAATCGGCCTTGATGCTTGATCTTTAATACCAGTTCTTTCATAATATGTATAATGAACCGCCGCAATGGACTTTCCATCTTCATCCCAGACCGGCTGTGTACCTGTTGTTGCTTTATATTCAATGCGCTTTCCCTGGATAGTGGTCCTGTGCATTGTCATTACTGTCGTATCCGCCGGAAGTGATCTACTTTGGGCCATGATGCCCCCAACTAATACGATGTAGGTTAATAGTTTTGATTTCATTTTGTCCTCCTAAAAGTTATCTACTTTCCGGTAAGCTTCTATTACGGCCATTTCTCCAGCCTTTCCGGATTTAGAGTTTCCATGTTCCATTCCCAGAATGCCCTTAAACCCCTTACTTTGAATGTGTTTAAACACATTCAAATAATTGATCTCTCCTGTGGTGGGCTCTTTACGACCGGGATTATCCCCAATCTGAAAATAGGCAATCTCATTCCATGATTTATCCATATTGGGAAGCAAGTTTCCTTCTGATATTTGCTGATGATAAATATCAAACAGAATTTTACAGGAGGGACTGTCTACCGCTCGGCAAATTTCGTATGCCTGTGGAATTTCTGTTAAAAACTGGCCCGCATGGTTGGTCCACCAATTAAGCGGTTCCAAAACCATTATTAGGTCGTGGGGCTCTAACAATTTACTTGCTCGACGCAGAGCTTCTACCACGTTGGCCGTCTGGTATGCCATTTCTTTTTTTAGGTCCACATGCCCCGGGACCACCGTCATCCATCTTGCATTCACCCGTTTGGCTATTTCAATCGAATCTTTCACATTCTGAACAAATTCATCGTGGAGTTCTTTATCGCCACTGGTAAGATTTGGTTCCCGCCAATAGATTTTATGAGCCACAAAAACACCCATATCCATTCCCAACCTGCTCATCTTTTTAGAAATTTTATTTTGATTCGATTTTGATCGACTTTTCATGCCGTTATCTTCCAAGGAGCGAAACCCATGATCGTACATGAACTGCAATTGATCAATGGGATCATCACCGGCATTATGTTTAAACATGCCAAAGTGTGGTGCATAATTCAAGTTAAAAGGTTTCTTATCCATGGACTTTTCCCAGGAGGTTCGTGCCAATAATCCGCTGGCAATAAACGGGGCCGATGCAACCGCCATACTTTTTTTAATAAATGATCTTCTTTTCATTGTTTACCTATAAGTTGAAACGCCGGGAACGGGGATAGGATAATTGCCTTCCTTGTCGGGTTGGACTGGCGCATTGTCATTAAATGAATGAAGTTCCGGCACAAGTTTATGATCAAAATCCATGGCTTCATCCCAAGTGATTTTCTCCCCGGAATAAGTGGCCATTCGTCCAAGAATGGCCGACATGGTTGCCTCGGCACCTCGGTTGGTATCATCCATTCGATAATCGCCTGCCTTAATTGCGGAGAACAGCTCATTGTGCTCCTGTTGATATGGATTAATATCGTTTTCACCTTCATGGTTAAATACCACTTTTCCGCGCTTGTTTTTTATCAATCCAAAATGGCTGCTGTTGGTGGTCACATTCCCGCGTGTGCCTTGAAAAACTTCTTCCACACGGTTCATACACCCTTTTTGATGGCGGCATTGACTAGCCACCACTTGCCCGTTTTTATAGGTGAATTCTACAAAATGATGATCAAAAATCTGGCCATGGTCTTTTCCTTTTCTCACTTCGCGGCCACCCATTCCTTGGGCTGAAACGGGCGTAGAGCCGATGAACCAATTGGCAACATCAATATTGTGAATATGCTGTTCAACAATATGGTCACCACACAGCCAGTTGAAATAGTACCAATTTCGCATTTGATATTCTAATTCTGTTTGTCCAGTCTCGCGGGGCCTTACCCATACGCCACCACTATTCCAATAAACTTGTCCAGAGATGATCTCGCCGATTTTCCCACGATCAATTTTATTTTTTATGGATTGATAACTCCGCTGGTAATGCCGCTGGAGTCCCACAACGACATTTAGTTTTTTACGGCGGGCTTCTTTCCCTGCGGCCAAAACCGTTCGAATTCCAGCCACATCTGTTGCTACCGGTTTTTCCATAAATACGTGTTTACCTTGACTAATGGCATATTCAAAATGAAGTGGGCGAAAAGCCGGAGGTGTGGTCAGAATAACAACATCCGCCATATCAATGGCTTGTTTGTAAGCATCAAACCCGGTAAAGATGGTTTCGCGATTTACGTTAATTTTTTCTGAATCGACAAATTTTTCAATGAGTGTTTTTAGACATTCTTCTGCCTGATCGCCAAAAGCATCGGCCATGGCGACTAAACGAACATCAGGATCGGCTTCTAATGCTTGAGAAATTGCGCCGGTTCCACGGCCACCACAGCCTATCAGGGCCACTTTAATTTCACCTTCAAAGGATATCAGTTTTTTTGATTCGGCCGGCAATCGGCTCATTAAAAATCCGGCGGCAGTTATTTTAGCTGAATGTTCTAAAAACCCACGACGGTTGATCGTTTTAATTTCATTTTTCATAATGCCTCAATATTCTTTTTGGGGACGAACCCACAATTTATGTAGATCTTTTTTTGTAGGTTCGGTCCGTGGACGAACAATACGAAAACCAATATGGGTTGCGTCTGTGTGCCACCACAAACTTTTGGGAATTTGGGGGTCGCGCTGTTTCCATGCGCGTGTAGATTGGCCCCTGGCCGCCGACCGTAACCGATCTGGATCATCTTTAAATGATCCGCCGCGAACAACCCTTGGGTAAAGCATCCGATTCTTCTTCACCGGATTCTGAACCCCCTTCTCCCACACAATATAGGCCTCAGGATCATAACTGTCCAAGACCCATTCGGCCGCATTCCCGTGCATATCATAAAGGCCAAATCCGTTAGGTTTCTTCATCCCGCTTTTATGGAGTTGGCCTTCACTGTTTCTTTTGTGCCATCCAAACTGATCAATAATTTTTGTTCCTTTCCCAAAGGAGTAGGCAGTCGACTCCTTACTTCGACAGGCATATTCCCATTCAGCCTCTGAGGGCAATCGAAAGTAATGGCCTGTTTTAGCTGTTAGCCATTTGCAAAATTGAGAGGCAGCATACTGGGTTACATTAATCATGGGGTATCCATTTTTATTATAATTCACATAGGGCGGCGTCGCACCTGAAACACCATCTATATCAATACTAATGTTCCCTTTTTTTGATTCTATGTGATCAATTTCTCTATTAAGAAATAACTCATAAACATCCCAACTGATTTCCATTTCACCCATCCAAAAATCATCAACCATAACCGGATGGGTAGGGCCTTCATCTGTTCTTCTGTTCTTTTCTCCCTGAGGGCTTCCCATTCTGAAGTCTCCCCCATGAATTGGTATCATTCTTATCTCCTGGTTCGAACCAGCAATCATTTCACGATAAATTTCGAAAGAGCCATGCTCATTATTCATATTTTGAAGAGTGATTACCAACTCAAGCAATAACAAAATATTCAAAATTAATACTTTCTAATAAATGATTGGACTTTTTCATGAATTTCTATGGCCACCCCAAGTCCGTATGATAAATTCTCGCCGTGTTAATTCAGACATGGATATCTATCATAGTCTTGATTGACAAATGATCACCCATTATTATACAATGGTTGAAACTTCCTCAAGTTGTTTTTTGATTAATTCCGGCACTTTCGTAACAGCCGCCGGATAGCCCACTGGAATGAGGAGGGATGCTTTTTCATTTGGGGGGCGGTTTAAAATTTCTCCCAAAAAATTCATTGGACTCGGTGTATGGGTTAGCGTTGCCAAACCTGCATGATGCAAGGCTGCCAATAAAAACCCAGATGCAATTCCAACCGATTCGTTTACATAGTAGTTTTTTCGTTGACTGCCATCATCTTTAATATCATAAGCTTGTTTAAAAACAACAATAAGGTACGGTGCAATATCCAAAAAAGGTTTATGCCAATCTGTTCCAAATTGGTTTAAATCTTCCAGCCATTCCTTTGTAGCGCGATGACGATAAAATTCTTTTTCTTCCAATTCAGCTGCTTGCCTAATTTTTGCCTTCACAGCCGGATCCTTAACAACCACAAACTGCCATGGCTGTTTATTGGCGCCGGATGGGGCCGACGCAGCTGTTTGGATACAATTATTAATTATTTCTATGGGGACACTTCTATCAGAAAATGTTCGAATCGATCGGCGTTTTGACATTTCGTTTAAGAATGTTTCTGACCGAGACTGCATGTCTTCATCGGTAAATTCTTTGAAGTCTAGTGGTTTGAATCCCATATCTTTTGCCTAAATTTAACGTTGCATATGAAGAAAGAATTTAAATCACCAACGTTCATGAAAATGCTTTTTGTTTTTTGTGGTATTCTCATATTAACTGGATGCCCCCACGATGAAAAGGCCGATAACTTTAGTCCCACCGTAATATTGATTTCCATGGACGGATTTCGCTGGGATTATTTCAATAAAACAAATACACCCAATTTTGACGAATTAATAGATGGAGGATCGAAAGCAGAGGCGCTTATTCCATCTTTCCCAAGCAAAACCTTTCCCAACCATATTACAATTGTGACTGGCCGATACCCTGAAAATCATGGCATTGTTGCCAATAAAATGTACGATCCCGACTTTGATGAATACTATTATATCGGACAAGGAAGCGCCCCCGTCTTGGATGGAAAATGGTATAATGCAGAGCCCATCTGGGTGACCGCAGAAAAGCAGAACCAAACAGCCATGACCATGTTCTGGCCCATTTCGGAAGCAGAAATTATGGGCGTTCGACCCTCAGAATATTTTGTATATGATGGTTCTGTTTCCCGAAATGACCGGGTGGACCAAATCTTGAAATGGTTGGATTATCCTTCGTCTAAACGGCCCCGATTTTTAACAACATATTTTAGCCATTTGGATGATGTTGGACATCGCCATGGTCCTGATTCCGATGAAGTAAAATCTGCCATCCGGGAAATGGACCGTACCGTGGGCCGGCTTATGGATGGCCTCAAATCCCGGGAAATTTTTCAAAAAGTAAATATAATTCTTGTTTCAGATCATGGTATGGCGACCACATCTTCTGATTCTATTATTTTTTTAGACGACTATATTGATATGGATAAGGTAATTATGGTGGATTGGACACCTGTTGCCGCTATTCGTCCAAAAGGTTCCATAGATTCTATACATTCGAAACTTCACAATGCCCATCCAAACCTCACGGTGTATAAAAAGGGCGAAGCCCCAGCAAGGCTTCATTATAGCTCAAATCGACGAATTCAACCAATTACTGCAATTGCTGATGAACATTGGTCTATCACCACTCATGATTATACCAGCCAGGACGATCATGCGGATAAATATAGTGGGGCCACCCACGGGTATGATCCCGTCTATCCATCTATGGGGGGTATTTTTGTTGGCCATGGTCCTGCGTTTAATAAAGGATTGCTTGGTCCAGGTATTACCAATATTCATCTCTATGAAATGATGTGTAAAATATTAAGTTTAACGCCGGCAGAAAACGATGGGTCTATTGATTCTACACGGATTTTTCTTATAAACTAATTTTTCTTCCCACTTTCCACTACAATATCATATACTTCCCAATCCTTAAAAGGAGGTAAAGGAAGAATATGGACGTAAAACTTATTTGGCTTACTGGATTTGTAGGTATCTATTGGGCATACTGTTTATTCTGGGGTTTTAAAGGCGCCCGCGACGCCAAAACATCGACAGATTATTTTCTTGCTGGCAGATCAATTGGTGTTTGGGTTTTTGTTTTAGCAGCCACCGCAACCAGTTTCAGTGGGTGGACTTTTGTGGGGCATCCTGGGAAAATATTTACCGATGGTTTACCTTATGCTTTCGCTTCTTTTTATGCGCTAACCATTCCGCTCACCGGCGTTTTGTTCCTCCGGCGACAGTGGGTGTTGGGCAAAGTTTACCGTTATATCACCCCGGGAGAAATGTACAGCGACTATTATGGTGGCAACGCTATGCGACTCTTGACTGTATTGGTGGCCTTTCTATTCAGCGTTCCGTATTTGGGTGTTCAACTCCGGGCTTCTGGCAATTTGTTTAATGTCCTTACTGATGGTCTCGTCAGTGTGAATTTTGGCATGTTTGCCCTCACAACGGTGGTGGTGATCTATGTAGCATCTGGGGGATTAAAATCCGTTGCTTATGTGGTTTGTGCTCAGGCCATTTTGCTTGCGGTGGGGATTGCCATTTTGGGTGGCATCACTATTCATTATGCCGGCGGATGGGGTGGTTTCACAGGCGGGTTGGCGGATATTGTCCAAAAAGATGTTTCGTCTGGACAAAACCTCACGCCGGATGGATATTCAATGAAGGTTGCTATCCCGGGGAGTATTCAAATGGTATCCGCTGGATCAAAAGCATCTGGTGGTGCGTGGACGGGTATTATGTGCATGACTTACATGTTTGCCCTCATGGGGATTCAATCTTCCCCTGCTTTTTCCATGTGGGCGTTTTCAAATAAAACCCCCCAGGCCTTTCGTTGGCAGCAAGTTGTGGCTTCATCTCTTGTTGTAGGCATTCTATTGTTTACATTCACAATTTTTCAAGGCATGGGTGGCCATATTCTTGTCGCCAATGGCGTCTTGGAAAATATCAGTGATAAAAACCTTGTGCCTGAGTTGATCAATTTACTTTCTGATGCGGCGCCTTGGCTCGTAGGCTTGCTCGCTGTGTGTGCACTTGCGGCCATGCAAAGTACTGGTTCAGCCTATATGTCCACCTTTAGCGCCATGGTAACAAGAGATATTTATACCAAATACATTTCTCCCGGCGCATCTGATCAAACACAAAAGATGACCGGGAGGCTCTTTGTTGTTGTTGTGGCGGGAGCAGCATTAATCGTGGCCGCAAACTCAAGTCAGGCAATTGTTATGTTGGGTGGGCTAGCGGTTGCCTATGGATTCCAAATGTATCCCGCACTGATCGGTATCTGTTATTATAGAGGATTTACCACCAAGGGTGTTGTTTTTGGGTTGGTGGTCGGCCTGCTCGCGGTTACCTTAACGGATAAAACATCGGCCTGGTTTGGAGTACCTTGGGGAGCATATCCTTTGACGATCCACAGTGCCGGTTGGGGAATTTTCTTCAATCTGTTAACCACATTCTTTGTTTCACATTTTTCCGGCGAGTCGGATGTTGCAAAAGCGGTGAAAACCAAAAAACACAAACTCCTTCAATCTATTACAGGTATGACACCGAAAAGAAAAAAGAGAATCAAATTAGCTTGGGGATTAACGCTTGTATGGTTTCTTGTGGGCTTTGGACCCTTTGCTACCATTGGGAATGCTTTTTTTTCTGATCCCAATTCGCCCGCACTGTGGACACCCTTTGGGTTACCATCTTTGTGGGTTTGGCAACTTATGTTTTTGGGGTATGGTATATTTGTTATGTGGTTTCTTGCCTTCCACATGGGGTTTTCTGAACCCGTTGACCCCAAAAAGGTCGAAAAATTATCCAAAGAATTTATTTGATTTTATCATATTAATCAGGGAAACGGGATGAGACCATTTGAAATCATTTTATTCATATTGCTTGGTTGGGCAACGATCAATGTTTTTTATAGTCCGCATGAAAGAAGACATTCAAAATTATTGTTAAAAATTATCTTTTCTGTTTTCCTGATTCACTTATTTTTAGAGCAATCTCGATGGCAGATGTTTCCAGCCTATACCTTAATCGGTGGAATACTGTTAATACAAAATCGATCGATAAATTCAATGTTAAAATTTATTTTTATTTGTTTGTTTGTTTTCTCGTTAATGCTTTCCATGGCTGTACCGGTGATCAAAATGCCCAAATTAACTGGTCCTTTTACTGTGGGAACATCCAACTATCATTGGGTAGATCAAGATCGACTGGAGTGGTTTACAGAAAACCCAAACGATAATCGACAAATGATGGTTCAAATATGGTATCCAGGTGAAAAAATTAAAAAGGCAAAGCGATCGTCTTATTTAGATCGCCTGGATATTCGCGCTGAAACGATCGGCGTCGCCGGTAATTTTCCTGGGGTTTTGGTAAGCCATTTGGCTTTGACCAAAACCAACAGTTTTATGAATTTAAAACCAAATCCTATTTCAGCGCCCTATCCAATCATTATTGTTTCCCATGGGATAACAGGCATGCGTCAAATACATACGTCTTTGGCTGAGAAACTAGCTAACAATGGCTTTGTGGTTATTGCTCCCGACCATAGCTACGATGCCAATATTGCTATTTTCCCAGATGGAACTATTGCAGATTATCGATCTGATATCACGGGGAACCCTGATAGTATTCAAATTCGGAAAAATCAAATCAACACCCGGGCCGCAGATATTCGATTTATCATTGACCAGATGGAACGCATTCAATCGGGTGAGATCATACACCCATTAAATGGCTATTTAAACTTGAATCAAATTGGTCTAACCGGCCATTCTTATGGTGGTGGTGCCAGCATACTCGCTTCTTTCCAGGATGATCGCATTGGTGCCACATCAAACTTGGACGGGTGGATGAGTCCCGTCCCTAATAATATAATTGAAACGGGTTTAACACAGCCGTTCTTATATATTGGACGACCGAGTTGGGAAGATTCAGATTATCCCAATAATTATTCGGGCGCGGATAAAATAACAAAAAATAATAAAGGGCCTTCTTTTAAAATAATCGTAAAAGAAACTCAACATTTGAATTTTACGGATGCGCCTTTGTTTTCTCCTTTTGTACATAAAGTCTTAGAGGTTGGGAAGGTGGATCGAGAGAGATCTGTCTTCTTGATCAATCAATTGTCCTTGGAGTTTTTTGACCAATTTCTTAGGGACAAACCCAGTCCAATTTTGAAGAAAACACAACCTGTTCCAGAATTCATCTTTCATTAAAAATGTCCCGAAACTCCTTATTCTTTATTTCCATTATAGTGCTGATTCTAACAGTGCCTTGGTGGTTTTTTGAATATTCAGATACAATTATTCTGGGGCTCCCTGATTGGGCTTTCTATGCCGTTATTATGGCTATTCTCTACTCTATTGTAATTTCCTATATTTTAGGAAAATTTTGGAAAACCAAGGAATAGTGTGAATCAAACCCCATTGCTCGGGACAGGCGGCCTCATCTTCATGGGCTTATATCTTCTTTCCCTTATTATTATTGGTTGGCTGGGTCGCAAGGCACAAAAAGAAAATACCCTTGCTGACTTTTATCTTGCGGGACGGGGCCTGGGAGTATTTGTTCTATTCCTCACCCTTTATGCAACGCAATACAGCGGCAACACATTGGTCGGGTTTGCGGGGCGGGCATACCGTGATGGCTATGACGCGTTGGTACTGATTACATTTCTTTCTGCCGCTGTGGGTGCCTGGCTCTTTTATGCCCCCAAACTATTTCGCCTTTCCCGTGAGCATCATTTTATTACACCCATAGATTTCATTGAGTATCGTTTTAATTATAAATGGCTTTCTATTTTGGGTGCAATATTATGTATAACTGCCCTGGCCAATTATATCTTAACAAACTTAAAAGCCATTGGGTATATTGTTGTTGCTGTGACCGGTGGGGTTGTTCCTTTCGCAATAGGCATTATAGTCCTGTCTTTAATAATGGTCATCTATGAAACCTTGGGGGGAATGCGCAGTGTCGCTTGGACCGATGTTATTCAGGGCACCATTCTTCTTTTTGGTGTGATAATTATTTTTATAATAATACAATTTGAATATGATGTCCTTTCAATTGTTTCAGATCAACTCATGAAAACTGCCCCAGAAAAATTCTTTTCTCCAACTTGGATTGAAAAACGAACGTGGATCAGCACGGTTGCGTTGGGCTTTTTTGGTATTTCCATTTATCCTCATGCCATCCAACGCATTTATTCCGCCCAGAATGAACATACCCTAAAACGATCCATTCAAATCATGGCTTTCATGCCATTGATCACTGTTTTATTTATGGTGGTTGTTGGGATAGTCGGCTCGGGAATCATCCCCGGGCTTGATAGGGCTGGTAGTGAAAAAATCACACTGTTGGTTCTGCAGGATTTGAGTCAGCGTGGTGCCATCAGCGGCGGCCTTTTGGTTTTGTTTTTATCAGCAATCATTGCAGCAATTATGTCTACCGTAGATTCTGCATTACTATCCATGTCCTCTATCATCACCAAAGATATTTATTCCCGGTTCAAACCAACGGTCAATCAATCCGATTTAACCAAAATGGGGAAGTTCCTCTCCTGGTTCATTATGGCAATTGCTGTTTATCTCGCCATTATATTACCCCAAACGATCTGGCGACTGTTGGAAATCAAACTGGAACTTCTAATCCAAGTAGCGCCTGCTATTTTCCTCGGACTTTATTTAAAAAAACTCAAATCAAAATCTGTTTTCATGGGAATGGTCATCGGAACACTTGTCGCTGTAAGTATAATGATTGCAAACAAACTAGGCATGAACATTCCAGCCAAACCCTGGGGTATTCATGCGGGTGTATGGGGATTAATGATCAACATCGGTACAATTTATTTTATGGAAAAACTTTCTGGTTTTAAAAATGAATAAATTAAACCTTTCAGGACTCATGCACCTTCTGATTGTCTATATTGTTTGGGGAAGCACCTATCTTGGAATCCGCGTGGCGGTACAAGAAGGGTCTGGCTTCCCGCCTATGATCATGTCTGCCACGCGGGTGTTCGCCGGCAGCTTAATCCTTGTTGCGCTGGCACGATTCATTCAAAAACAATCCCTGCGCTTAACCAAAGAAGAATGGGTCGTCTTATCTGTTTCTGGGCTGGCCCTTTGGTGGGGCGGAAATGGATTGGTTGCAATCGCAGAAATGACTGTCCCTTCCGGATATGCTGCCTTAATCATTGCATGCACACCAATCTGGGTGGCAATTATAGAATCTGTTTTGGATAAAAAGCGGCCTTCGGTCTTTCTCGTTATTTCATTATTAATTGGTGTTGCTGGTATCGCAGTTTTAAACTGGCCGGCAATTATAGCCGGTAACCTTAATGATCTTAGGGGTTTGTTTTTATTGATCATTGCCGGATTAAGTTGGGGTGCCGGTTCTATATATCAAAAAAGAAAAAATATTCATACCGCACCTGAGATCAGTTCTGCGGTACAGCAATTCACCGGTGGGATCGCACTCTTGATTACATCTTTTATTATATCTGAGCCGACTATGAATCCGGTTCCATCCGCCTGGTGGGCCTGGGGATACTTGATCATTTTCGGTTCTGTAATTGCATTTACCTCTTTTGTAAAAGCATTAAAATTGCTCCCACCTAATGTTGTATTTACTTATGCCTTTGTCAATCCTGTCGTGGCGGTGATTCTTGGGTTTTTTATTTTAGGTGAACCCATCACCCCGTGGACTTTTGCTGGTGCAACCCTGGTTATCATTGGGGTGCTTGGGGTGTTCAAAGAACAAAAGAATGGTATTCCCCAACATGATTAAATTCATGGACAACAAAACTCTATTTTTTGAGTCTTTATAAAACATATTCCCCAATTCTATAAACTAAAGTCTTTACCTAATTATGAAAAAAACCATTCTTCTTACTGTTACCCTGTTTACCATTTTATCCGCCCAAAACACCTATATGTTTTCGGGGCGTGTCCACCCCGAACTCAAGTGGCAAACTATTTCGACCAAACATTTTAATATTCATTATCACCAGGGGATTGAAGAAATCGCTAAAGAGGGGGCCATTATTGCGGAACATGTTCGCCCCACATTGTTGGCACAAATGGATCTGGATACGATTCCACGGATTGATATTATTTTCACGACAGAAGATGAAATCATGAATGGCTTTGCCACTTGGATGTACAACACCTTTATATGGGTGGATCAAAATGATGCTGCCATCTGGCTGGAAAAAGGGAAGTGGCTTGAACAGGTTCTGTCCCACGAGCTTCAACATATCGTTCTTCTCCATAAAACCAAATCCTGGATGCCCGATCCCATGGGCCGATTATTATCCGGAATCCCGGGGTGGGTTGTAGAGGGCACAGCAGAATACGAAACTGAAAGCTGGCGTCCGTATCGTGCAGATCTGTCCCATAAAGCCCATGTGCTTCAAAATAAAATGGGTTCAATGGATCCCCACCATGATGGTTTTTCAAAGATGCTCTATTGGGCAGATCGGTTTGGCGATTCAACGATTACAAAAACATTGGCATATCGAAATGATTTTAAAACCTTTTCATTTAAAACGGGATTTAAAAAAGCAACCGGTATCACCGTAGACCAATTCAATGAAGACTGGCGCAGGCAAATGAATACCTATTACTACGGCTATCGCGCACAAAAAGAATCTTACAAAGAAATGGGTGAAGTCTTTACGCTCCCCATTAAAAAAATGCAGTCCTTTTCATTTTATGAAGACAGTACCAAAATGGCCCTGCTTGGTTTACTTGATAAAGAACAGCAGGATGTTTCTCTCATTATCGCAGAGCGCGATACGGCCAAGGAACGGAAACGTTTTGAAAAATGGGAGAAAAACATTAATAAGCTCAAGGAAAAAAACAAAAAGACAAAAAAGGATTCTCTCGCTTTAGAAAAACCCTATAAAGAAAAAGTGCTGTGGAAAAAAGATGAAGTAGATTTTGGACAGTTTCACCAAAATATGGCTTGGTCCGCTGATGGAAAAAAACTGGCTTATTCGAAATACCACTTTGGAATAAAACAATCCATGGTTTATGATATTAAAGTTTACGATACAGAGTCTGAAAAACACCGATGGCTGACCAAATCCCTGCGGGCAACCTATCCCGTGTGGTTGGATTCCAACACAATCGCTTTTGTTGCTCACCATAATAATGTATCCAATATTTACACTTTAGACATCACCGGGGAAGAGCCAAAGCTGCTGACAAATTTTATGGATAATACTCAGATTGCATATTTATCCGTTTCCCCGGATCAGGGTTCGATCGCATTTGCAATGAATCCAAAAAATGCAAATATGGATATTTATACCTTGAATGTTGAATCGGGTGATCTGAAGCAAATTACGACCGAACCCATGGCAGATATTGGCCCCGTGTGGCATCCGGATGGGACGGCAATTTCTTATACATCTAATGCCAATGGTGTGCCGAACATCCATACCATAAACCTGAGTACCGGCAACGCCACAGTAAATACAGATGCGGGCGATGGAATTTGGTCCCATCAGTGGATGCCAAATGATTCGCTTATTTTGGCATCATCTTTGGGCGATGTGGATTCTGTTCGATTGGTTAAGGTCAATCCTTTCCGCAAGCCTGATACAAAGCCGCTCTCTTTAAGAGACAACTATACCTCCTGGTTAAAAGCGGGACCGAATGTGGCTTTCGTCAATGAAAAATCCGATTCATTGCCGGAAATTTCAAATCCGCAAAAATACAAATTTACCAAACACATGCGACCTTTTATTACATTTCTTTTACCCGCCCCATCACCATTCGGAATGGCATCTTGGACGGATGCCTTAGGGCGCAATACATTTACAACAATAGGATATCTTAATCCGAGCAATATCAAACTCAGCGGTATTTTGCTTGATTATACCACAGCCAATTATGGACCATTGTGGACCGTTTATTATTCACACAATATGGATGGAGCATTCCGCCGATACAATAAAGCAAATATGATTGATATTAAGGACGGTCTTTCCTTGGCTCTAACTCATCCCATGAATTTCGGAGAATCACCGTCGTCTAATCACAACTTATCATTAAGGGCTTCTTTTATTAATCACAATATTACAGTTGGAAATAAAACCGATAAAAAAACAGGTGAGTTAATTCCACTGGATACAAGTAAATATGTAAACCTGCCCATCCCGGAACAAGGAAAAGAAGGTTTGGTTTCATTGAGTTATCTTTGGTCAAACAAACGCCCTCACGCCTGGAACAGCCTTCATCCAACTCAAGGTTATGGTCTTTTGGCAGAAGTGAATTACGCCAACAAAAATCTTTTCGGAAATTTCAGTTATACCCGTTTTAAAACAGATATGTATGCCAACATTCCCATTGGCAAAACCGCCCTATATTTCCGCCTAAAAACAATGATGTATTCCGGACAACCGCCTGCACAGGATTTTCTTGGGCTTACGGATGATGAGCCAATCTATATTAGTGGAATCGGCCCCAGTGAGTTTTTGCCTGAAAATCATAACCCAAGAGGGTGGTCCGGTCATCGACTGGGCGATAAGCTCATATACGGATCTTTAGAATATCGTCTCCCAATTGCGCCAAAAGCTGCATCCGTAAATCTTATTTCAGATTTCGGTAATGCTTGGTCAGCGGATAAAGAAAAAGAAAAAATGGTTGTTACCGGGGGATATGAATTACGGATTGCTTTTGGACCATTTGTTCTGTCCGGTGGTGATGCACAAACCGTTGATGACTGGAAAAATAATAAAAAACCCCTTCGTTATTATCGCCTTGCCTTGACCAATCCCTTTTGAATTGAAAATAATTCTTCTATCTGTTGTTAGATTAGCTTGGGGCTTGTTTACAACATTTTTATTTGGTTTATTGCAGCCATGAAACGTTTTATAACTATGTTGTTAAAATCCAAAATGCTGGTTGCGGTTCTTGTTATAATTTTCAATGCAATAGCGTTTTCTCAGGAAAATACAGCTAATAATAAACGAGTAATTATTACGAAAAAAATATCCACAGGTAAAATTACATTAGATGGATTATTAAATGAATCGGAATGGAAAATGGTTTTGCCTGCCACAAATTTTATCCAGAAAGACCCGGTTGAAGGGGCTCCCAGTACGGAAAAAACAGAAGTATATGTTATATATGATGAAGATAATCTTTATATCGGAGCTATGCTATTTGATAGTAATCCGGATGGAATTCTTGCTTACCAGAAACGCAGGGATCAGAGCCTTCGTACCGATGATCGTTTTATGTGGATTCTAGATACTTTTCTCGATGGGCGCACTGGTTACTTTTTTGAAGTTAATCCTGCTGGACTTATGGGTGATGGTCTTATTGTTGGTAGTGGATCCCATTGGGGAACAAACAAGGACTGGAATGGGATCTGGGATGCAAGAGTAGTAATTGTACCTGGGGGTTGGTCTGTTGAAGTGATTATTCCTTTTCGCACATTAAATTTTGATCCAAATATAGATACTTGGGGAATCAATTTTCAGCGTACGGTTCGTAGAAAAAATGAAGATGCAAAATGGAACGGATTCCAACGTAATAAAAAGTTGACTACCCCGATACACGCAGGTCGTCTTACAGGACTTAAAAACTTGACACAGGGAAGAGGAATTGAATTAAAACCCTATATTAGCAGGAACCATCGACAAATAAATATAGATAAAAAAATAGAAACGAATAATCGCAATGATTTAGGCTTTGATATTTCTATGAATATTACTTCAGGGCTGAAAGGATCGTTAACATATAATACAGATTTTGCAGAAGCAGAAGTAGACCAACGTCGTATAAACTTAACGCGATTCCCTTTAAGGTATGCTGAAAAACGCGGCTTTTTTCTTGAAGGTGCTGGTGTTTATTCTTTTTTGCCTCGAAATGGTGTGACACCATTTTTTAGCCGACGAATTGGTTTAAACGAAGGAAAACAAATACCGATAAACTATGGAGCTAGATTGTCTGGCCAATTAGGCAATTACGAACTCGGTTTTATTCAATCAAATACCAAACCAGTAGAAAATATGCCCGGTGAAAATTTTACTGTTGCCAGAGTGAAAAGAGCCTTTTTAAAACAATCTTATATAGGTTTTGTTTATACAGACCGCTCATCAAGCAAAATCAAAGTTGACTCTTCAGCAATGGATCAAAATCTTTATGGTACAGATTTGGATTTAAAAACTTCTGAATTTATGGGTAATAAAAATCTCGAGTTCCAGGCTTTTCTTGTATATAATACGGCACCTAAAAATAAACCTGATCTCAATTTTTCTGATCTTTCCGCGCGAGGTTTTAGATTAAACTATCCAAATGATATAATACGTACACATGTATCATACCGAGAATTGGGTGAAATGTATAATCCTGCAGTAGGCTTCAGTAGTCGTAATGGTTTTAAACGTATACAGCCGAGTTTTAGTTATCATCCTCGTCCAGAGAAATATGAGTTTATTCGACAAATAGAATTTGGTATTCAATATGAGTATATGACCGATCTCCATAATAATATGCTTAAAAAAGAAACAACGATAACACCATTTAACATACGTTTTGAAAGTCAGGATGAACTTGGAATTAAAATTGTGAACCTGATAGAATATCTTGATAAATCTTTTGCTATTTACAAGGATATAACTATTCCTGTTAAAAAATATAGCAGTAATGAATTTCAGTTTAAATTTGAAACATCAGAAAAACGAATGATATCGACAGAATTAGAATATCAAACCGGTGATTTTTGGACTGGCAAAAAACAGACCTTAAAAACCCAAATTTCGATAAAACCATTTTCTGGTTTTAATATCCAAACTGAGTACGAAAAGAATCAAGTCACATTGAGTGAAAATAATTTTAATACGGAATTATACAATATCGAATTAGGAATTTATCCTACTCCACGCACTGCTATCTTTTCCAATATACAATATGATAATATATCCAATGCGTTGGGTCTTTTTGCCAAACTTCAACATACCATTCGTCCGGGGAGTGACATATATTTGGTTTATACACATAACTGGGCCAGTGAGAGCGATCAAATATTTGATTTTAATTTAGTTACCATATCAAAAATCAGCTCTTTAAAAATCAATTATACCTTGAGGCTTTAGGTCTATTCAAAGGTTGTTTCTAAATAAATATAAATAATTATATTGTTTTCAAATTGTTTCTTTCCCGATATCCTAATTTGAATGTAACCTCCATCGCCTGAAATTTATATTTCATGCTTTTTTCCACCTACTAAAGGCAAGCCAGCAATCTTTTTATAAGTGACCTCACAGCAATCTAAGATCACCGCTATTGTCGGCGCCCAATGGGGCGACGAAGGTAAAGGAAAAATTACCGATTTCTTTGCTGGCGAATCCGACTACGTTGTCCGTTTTCACGGGGGAAACAACGCTGGACATACGGTAATTGTCGACGGAAACACTTTTAAGCTTCATTTAATCCCATCTGGAATAGTCTATGGAGAACCTGTTTCAATTATTGGAAATGGCGTTGTTGTAGACCCCAAAGCGCTTCTGGATGAAATTGCCTACGTAAAAGATAAAGGAATCAATCCAAAACTCATGGTGAGCGATCGTGCTCATGCCATCATGCCTTATCATATTGCCATGGATGGCGCCCTTTCCGGACATCAGGGCGACTTAGCCGCAGGAAGCACACGCCGGGGAATTGCTCCTGTTTATGCAGATAAAATGTTCCGAAACGGTATCCGCATGATAGACCTTTTGGAGCCGGATGTTTTTAAAGAAAAATTGGAAAAGGGTTATTCTTTTTCAAAAGGAATTATTGAAAAAACACTTAATCGATCTTTAGATATCTCCCTTAATGAGATTTTTGATACTTATTCAGATTATGGTCAAAAATTAAAACCTTATATTCATGATACATCCGTTGAATTGTACAATGCTCACAAATCGGGTAAGTCTATTTTATTTGAGGGAGCCCAGGGAATCAGTCTGGATGTAGATCATGGGGTTTATCCTTTTACCACTTCATCCAATACAGCTGCGGGACATATTTCTACAGGAACAGGCGTTAGCTTTCGAGATATTGATAGAATTATTGGTGTTACAAAAGCATACTTAAGTCGTGTGGGAGAAAGTCCTTTACCATCAGAAATTCGTGGTGAAGAAGCGAAAATGTTGCGGGATAAAGGTGGCGAATATGGAACAACAACTGGGCGTCCACGCCGTGTGGGGTGGCTCGATTTGGTTCAAGTCCGCCAAGCGGTTCGCGTAAATGGATTGACAGAAATTGCGCTGACAAAAGTAGATATTTTGAATGGTTTTGTAGAACTGCCCATTTGTGTCGCCTACGATGTGGATGGAAATCGCATCGCTGAAATGCCTGCGAGTTTAACCGAATATCGAAAAGCAAAACCCATATATGAAATATTGCCGGGTTGGGGCGATCTTCCTAAAAATGTATGGGAGAAAGGATACGACGCCATACCACAAACGTTGAAAGATTACATATCCTTTATTGAGCGTGAAGTGGATTGTTCGGTAAAAATAGTATCTATCGGACCTCAGCGGCATGAAACAATTATTCGATAGTAATATCCATTTGCGTCAACCAAGTCCTGAATAGAAATTCAGTATGGCGTTCACAACCGAAACTGTTGATTTTGTTCAATTAAAACCGGAAGCCATTCGCGCTAAACTTGTTGAGTTAAATATTCCACTCACGCCAGATGAGGCGATTAAAATCCAAAACGAAATGCTGGGTCGGGCTCCATCTCTGGCTGAACTTATTTTATTTTCCATCCAAGGCTCTGAACACTGTTCCTACAAAAGCAGCCGTAACCATTTAAAGCAATTTACCACAGAGGGTCCCGATGTGGTGCTTGGCGCCAAAGAAGACGCTGGTGTTGTAGCTGTGGCCACAGATAATGATGGCCATCGCTGGTGCATTGTCATGAGTCATGAATCCCACAATCACCCGTCCCAAATTGTCCCTTATGAAGGTGCCGCAACGGGCGTAGGTGGCAACGTTCGAGACGTGTTATGCATGGGCGCAGAAGTGATTGCCTGCACTGATTCGTTCCGATTTGGAGATATCAAAAATAATAAAACCAAATGGATTCATGACGGTGTGGTCGCTGGAATTGCCGGTTACGGGAATCCGTTGGGCATACCAAATATTGGGGGCGATCTATATTATCACGAAGGCTATAACGAAAATTGTTTGGTTACGTTGGTGACCTTGGGCATTGTTCGTGAAGATCATATTCTTCATTCTTATGCGCCTAAAAATGCTGATAATTACGATTTGATTCTGTTGGGAAAACCCACGGACAACAGCGGATTTGGTGGTGCTAGTTTTGCATCGTTAGAATTGGAAGAAGAAAAGAAAGAGCAAAACAAGGGGGCCGTTCAGGAGCCCAACGCATTTTTGGAGCGACACCTGCTGAAGTCATCCTATGCTCTATTTGACATCCTAAAAGAAAAAGGATTGATCAATAATATCGGCTTCAAGGATTTGGGCGCAGGTGGTGTGGCTTGCGCCAGCGTAGAATTGGCAGAAACATCCGGCTATGGCGCAGAAGTTTGGATGGACAAAATCCATATTGGTATGGATGGCTTACATCCATCTGTTTACCTATGCAGTGAAACCCAAGAACGATTTATGTGGGTCTGTTCCCCAGAAGTAACGCCCGCGATTTTGGACCACTATAATAATGTGTTCGATCTGCCCGGGGTGAGTGAGGGAGCATGCGCATCCGTAGTTGGGAAAATTCGCAATGATGGTCAATATATTGTACACAATGGCGACGAAGAAATTGTAAATGCGAAAGCAAAAGAAGTAACCGAGGGGTTTTTATATGACCGCCCTTATGAAGCCCGCGAGAATAATTATATCGAGCCGGATATCCCCGAGCCATTGGATTACAATCAATCATTATTAGACGTTTTATCTCATGAAAATATGGCCAGCCGCGAACTCATTTTTGAACAATATGATAAACAAGTTCAAGGACGAATTTATACGGAAACGGGATTGGCTGATTCCGGCGTAATGGCGCCCTTCAATTCTGAAAATTATCCTGAAGAAATACGTAATGTAGGTATTGCTTTATCCACTGATCACAATCCGCGCTACGGACTTATTGATCCATACTGGGGCGGCATAAATGCCGTTGTGGAAGCCATGCGGAATGTGGCAGCCGTCGGTGCAACACCACATGCGCTATCGGACTGTCTCTGTTTTGGGAATCCGGAAAAACCCCATCAAATGTGGGAATTCGTGGAAGGCGTTCGCGGTGTGGCTGATGCGTGTCACACTATTACTTTGAAAGACAATCCCGATCATGCCACGCCCATTATTGCAGGAAATGTAAGCTTTTATAATGAATCGAAAAATGGCGCCATTCCCCCAAGTCCAATTGTGAGTTGTCTCGGCAGACTTAAAAATGTGAATAAAGCAGTACCAATGCATTTTCAGAAAAACGATTCAGTTATTTTAATGATCGGCGACCGGAAAGATGAACTGGGCGGGTCGGTCTATTATTCTCTCTACAATGAACTGGGAGCCCGGGTGCCGAAACCGGATTTGGATGAGGTCAAAAACCAGATCTTTGCCGTTACCGATTGTATTGACCAGGGGCTGTTCTTATCATGCCACGATATTGCAGATGGCGGTGTTGCATCGGCTATTTCTGAAATGACATTTGGGAACAGTATCGGTTGTAATGTAAAAATCGAGAGCGATCTGTCACCTGATAAAATTTTATTTTCTGAAACGGGTGGCTTCATTTTGGAAATATTACCGAAAAATATTAATGCACTAAAGTCCGTATTTTCAAATTATGGTTTGGACGTTTTTGAGATAGGTACTACCGGCGGCGAATCAATCAATATCAACGAAGCCGTTGATCTTGCGGTTTTTAACGCAAGGGAAGCCTGGAGAAATGGGTTGCGTGATAAGCTATGAGCAAACTGGACTACAAATCAGCCGGCGTAAACATCGATGCTGGGAATGAAGCGGTGGAACGCATTAAAGATGGCGTGAAATCAACCTTCACATCTAATGTGCTTACGGGGCTTGGCAGTTTTGGTTCGCTATACGACCTGAAACCTATTTTAGAAAATTATGAGAACCCTGTTATGGTTCAGAGTATTGATGGTGTGGGGACGAAAACAATCATAGCCCGAAAGATGGGGAAATTTGATACTATTGGTATTGATTTGTTAAGCGCTGCCGCCAATGATATTTTAGTCATGGGTGCTCAACCTCTCACCTTTTTGGATTATATCGCTAACGACAAACTAAATCCGGAAACTGTTGAAGAAATTGTATCGGGAATGGTAAGGGCTTGCAAAAATACGGGCGTCTCTTTGGTGGGCGGTGAAACAGCAGAAATGCCCGACACCTATCTGCCAGGAGAACATGATCTCGTGGGTATAATCACTGGTGTAGTAGAAAAAGATATGATCATTACCGGAGAAACAATCCGGAGCGGTGATGCGGTGCTGGGACTGCCGTCTAACGGACTGCATACCAACGGCTATTCTTTTGCCCGGAAACTCTTTTTTGAAATTGGCGGATACGAAGTAAACGATACCATTCCCGAATTGGAAAAGTCGGTTGGGCTCACCTTACTGGAACCGCACATTAATTATACTAACCATGTATTCGCAACTTTGGACGCTGGAATTGATGTGAAAGGCATCGCACACATTACGGGCGGCGGATTAGTAGAAAACATTCCGCGGATTTTGCCAGATGGATGTGGCGTAGAAATACAGAAAGGTTCTTGGCCGAACATACCCGTTTTTGATGTGATGCAATCCATCGGCAATGTGGCTGATGATGAAATGTTTCGCGCATTCAATATGGGTATCGGGATGGTTTTTATTGTAAGTCCGAACAATGTGGGTTCTGCAAAAAACGTATTAAAAGATTTGACCGAAGTTTATGAGATTGGTTCTGTCGTGAGTGGAGAAAGTAAAGTGGTTCTAAAATGAGCGCTTCAATAGCAATTATCCAATTTCCCGGTTCCAACACAGAGCGTGAAACACTTATGGCGTGTCGCCGAGTGGGGCTGAATCCAGTTGAATTTTTGTGGAATGATGCGAGCGAAAGTTTATCAAATTTTGACGGTTTTATTATCGTGGGCGGATTTGCTTACGAAGACCGTTCCCGGGCAGGTGTAATTGCGGCGCTAGATCCTATTATGAATCAAATAAAAGTTGAAGCGAATAAAGGAAAACCTGTTTTGGGAATTTGTAACGGGGCACAAATTTTGGTAGAAAGTGGTCTCGTCCCCGGCTTAGATAGCCACCGTGTGGGAGTTGCGCTCACAGATAATAAACGGGTGAAAGGTGGTCATGTGGTTGGTGTCGGCTACTATAATACATGGGCTAATTTGAAGATGTCCGTGCCTCCTGATCGTTGTGCTTTTACTCGACATTTGAATATGGATGAATTTATTAACATTCCGTTGGCCCATGGAGAGGGGCGCTTCATCCTTCCCGAAGAATTGCTGAATAAAATGATCGCCAATGATCAAACCGTCTATCGGTATTGTGATGATGACGGCAATGTCGTGGATGAATTTCCCACCAACCCAAATGGGTCTATGTACAATCTGGCAGCAGTTTGTAATCCGGCTGGGAATGTTATGGCTATGATGCCCCACCCTGAACGGAATGAAAATGGAGATGCTATATTTGCATCTATGAAAGATTTTATTGAAAATGAAAATCCTATTACAGGTCACTCGCTTTCATTTGATCGTCCCCATTATGAAATTGAAAAATATGAGCCCAACCCCGATGCTACGAAATGGGTCATTGATATGATCATCACTGACAATGAGGCGGTCTCCGTTCATAATGCGCTGGGTCAATTGGGATACGATGTGTCCATCAGTCGCCAAACACATTGGGAAATTTTAGTGGATAATGAAAGGGAACCTATCCTGCAAAAAATTGATGCCACTGGCGAGCTTTACAATTCCAATAAGGAATTTATTAGCAAAGCTTCAACCACAGAAAACATCGCATCGCTTCTGGTTCGGCAAAAAGAAGATATGGTCGGTCGGGCAAAACTCGAATCCTTGACGGAGCGATTTGAAATTGGCGACATTTCCGAAATTAAACGCGGCGTCATATGGAATGTGACCATAAATGGCGGTAATTTTGAAACTATTTTAAAGGAAATTTTGGATACACACATATTATTCAACCCACTATCTCATGAATGCTATAAAATCAACTGAACAATACAAAGACCGCATTAAAGCGGAGCTGAACAACACCTTAACAGATACGGCTTTGTCCGGTGGATTCTCGGATCGACGTATCGGCAAGGTGCGAGATCAATATGATTTTGGCGACAAGGTTGCGCTCATTACCACAGATCGTCAAAGTGCATTCGATCGAGTTCTCGCTTCCATTCCATTTAAGGGACAAGTGCTCAATCTCACCAGCGCATGGTGGTTTGATCAGACAAAAGATATTATCCCAAATCATGTGATTGACATCCCTGATCCCAATGTAACACTTGCAAAAAAATGCGATGTTTTTCCCATAGAGTTTGTTGTTCGGGGATATATCACCGGCAGCACCAGCACAGCCCTATGGACCGTTTATAATAATGGCGATCGAGAGTACTGCGGCAATACCCTGCCGGAAGGATTGGTGAAGAATCAAAAGCTCGAGGCCAACATGCTCACGCCTACCACCAAGGAAGAACATCACGATCGTCCCATCGCTCCGGATGAAATTGTCAGCGAAAGATGGATGACAAAGGAGGACTGGGACTATTGCAGCTATAAGGCGCTGGAACTATTTTCCTTCGGACAAAAGAAAGCAGCGGAAAATGGTATGATCTTGGTCGACACGAAATATGAAATGGGTCGAGATGAAGATGGTACAATCCGACTTATTGATGAAATTCATACTCCCGACTCCAGCCGATATTGGATTGCTGAAACCTATGATGAGCGGATGGATGTTGGGGAGAATCCCCAGAATGTTGATAAGGAGTTTCTGCGGCTCTGGTTTGTCGATAATTGCGATCCGTATAATGATGAAACATTGCCGGATGCACCGGAAGAATTAGTCGCTGAATTATCCAGTCGATACATTTATCTCTATGAGACTATCGCGGGCGTAGCTTTCCCTTTTCCTAGTGTGGGCAAACCGGTTCTAGAAAGAATTAATGAAAATTTAAAGGATGTGTTATGAAAGCAGTTATTATAATGGGTTCAACATCAGACGAACCCCACGCAAAAAGGATCACCGACAAGTTAGATGAATACGGCATCACATGGGAACAGCATGCGGCATCTGCACATAAACAACCATTAAAAGTTTTAGATATTTTGACTGCTAATAAAAATGAAAAAGATATTGTGTATATCACCATCGCTGGCCGTTCTAACGCGCTATCCGGATTTGTAGCCGCAAATTCTGAATTCCCCACTTTGGGGTGTCCTCCCTTTTCAGACAAAGCTGATATGCTCGTGAACATTCATTCCACACTGCAAATGCCCAGCAATACACCAGTCTTGACGGTTTTAGATCCGGGAAATTGTGCTTTGGCTGTTAAGCGGATTTTGGGTGTCTGAGCTGAAAAATATTTCACCATTGGATGGCCGTTACGCAAATAGCGTAAAAGATCTATCCGCATATTTTTCCGAATCAGCACTAATGGGTTACCGCCTGAAAGTGGAGATTGAATATCTCATTGCGTTAGGCAATGAAAAAACCATTAAAGAGCTGCCTGCTTTTTCTAAAGAAGAACAATCGCGCCTGCGGAAGATATATCAAAACTTTAATACGGCCGGCGCAGAAAAAGTAAAACAGATTGAAGCCACCACCAACCACGATGTAAAAGCCATTGAGTATTATATTCAAAGTAAGGTTAAAAAAGCGCTTCATCCATGGATCCATTTTGCACTCACATCCGAAGATGTGAACAATCTGTCCTATTCGCTTATGTGGCACGATGGATTGAATCGGGCGTATCTGCCTGCCCTTCGGTCCATGAATAAAGAATTAAAAAGACTTGCCCAAAAATATAAAAACGCAGCTATGTTGGCCCTGACTCATGGCCAGCCCGCCACCCCGACAACCTTCGGAAAAGAATTGGCCGTTTTCTTTGCTCGGTTAGATCGCCAGATCGACCAGATAAAATCTCAAAAACTTTTGGGTAAATTCGGCGGCGCCACCGGCACGTGGTCCGCCCACAAAACTGCATATCCAAAAACGAATTGGATGCGTTTTGCGTCGAAATTTATAAAATCATTAGGGCTGGAACCCAACTTGATCACCACCCAGATCGAACCTCATGATTCGGTTGCAGAAAGCTATCATCAGGTGGTTCGAGTGAATTCAATTCTCTCCGATCTTTGCCGTGACATGTGGGCCTACATCGGTCGAGGTATTCTGGTGCAGAAAAAAGTGGCCGGTGAGGTTGGCTCCTCTACCATGCCCCATAAAATCAATCCAATCCAGTTTGAAAATGCAGAGGGAAATATGGGTATCGCCAATGCACTGTTTAATCATCTCGCAGTCAAATTGCCTATCTCAAGGATGCAACGGGACCTAACAGATTCAACAACATTGCGGAATCAAGGTGTTGCATTAGGACACTCCTATTTGGCGTTGCAAAATATTTTAAAAGGCTTGAGCAGAATCACTGTTAATAAAATTCAAATGACGATTGAGTTAAACAATCACTGGGAAGTATTGGGGGAAGCAATCCAAACCATCCTGCGAAAAAACGGAAAACAGGACGCCTACGAAAAATTGAAATCACTTACTCGCGGACAATCCATTAATTCAGAACACATGGCAGAATTTGTATCAGGATTGAAAATATCTGATAATGATAAAAAAACACTGCTTGAACTCGCGCCGGGAAATTATATCGGGCTATCATCTAAATTGGTTGATCTAATCTAATGTGCGGTATAGCCGGTATTTATTCTCACAAACCTGTCGCGGCTGAACTCTACGACAGTATCGTTCACCTACAGCATCGCGGGCAAGACGCCGCCGGCATTATGACCTATGACGACCGCATGCATAAAGAAAAAGGTATGGGGCTCGCTAAAGAAATTTTCAACGACAATAATATGAACCTGCTCACGGGTAACATCGGTATTTCTCATAATCGATATCCCACTCATGGCGGCTTTTCTCATGGCGAAGTTCAGCCTTTTTGGACATCTGTTCCTTACGGTATTGCATTGGCTCATAACGGAAATCTCACCAACTATAAGAGTCTTGCAGAAGAAATCACACAAAAAGATAGTCGTTATTTAAATACCACTTCCGATTCGGAAGTGCTTCTGCATTATTTCGCAGATTTGCTTCATACGAACAACCCGCCAGAAGATAGTGAAGAATTTTTCTATCTCTTATGTAGTGCGGTGACCAAGGTTTTTAAACGAGTGAAGGGTGCTTATTCCGTTACCAGTCTTGTCATTGGAAAGGGGCTCGTGGTTTTTCGCGATCCCCAGGGAATTCGACCTTTGGTGAAAGGTGAGCGCTCCAATGGGAATGGTGGAAAAGATTATATTTTCGCTTCAGAAAACACAATGTTTTACGCTTTGGGTTTTGAACCAAAAGGAACCGTGCTCCCCGGCGAACTTATTTATGTAGATGAAAGCGGGAAGGTCTTCAGTAAGCGTTTGGTGAAAAAAGAATTCAATCCATGTGTTTTTGAATACGTGTATTTTTCTCGTCCCGATGCCACTTTAAATGATGTGAGTGTTTATCGATCTCGATTGCGGATGGGACAAAATCTCGCAGAAGCATGGAAGAAGAAATATCCCGAGATAACGCCCGACATTGTCATTCCTGCGCCCAGCACTGCCAACACATCAGCCCTTTCGTTTGCCCATGAATTGGGTGTGAGATATTCAGAAGGACTGTATAAAAACACATTCATTGGACGAACCTTCATTATGCCGGGACAGGCAGAGCGAAAAAAATCTGTAAAGTATAAATTGGTGCCACAAGAAACGGAAATTCGTGATAAAAAAGTGATGATTATGGATGACAGTATTGTCCGGGGCAACACGAGCCGTGAGATCGTTCGCATGTTGAAAGACTTTGGTGCTAAAGAGGTGTATTTTGCCGTTGCCTGTCCGCCAGTTAAATCACCGTGTTTTTATGGCGTGGATATGCCAACCAAGAACGAGCTCATTGCTGGAAATATGAGCGAAGATGAAATCCAAGAGTACTTGAATGTGGATGCCCTTTTGTATCAAAGCGTTGATGATCTTGTTGAAGCGGTGACTCGGAGGGGGGATCACCATATTGATACCCCGTGCATGGCCTGTCTGGATGGGAATTATGTTGGGAATGATATTGATGATGCAAAAATTGCAGAAATGGAAACCATGCGTGTAAATGATAGGAATGGAAATGGTTAACGCAAAGTCGTGGCGTCTTTGCTTTTAAAAATGAATCGTCAATGAGCGGTCACTCAATAAACTTAAAAGAAAAATTTGACAAATTTTCTGATCACTGGGCCCCGAAGGTGATCGCTGAAATGAACGACTACCAGTTCAAACTAGTAAAGGTGGCGGGTGAATTTATTTGGCATTCTCATGATGATACAGACGAAACATTCATTGTCCTGGATGGAGAGCTCGCTATTGAATTCCGTGATAAAATAATAACTCTTGAAAAAGGAGAGATGGCTGTTGTCCCTAGTGGGGTTGAGCATAAGCCTGTGGCACAAAATGAATGCAAAATCATGATTGTTGAGAAAAGGGGTGTTACGAATACCGGTGATGCCGGAGGAGGGCTCACTGCTGAAAATGATGTCTGGATATAATGAAACATAAAATTCTTGTGATCGGTTCCGGCGCCCGGGAACATGCCATTGTTCGAGCGTTGGGCCGTTCTCCCCAAGACAAAGAAATCTTTTGTCTCGCATCCAATATGAATCCGGGCATTGCTGAACTTTGTGATGAAATTTTAATCGGAAATTTCAACGATCCGGATTTTGTGGTGAGTTATGCTAAAGAAACAGACGCCACACTGGCCATCGTCGGACCTGAAAACCCATTAGCTGCAGGTATCGCCGATGCATTATGGGATACTGGTGTGAAAACTGTTGGTCCGAAAAAAGATCTGGCCCAACTGGAGACATCCAAAGCATTCGCTCGGAATTTATTAAAAGAATATGATATCCCCGGTGGTCCGAAATACCAGACTTTTGATGCAGTGGGTGGTGTTACAGATTTCTTAAATGAGCTGGGTGAAAACTACGTGGTTAAATACGACGGCCTGGCTGGTGGGAAGGGTGTGAAAGTGGCGGGGGATCATCTGCATTCCCACGATGAAGCGTTGGCCTATTGTCAAAAATTAGTGGACAGCGACGGTGAGTTTGTCATCGAAGAAAAATTCGTTGGGGAAGAATTCTCGCTCATGAGTTTTTGTGATGGGGACAATTTGAAACACATGCCGGCGGTACAGGATCATAAGCGAGCCTACGAAGGTGACACGGGCCCCAACACTGGTGGTATGGGTACATATTCTGATGCAAACCACTCGCTTCCTTTTTTAACTAATAATGATATTTCTCAAGCTCTCGAAATAAATATACAAACAGCCCGGGCCATAAAAGACAAATTTGGAGTCGGCTATAAGGGAATTCTTTATGGTGGGTTTATGGCAACGGCAAGCGGCGTAAGGCTGGTTGAATACAACGCTCGATTTGGAGATCCGGAAGCCATGAATGTTCTCTCCCTTCTGGAATCCGATTTTATTGATATTTGTATTGGCGTTGCCGATGGTACTTTGGATCAAGTTGATGTCCAATTTGCAAACAAAGCAACTGTATGCAAATATGCTGTGCCGGACGGCTACCCGGACAGCCCCGTTAAAGGTGAACCCATTGATGTTTCTAAAGTTAAAAATCTAGACGGATTATTTTTTGCATCTGTTGATTTTAAAGGCACAAGTCTCGTAGAGGCGGGGAGTCGAACAATAGCTATGGTTGGAGTCGCAGACACTATTTCTGATGCGGAAGCTCTTGCTGAAAAAGAAGTGTCATCAATTTCTGGACCGCTTTTTCATCGTACAGATATTGGGACGGATAAAATTGTTCAGAAACGTGTTGACCATATGAATTCGTTGCGATGATAAAACTCGGTGTTTTAGGATCTACAAAAGGTACGGATTTGCAGGCCATTTTAGATGCCATTGGATCCGGTGAATTAAACGCTGGGGTTTCTGTGGTTCTTTCCAATCGAGAGAATGCCTTTATTTTAGAGCGGGCAGAAAACCATAATGTGCCCGCTGTGTTTGTCTCTCATAAAAAGAAAACACGAGAAGAGTTCGATGCTGAATTGACAGCAAACCTTAATGAGCACGGCGTGGGCTTGGTTTTGCTTATCGGGTTTATGCGAATATTGTCAATTGAGTTTTGCAATGCTTGGCGGGATAAATTATTGAACGTACATCCATCCTTGCTTCCAAAATATGCAGGCGGGATGGACACCAATGTTCATGAAGAAGTAATAAAAAACGGTGACACAGAAACGGGGTGTACGATCCATTTTGTTACGGATGAGGTGGACGCCGGGCCGATCCTGATACAAAAAAAATGTAATGTTGCTTCTGACGACACAGTTGAAACGTTAAAAACTAAAGTACAAGAATTGGAAGGCAGAGCTTTCATAGAAGCGATACAATTAATACAAAACAATTCACATGTCAGATAATCCTACTTTAAATCAAACGCCAATCAAAATAAAGAGAGCACTAATTTCTGTTTTTGACAAAACAGGCGTGGTAGATATGACTCAATCTTTAGTGGGTCTCGGCGTAGAAATTTTATCCACAGGCGGCACAGCAAAAGTACTGCGTAAAGCCAATATTCCCGTCACTGATGTGAGTGATTATACCCAATTCCCTGAGATCATGGGCGGTAGAGTGAAAACCATCAATCCATTAATTGAAGGTGGAATTCTTGGCCTTCGCGATCAACACACCGCCGACGCTGAAGCAAACCATATTCAATGGATCGACCTTGTGGTTTGCAACCTTTACCCCTTTTCGGAAACTATTTCTCAGGAAAATTGTGCTCTTGCGCTAGCCCTAGAAAACATTGATATTGGTGGTCCAACGATGATTCGCGCTGCGGCTAAAAACGTCGGGTGGGTTTGTGTCGCGGTGGATCCTTCTGATTATTCTACCATAACTGATGAATTAAGGTCTGGTGAAATTTCTTTTGAAACACGCCAAAGGCTTTCCGCTAAAACATTCGGACACACAGCCCAATATGATACCATTATTCATAATTATTTGAAGGAAGAAGATTTGTCCGACAATTTTTCTCTCTCTTTTAAAAAGCATTCAGAATTGCGCTATGGTGAAAACCCGCACCAATCTGCCGCTGCTTATAAGATTCCTGGGAATAATGAGCCTAATATTCTGAACGCCACTATTCACCAGGGCAAACAACTTTCCTACAATAATATTATGGATGCCGACGGAGCTCTGGCGTGTGTACGCGAATTTGACGCCGCAGCCTGCGTCGTTGTGAAACATTCCAACCCCTGCGGTGTGGCTGTGGGAAACGATCTTCTAGATGTGTACACACGCGCGTTCAGCGCTGATTCCCTTTCAGCGTTTGGTGGAATTATTGCTTTTAATCGTACCTGCACCAAAGATGTGGCTGATGCTATCACATCAGTATTTGTAGAAATTGTACTTGCGCCGGGCTTTGAACCCGGGGCATTAGACGTTTTTAAAAAGAAAAAAAATCTCCGCGTATTGGAAATTGGTGAATTCGGGAAACGTTTCAAAAAATCGGAAGTCCGAAACGTGGATGGGGGTCTTCTTGTTCAAAATACAGATACAAAAATTCTTTCTAAAGACGACCTAACCGTTATGACAAAGGCACAGCCCTCTGAACAAGACATTGAAACTGCATTGTTTACATGGAGGGTACTGCGTCACGCCAAATCCAATGGCATCCTGATCGCTAAAGAAAACACCACGGTTGGACTCGGCGCAGGACAAGTGAGCCGTGTGGATGCCGTCCACATGGCGTTACGTAAGGGAGGAGAAAATGTAAAAGGCGGGGTGCTGGCTTCCGATGCCTTCTTCCCCTTTCGGGACAGCATTGACGCTATAAAGGATTCGGGCATTGTATTGGTGATCCAACCTGGCGGATCCGTGCGTGACCAGGAAGTGATCGACGCCTGCAATGAATACGGCATTGCCATGGCCGTTACAGGAAACCGCTGTTTCAAACATTAAAAAATTGTACAGAGGGCGTCCTCGTAGATTTTGGCTACACCAACCATGTGGTTGGTGTATAAAGATTGAATCTGCAGATAATAATAGAATGACAAAAATTTGGGTATAACGGGTACTATTGCTTTCGCCGGTTGTGTGTTTTTACACAAGACTTTAATGGGGGGTGAGGGGTAAAACTAATATCTAGGCACGCTCGGGTCCACCAGTTGTGACCATGCATCAATCCCTCCTTCCAGGTTTGTTACATCATATCCTAGCGGTTCTAAAAACCTACAGACCGCGGCAGACCGAACTCCGGTGTGGCACATAACAACAATGGGGGTATCTTTGTCTATTTCTTCGTGACAAGCGGGAATCATGTCCGCGGGTATATGAACGTGGGGGTTTATCCTGGCGTAAGCCACTTCGTGGGATTCCCTCACATCCAATAAAACAAGTTTTTTATTGGAGGCAAGTAGGCTTTCCAACTCTAGCGCGTTTATTCTTTTCATTCTAAGTTACTATTCATATTGTAATGATTAAACTTACATTCTGCTATGAAAATTCGGAGGAATCCCATGAAACCTAAACTTTTTCTATTACTAACCATCTTTCTGTTTATTGGTTGTGCGTCCAATGGTGCCGAACGGAAACCAATGAGGTCAAAAAATTTTATATCCCAGGAAGAAATTAACGAGCTTACTATCGCACGAACGGCAAAAGATGCTATCGAAATCGCTCGACCAACCTGGCTTCGGGGAAGGGGAATTGATCCGTCTGTATTTATGAATGGGATGTTGATGGGTGACCTTGACCAATTAGGCAATATATCAATAATTTCTGTGAAAGAAATAAAGTTTTTGCCTTCAGCCGAGGCGACAACCATGTACGGCACCAATAATATGGGCGGTGTCATAGAAATTAAATCGAAATAGTAGCGATTTTTGGGTAGTCGGTAATAATGCCATTAACGTTTCGTTTATGTAAAAATACCGCGCCGGGCTTCGTGTTTACTGTCCATGTGTTTACGCTCAACAAATGCCGTTTACAGTAATCCCACATTTGTTTACTAAATACATCTGCTCTGGGGTGCAGGTTGTCCGCTCTAGAAAACAATACAAGTGGTGTCAGTTGGGGTTTCTTTATTAAAAACCCGGTGTCAATTTTTGGTTCTATAGTTTTAACAATCCGAAGGGTTATTGGATTAAAACTGGAAACTGTTATTGTGTCGCACCGATTGCTCTGCTGAATTATTTTTGTTACACCAATGGCTGTGGAAACATCAAAAAGCTTATGTGTTTTGATTTCTATATTCACGTGGCAATAATCCGGTAGGTGTTCTAAAGCATCTTTAAGCCTTGGTATTGAGGTTGGGGCGATTTCTTTTTGGGGTCCGACGCTTATCCCTCTTAATTCTGCCCATGTTTTATTAAAGATATATCCGAAACCGTTTGTTTCTCTTTCTAAATCAAAATTGTGAGAACAAACAATTTCTTTGTCTTTTGTTTGAACCACGTCCAGTTCAATTGCCCTAATCCCCGATTTAATGGCTGCCCGAAAAGCTGCCATTGTGTTTTCTGGTGCCTGCTTCAACAAGCCGCGGTGACTGTATGCTTTGAAACCGATGTTTCTTGTTTTGCACCTTTTTACAGGACCAAAACAAAGAAATAAAAGGAGCCAAACCAGAAGTGTAAAAATAATAAAAATGTCTATTTATGCCTTCAGTTTCTGAGTGATTGTTTTGTTATACATCTAACTGTTCAATTTTATCTAATAATTGCTGTAAAATCCCAACCTAATTTTGGATAATAAAAAATGATTTTAACCATAGCCCTTATTGCTGTTTTTGCTGTGATTGTTTTGTTTGTTATCGATGCAAGTCAAGACCAAGCCAGCGCGAGCGGCGTATCAACACATTTTCAACTTTTTTCGGCAGAAACGATTGTTGAACAAGAATTTGCTGCACGACCTAAGTTCGTTTGGAATACAATAACTCGGTTTTCAGATTATAATTTTTGGTTTCCGGGCGTTTTGCGTTTATTGCCGGTTGTTGAATCTAATAGATATGTTCACCGTTTTTCATTTGATCGATTCAATTTACAGCCGGGCTCTGCCATTCGCCTGCGCCCTTTTAGCTTGTCGCCTTCCTTTCTTGGAAAAATTATCGCCGCGAAGGAGAACAAACAATTATCTATAGAAATGCGATTTAACCCGCTACACAAAGAACAGGTCGTGTTTGAACTTAATCCAACAGCTGGGGGAACTTCGGTTGTATGCCGCAGAACCAGCCGTGGCTTGTTTTCTTGGTTGACCCTATGGGGTTTTTCAAATAACAAATCAAAAATATTAGACAACCTTGGGTATTTTATCCCCGAAGAGGTTGTTGTTAAAAAGGTTGATGCATCTACGTCTCATGATAGCGGTCCAAAATATAGCCGTGACACAATTATTGCACGCGCCGTCCAAGCCGGGCTCGGGGGAAACAGGGATCTTATAAACGCAATTCCAGACAAACCTACGCGGGGAATGGCCAAAGCAATGCTTGTTCAGTCTCAGCGTAAGGACAACACTATGCCAGAACATTTAGTAAATGCGCTGTCTGAGGCGCCTGCGGATGAAGCGTTGCCGCCATCTGGCGAACTCAATATTGATCCGGGTGGAATTCCAAACTTCTCAACTCCGGACGATTTAATTGCGTATGTAGTTAACAAAGCACTTGATGGAGACGACGGCCCTGTTTCTGAAATCGCCGATAAGCCGACAAGGGGCAAGGCAAAAGCAATGTTGGTAAAAATTAAACGGGGTGCTCTTGAACGCCCAGACATGCCACCCGTACCGTCTTTAGAATCAAGCCCTCCAGATTTAGGCGAGGAGGAGTCTGAAGAAGCACTCGTCGCGCGTCTAATAGATGCTGGCTTAAGCGGAAATATGGATGAAATAAACGCATTAGATAATCGCGTTTTCCGTGGGAAAATAAAGGCTGCAATCGTTAAAGCAAAGCGTGCAAAAAAATAATCTTTTTTTTCAATTGTTAAATATATAACTCTTTTATTTTAGCCGGTATGGCCAATATCACGATTTATTCGATACTGATATTGAAAAATACCTTCTGACTTTTTCACAGTTACTGTTTTTTCTAATTTTAATTTCATTTCTTCTGTGGGTTCAGAAAAAAGTCTAATTCCTGAACCAAAAACTATCGGATGAGGCGTTAGGTACAAATGGGTTAGGTGTGGGGAAAAACGCGCATTTGTTTTTCCGCCGCCGATAACAAAACATTTTTCCGTGTTATATTTTGACAATATTTTTTTTGGGTCATCGCTTCTGTGGACAATACAAACATCTCGC
>Ga0209658_1000300_pt1 | contig 38943 bp, 45 predicted proteins | sample SaaInlV_150m_DNA_6_FD_184656 | JGI IMG/M metagenome (GOLD analysis project Ga0209658, IMG submission 184656) | Marine microbial communities from expanding oxygen minimum zones in the Saanich Inlet - SI037_S4LV_150m_DNA (SPAdes) (version 2) | ecosystem: Environmental > Aquatic > Marine >...
GTATTTTTTTGTTCTTCCATGAATTCCTTGGTGAATTAATCGTCCAGAAATAATTCCAGATAGTTCAATTTCACTTAGCATTTGTGTGACTCTTCTTTGAGTTAGTTCGTCCTTTCCAACTGCTTTACAGAGATTTTTGTAGGAAGAGTAAATCTCACCAGTGGAGGAACCATTGGCCTTCATTATGGCTAAAAGTACTATTTTTTCATGAAGCGGATATGATTTTAGGGAGGCTTCTTCTTTATTTTCTTCAATTTTTAGGGAGGCTTCTCTAACATGTTCAATTGTAACCTTATCGGACTGTCTTCTTTCAGCCAGTTCTCCTGCTACTCGTAGTAAATCAATGGCTCGTCTGGCATCACCATGTTCTCCCCCTGCAAGAGCAGCACAGAGATTCAATGCTGGTTCCTCTACTGTGTTGTCGATAAAAGATTCACTAATTCTCTCTTCAAGTATTTTTTTAATTTGCTCAGCATCATAATTAGTAAATATAATTTCCTCTTCACCTAGACTGCTAATTACTCTGGGATCAAGTTTTTCTTTAAACGTCAGGTCGTTTGAAATTCCCACCAGAGTCAGAGATCCTTGATCTAATTGCTCGTTTGCCCTTGTTAGTTGGTATAGAATATCTTTGCCGGTCTTTACTACTAGTTGAGCAAGATAGTCAATTTCATCAATTACAAAAACTGCGTTAAGTTTTTCGATATTAATTCTATTTAGTAGTCTTTTGAAGACTTCACTAATGGCAAGTCCGGTTGTAGGCAATTCCTTCTCATTTAGCCCCAATTGCCTGCCTAAACTGACTAATAATCCGTATAATGTCGTCTCATTTTTAGAATTGGAATATACAAGTTTAATTGGAAAGTTTGATTTCTCAACTCTTTCCTGAATTTTAAAAAGTACTTTTTTAACAACTAAAGTTTTGCCAGTTCCAGGTTTTCCGTAAACAAGAAGATTGGATGGTCTGGATTGTTTTAGAATTGGTAGTAATGATTGAGCAACTTGTTCTTGTTCAGAATCTCTATGAAATATTATATTTGGAATATATGTGAAATGAAGAATTTCTCTATTCTTAATTATTGACTTGCCGGATTCTGCTGCATCAAGCATTCTATCAATTGGGTCAGACATACTCAGACACCTTCATTTCCTATCTGTTTCATCTTACTCATCTTTCAATTAAGAGAGTATAGAATACAGTAGTAATTCTAGTTTAGTTTATGATTAGTTATTTTTAGTTAGATTTAGATTTTCTAAAAAAATAAATTTAAAAAAAGATAGAGTGGAAATATTGGTGTGTGAGTTCTTGTTTGAAATGAGAGTTGTTAACATATTGTTAAAATTATGTGAAGAAAATCAAAAAAAACCTAATTTTGACCCCCTTATTTCCTTTCCAGGCGTCAAAAATGATGTTAACAATGTGAATATCTAAAAATCACCCCCTTATTTCCACTCCAGGCATGATTATGTCTTAACTAAGGGGCTTAATTTAGAGTGAATTGTTAATAACAAAAAATTGGCTAGGCATGGACTAGGCAGTCAAAGTTAACAAACTACAATGTTAACAAAACTGATCAGATCACTTCAACCGTTAACATTAGATCCTTTAGATCTCAAAGATGACAAAAAAACGTATACGAATAGATGTAGAGGATGCAGACGGCGCACGATATGATATCAAAGTAGAGGGTAATGTAACCCGAGAGAAGATTCTCAAGATATTTGAAATGATGGACTTGATGAATATTGAGGAAGAACCTGAATCATCTGTAAAAATGGATTCAACTGGATCAAAAATTTGGCATATTGTGGATAAGTTCTTCCCAACGGGCAAGTTTACATCAACAAACATTCTCGAAAAATATGAAGACGAACTTAACGAACCTGTAAAACTTAGCGTAATATCCACATATTTATCACGATTTGCAGCAAAAGGTAGGGTGGACAGAGTAAGAACTGGCCGAGAATGGACCTATCAATCAATCAAGATAGCTCAAAAACAACAATAAATTATTAAGTTATAGTAACTTTTTTAATAATTAATCTATTATTTCCAAGTGTCATTTTTACATATTCACCTTTTTGTATGTCCATAAATTTTCTATATTGTTTTGGTATTGAAACTGTACCTGCAGAAGTGATCTTTACTAAAACAGCATTTTCTTGTACTGACATATTATTATTATAATTTAATAATATATATAATTTAATATTTTCATATATTATTAAATAATTAATAATTAGTCTAATTTTCAGTCAAAAATAAGATTTTATTTAGAAATTAACTTTATAATTCTCTATCTAACAATTTAATCAGATGTAATATTATTTATTTTTCCTTTTCCTTTTTCAGTAATTGAATATGAATATGGTTTGGTTTCTGTGTTCCTTTCAACTAAACCACTCTCAAATAATTTTTTCATTAGTCTAGATGTGTGTTCTCTACTTCTTTTTGTTGTGATTTGTATATCACGTGATGTCATATCTTTGTTTGTGATTAGTTGTAATACATAATCAACTGGGCTCACAGGTTCAATATTTGACAGATTAGGCGTAGAAATTTGCTTTTCAAGAACAATTTCAGGCTCCTTAACCACTTCAATTTCCTTTTCAGGCTCCTTTGTTTCTACTAATTTTTCTATGAATTGTTTTAATTCTAAGTTTGGATCAATTGGATTTTCTTCAATCCCTTGTATTTCTAATGAATCTAGTCGTATTTTCATATCAATTAATTGTCTTTCATAATACTCTAGACGTTCTACCTGTGTTGGATCTGCAACATCACTACTAGATTTTATGAATGGGCGTAGTTTAAAGAAAAAATATAATCCTCCTAAACCTATTAAAAATGCTAAAATCACACCTAAAATCACTTCAGGGTCAGGAATTTCTATTAACATCACTATTTTTATGACTATGTAGTGATTTATTGTGATTGAGTAATATTATTTGACACTTTAGATTAACAAAATCACAACTATAATCACAGATAATTAAATATCTAATCACATTTGACTAAGATTAACCTTAATTGACCTAATCACAAGTATCACATATTTGATGCCTGTCTGATAAGCTTTTCAATAACATTAATCACTTCATCTTCTCTTTCAGGAAAGATATCACTGTCATTAATCACACTAATCTGTTCAGAAAGTTTTGATATCACATCAATATCATCAGGCAAAAGTATGCCTAAACCTCGTAAAAGTATGATTGAATAGAATAATGCAACTAATTTCTCTTTAGATTGACCTACTTGCCTGTAATACGCTCCTCTGGATATAGAAAAACTTGAATCTAAAAGATCCTTTTGATTTAGAATAATTTCAATTTGTCGCTCTGTAAACAGTGATTTTTTGATAATTTTCCTAATAATGTTGTTAAAATTAGATTCTTTAGACTCTGCCATAGCTATACAGATCTGTATACAGACATTACAATTAAACTTTAAAGTGTCATATACAAACCATATCTATGGTCGGAAAAGTTGAATTATTTTTAAAATCAGAATTAGAAAAGAAGAACGCACTACTGTTTGTCTTAATTGATTCTGAAGTTTCAAATTTAGAGGCTTCAAGTAAACTTGCTCAAGATGTTGAAAAAATTGGTGCCTCTGCTATCTTAGTTGGAGGCTCATCTGCTACTGATCAAATTGAAATGTCTCAAGTTGTTAAAGGCATTAAGCAAGGCATAAAAATTCCAATAATTCTCTTTCCTGGTAATGTTACAGGTGTTGTTCCTGATGCAGATGCTATTTTGTTTAGTTCGTTAATGAATTCAGAAAATCCTTATTTTATAACACAAGCACAGGCATTAGCAGCTCCAAGTGTTGCAAAATTTGGTTTAGAGCCATTACCAACTGCCTACTTAGTAGTAGGAGATGGCACATCCGCCTGGTTTGTTGGTTCTGCAAGAGGAATTCCTTTTGAAAAGCCTAAAATCGCTGCTGCATATTCATTAGCGGCACAGTTTTTGGGTATGAGATTTGTGTATCTGGAAGCAGGTTCTGGTGCAAAAACTCATGTGACTCCTGAAATGGTAAAAACTGTAAGACGCGCATTCAATGGATTTTTGATAGTTGGGGGTGGAATCAAAGATGTTGAAACTGCCGAAAGTCTAGTTAAAGCAGGAGCAGATGCCTTAGTAATTGGAACCTTCCTTGAACAGGGAGGAAGTATTACAAAACTTGAAGAAATAACAAAAGCAATTCAAAGAAGCAAGTAATAGTATATTCTATTATGTCTGAAAATGATGCAATTTCTCGTATTCGTCATATTGACATGCCAGAATATTATTTGGATTATTACTCACACCTCTCAACTGAAACGTATTCAATATTTCAGCATGCAGCACTAGCAAAATCTACTCTAGTCGACTCTTCAGGCATAATTGAGCCTAAAATTGCATTTGATTTAGCTGATAGAGTTGCAAAAATGCACGATATTGATATTGCTGATCATCTAAGAGAAATTTTAAAAATCAAATCTAAAGAGCTTTCTGCATTAATTTTATCCAAAGAGATTGCTTCAGGAAATTACTCTCTTCCTGATGCTTCTTTGGAAGATAAACTAGATCTTGCAGTTCGTGTAGGTTTAGCAATAATTACTGAGGGTGTTACTATTGCACCTCTACAAGGAATCAGTGAAGTAAAAATAAAAAAAAATAAAGATGGAACTGACTATCTTTCAGTTTCAATTGCAGGACCTATGCGTGCAGCAGGCGGAACAGAATCTGCAGTCACTTTGTTGATTGCAGATTATGTTCGACAAATAGCAGGATTATCAAAATTTCAAGCAAACTCTTTTGATGATGAAACAGGTAGATTTGTTGAAGAATTACGAATTTATGAAAGAGAAGCTAGCAGCTTTCAATTTCATATCTTAGACGAGGATATTGAACATGTTATTTCTAATCTCCCAGTTGAATTGGCTGGTGTTGATACTGATCCATACGAAGTCGTAAATCACAAGGGAATGACGCGAATTAAAACTGATAGAGTTAGAGGCGGAGCTTTACGTGTTCTAAACGATGGTTTGATTGGAAGATCAAAAAAACTGCTCAAAAGAGTAGAAATGTACAATTTAGATGGTTGGGAGTGGTTAGCGGATCTCAAAGGTGCAGTTCAAACTGGTGATAATCAGGAGGATGCTGCAGCAAAAAGGATGCGTGAGGTGATTACGGGGAGATCAGTTTTATCTATGCCTAACAAATTAGGCGGATTTCGGCTTCGATATGGAAGAGCGTGTAATACTGGCTTTGCCGCCATAGGATTCCATCCAGTTGTTGCCGAAATTCTGGATCATACGATTGCTGTTGGGACTCAAGTCAAAATTGATATTCCTGGGAAGGGCGCAACTGTCGCATTTGTTGACTCTATTGAAACTCCAACTGTACGTCTTGATAATGGCGATGTTGTAAAAATTAAAGATGTTAAACATGGAATAGAAATTAAAAATAAAATTGAAAAAATATTACATTTAGGAGATGTTTTAATTACATTTGGAGACTTTCTTGAAAATAATGCTCAACTAATACCATCCGGATATGTTGAGGAAATTTGGATAGAAGAATTAAAACTAATTATTTCAAAATCTGAGACTGAAAATCAATACCTAAAACAATTTTTGATTAAAATACCTACAATTGAAGAAGCAATAAAAATTTCACTTGATTTTGAATTTTCATTACATCCACACTATCTTTATTTTTGGGATAAAATTTCATCAGAAGAATTGGTTCAGCTTTTAGAACCAAAAAATTTCAATGAAAATAATATTGAATACCCAATTAAAATAAAAAAAATTCTTGAAAAATTGGGGACTCCTCATAAAGTTAAAGGTGAATCCATAATTTTAGACAATGAACAAGCAAAAATTTTCTTTAATTTATTATTTATAAGAAAACCAACAATTGATGACTCGTCAGTTCCTCAGATTTTAACAAAATCATCAAAAATTAAAATTAATAATAAATTTTCAACTTCTGTTGGAATTAGAATAGGACGACCTGAAAAAGCATCAGCTCGACAAATGAAGCCTGCCACACACACATTGTTTCCAATTTCTGATAAAGGTGGACCGACTAGAGATCTTCTTAAGGCATCACGAAATGAACATTTTTTTGCAAATCTTCACAACAGGCATTGCGAGCAGTGTAATGAGCCATCTATTGGAATAAAATGTTCTAAATGTGGTACAAAAACAACAGTTACTTTCAGATGTAATAGTTGTAGAGATACATTAACAGAACCATATTGTGAAAAGTGTAAGCGTAAAGCTCCTGCACACTCTCATAAGGAATTTCCATTAAAAGCACGATTACTTTTGGCTCAAGAAAAAATGGGAATTCGCGCAAAAGAGCCTTTCAAAGGTCTTAAGGAACTAATCAGTGAAGACAAAATTGCAGAGCCTCTTGAAAAGGGACTTGTACGTCAAAGTCTTGGTTTAACCACCTTCAAAGATGGAACTATTCGATTTGATGCGACAAATTCTCCTTTAACCCAATTCAAACCCTCCTGGATTGGAACGTCTATTGAAAAACTTAAGGAATTAGGTTACTCACATGATATTGACGGCAAACCCATTGAAAGTATAGATCAAACTATTGAACTTCGAATGCAGGATGTAGTAATTCCTAATGAAAGTGGGAGATATTTGGTTTCTACTTGCAAATACATTGATACACTTTTAGTAAAATTTTATGGTAAAACTTCATTTTACAATGTTAATAATACTGAAGAATTACTTGGTCATTTGATAATTGGATTAGCACCTCACACTTCTGTTGGAATTGTAGGAAGGATTATCGGATATACCGAAACTCATGTTTGTTTTGCAACACCAAATTGGCATTCTGCAAAAAGAAGAGATGCTGATGGTGATGCTGACTCTATTATGCTTTTAATGGACAGTTTACTTAATTTTTCAAGGCAATATCTTTCTGATAGAATAGGGGGTTTGATGGATGCACCATTGCTTGTTCAACCCCTTGTTTTGCCACATGAGTCTCAACCTCAGGCACATAATCTTGAAGTAACAAAAATATTTCCTTTAGATTTCTTTGAATCTACATATCAAGAAAGTAAGGCATCAGATGCAAATTCAGTTGAAATTATTAAATCAAGAATAGGTACGAGAAGACAATTTTATGATTTTCATTTTACTCATTCAACTTCATCGTTAACTACTTCAAAACCTCGAAGTGCATACTCAACATTAGGCTCAATGCTTGATAAATTTGATATGCAAGTTAGAAATGCTGAATTAATTGATGTAGTTAATCCCTCGGAACTAGTTTCAAATGTTATTTCAACACATCTTGTTCCAGACATTATGGGAAATCTTCGAGCATACGCAAGACAAAGTTTTAGATGTACTGCATGTGGAAAATCCTATCGTCGAATGCCTCTTATTCAAACATGTGTTTGTGGCCATAAATTAATTGCAACAATTACGAGAGGCTCAGTTGAAAAATATCTTAAACTTGCAAAAAGATTAGTTGACAAATATGATGTAGGTGCATACCAGCGTGGAAGAATCTATGCTTTATCTGATGAAATAGACTTAGTTTTTGGTAAAAGTGAAGGAGATCAATCCCTTCTTACAGATTATGCATAAAATTATCTTAATTTGACGTATTCGTAGGCACCAAGTTTGTTGTCAAAACAATATTTGACTTTTTGATATTCTTTTCTCCAAGATTTGACTTTTGGAAGAATCTTTTTTGGATCCTTTTTGTCTATGATAATTTGTTTCATGAATGATGCAATTTCTTTCATTTCGTTCTCTTTCATTCCTAATCTTGTAATTTCTGAAACACCTAATCTAATTCCACCAGGATGGAAATAATTTCTCCCTGCTTTAATATCTCCAGGAATAAGTTGTCTGTTTACGATTATGTTGGCTTTTTCTAATTCAGCTTCTACTTTACCGCCATCAAAATAATCTAAAACATTAACTGCAATTTGATGTGATTGTGTAAATCCTCTGCTTTCGCCTAATACTTTGAATCCTGCATCACTTAATGCCACTGCAAATGATTTGGCATTTTTAATTACTTGAGTAGCATAATCTTTTCCAAATTCCAAAGCCTCTGCAAAGGCAACTGCTTTTCCTGCCATGTTGTTAATGTGATGGCTACTTGTAAGACCTGGGAATGTTGCTTTCTTAATTGGCTCTTCATGTTCCTCAGAACCTAAAACCAATCCACCTTGAGGACCAAATAATGTTTTATGTGTACTCATTGTCATTGTATCTGCACCTTCACGTAATGGATCTTGGAATTTACCGCCTGCAATTAATCCTGCAACATGTGCTGCATCATAATTGATGTGTATGTTATAGCTTTTAAGAAAATCTGATAATTCCTTAACCGGATGTGGGAATAAAAATAATGAGCCTCCAAACATTGCCATTTTGGGAAGACGATTATTTTTCTCTAAGTCTTTAATTTTTGCTTTAGTCTTATCAATGTCAATTGTCATTTCTTCAGCATTAAATGGATAAAACTCAATTTCTAATCCGTGAACTAATCCCGCAGTTCCAGAATGTTCTTTTTTACCGTGTGAAATATGACCCCCTGCAGGAATGGATGGTGCAATCATGATATCTCCTGGATCAGAATAAGCTGAATATACTGCCAAATTTGCAATTACACCGGAGATTGGTCTAACATCAGCAAATTTGCATTTGTATAGTTTTTTAGCTAATTTCATACATTCAAACTCTACCTCATCAATGTAGATACAACCAGCATAGACTCTTTCTCCAGGCCAACCTTCTGCATATCTATTACCAAAATCAGAAATAATTGCCTCTCTAACTGCAGGACTAGGAATATTTTCACTAGCAATTAGTGGTATGGAATTCTCAAACCATTTGTGATGTTCTTTTAATTTTGTAAATATTTTATTATAAGATTCCTTATTTTTTGACTTTACCATGTCAAGTAATTTACTTTTCCCAATTTAAAAACACCGATGTTGGATTATCTTTTTTAAATTTTGATCTGGAAGGTATAAAAGGGGAATCTGGAGTTTTGCAACTTATGGGTATGCAAGCAACTTCAAAAGGAAATATGCCTGTTGTCTTACTAAAAGAAGGCGGTTCAGAAACCAAGGGCAAAGATGCTCAAAAAAACAATATTGCAGCAGCTAAAATTGTAGCTGAAATTGTTCATACTAGTTTAGGTCCACGTGGAATGGATAAAATGCTAGTTGATTCCCTAGGCGACGTTACGATTACAAATGATGGTGCTACCATTCTTAAAGAAATTGATGTTCAACACCCAGCAGCAAAAATGCTAGTTGAAATCTCCAAAACTACTGATAATGAAGTAGGCGATGGAACAACTTCAGCTGTTATTTTAGCAGGTGCATTACTAGAACATGCTGAATTATTAATTGATCAAGATGTACATCCAACAATTATTGTTGATGGATATAAAAAATCTGCAAGAAAAACTAAAGAATATCTTGAAGAAATTGCAGATACCATTTCTTCAGTTGACAAAAATATGCTAACAAAAATTGCAAAAACTTCAATGCAAACTAAACTAGTTAGAAAAGATTCTGATTTACTTGCAGAGATAATTGTAAAATCTGTAGTGGCTGTTTCTGAAAAAGAAGGTGAAAAATATGATGTTGATATTGACGATATTAAAGTAGAAAAGAAAGCAGGAGGATCCATTAAAGATTCTGTTATCATTGAGGGTATTGTTCTTGACAAAGAGATTGTTCATGGAGGTATGCCTAGAACAATTAGTGATGCAAAAATTGCATTAATTAACACAGCATTAGAAATTAGTAAAACTGAAACTGATGCAAAAATTAACATTTCAAATCCTCAACAACTAAAATCATTTTTAGATGAAGAAAATAAAATGCTAAAGACAATGGTTGACAAAGTTATTGGGTCTGGTGCAAATGTAGTATTATGTCAAAAAGGACTTGATGACATGGCACAGCATTACCTAGCTAAAGCAGGAATTATTGCAGTTAGAAGAATTAAAGAAAGTGATCTTACTAAACTTGCAAAAGCAACAGGTGCAAGAATTGTTACAAACCTTGATGATTTATTTGAAAGAGATTTAGGCAGTGCAGCAATTGTCGAAGAAAGAAAAATTGAAGAAGACAAATGGGTTTTCATTGAGGGCTGTAAACATCCTAAATCTGTAACTTTACTTTTACGCGGTGGTTCTCAAAGAGTGGTAGATGAAGTTGAACGATCTGTACATGATGCATTAATGGTAGTAAAAGATGTAATTGAAAAACCACAAATTGTTGCAGGTGGCGGTGCTCCTGAAACATACGCTTCAACAAAATTACGAGGTTGGGCAAAATCTTTGGAAGGAAGAGAACAACTAGCCGCAGAGAAATTTGCAGATGCATTGGAATCAATTCCATTATGTCTTTCAGAAAATGCAGGTATGGATCCAATTGATACTCTTACAGTTCTTCGTTCTAAACAGCAAAAGGGAGATAAATGGACTGGAATCGATGTTATGAAAGGAAAAATTGGAAATATGAAATCAAGTGATATTATTGAACCACTCGCAGTTAAACTTCAAATTGTTTCAGCAGCAGCAGAAGCAGCATGTATGCTACTTAGAATAGATGATGTAATCGCCACCCAAAGTTCTGGTGGCGGTGGAGGAGAAGGAGGAATGCCACCTGGAATGGGTGGTGGAGGAATGCCACCTGGAATGGGTGGAATGCCACCTGGAATGGGTGGAATGCCTGATATGGGCGGAATGATGTAATATTATTTTAAAAATTTCTTCCTTCAAAAGTTTATTTTATAACCATTATTACAAACTACAATGAGTAATATTTTGTCAAAAGGACTATCAAGTCTAAAGTATGTTTATCTGATTGTATTTTTTGCATTACTTTCTGGTTTTTTCCATCCATTGATTACAGGTCAAAGTTTTGATGTGGTAATTTATGGTATTTTTATTTTATCTGTAGGTCTTGCTGGTTGTATTTTATTATACAAAACTACTACATCTGAAAAGAAAAAAGGAGTATTTTTCCTATCTGGATTTAGTTTAATAATAATTTCATTGTATTTTATTTTTGAGATGACTGGAAGGGTCTAAACATCAAAGTATAGATAAAATTCGTGTGGATGTGGTCTGATTGAAATTTCTCTTTGATCTCTTCTTTCTAATTCAATAATTTTATCAATTACGTCATTAGTATAAATTGGATTTAAGAATTTTCTATCACTTTCTAATTCATCTAATGCCTCACCAAGACTTTTTGGCAAAACTCCAATTCCACGTTTAGCTCTGTCTGATTTTGTCATTTTAAATATGTCATCACGTACTTGTTCACCTGGATCCATTTTCTTTTTAATTCCGTCCATTCCAGCTGCTGTTACTGCTGCAAATACAAGATATGGGTTTGATGAAGGGTCTGGTGCTCTGAATTCCAATCTTTTTAATTTAGAGTGCTGTTTTCCTTTCAAATGTTTAGGAACTCTTACAATAGCTGAACGATTTCCTGCGCTCCATGCAATGTATGCTGGTGCTTCGTATCCTGGAACTAGTCTATGGTATGAATTGGTAGTAGGATTACAAATTGCAGACAATGCTTTTGCGTGATTAATAATTCCACCACAGAAATATCTGCCAACTTGACTTAACTCAATTTCATCATCAGGATCATAAAATGCATTTTCCTTTCCTTTCCATAAACTAACATTAACGTGCATTCCAGAACCTGCATCCATTGCAATTGGTTTTGGCATACATGTTGCAACTTTTCCATATTTCTGTGCAACATTTTTGATTACATATTTGTAAGACTGTGCAGCATCTGCAGCATTTGTCATATGATCATACATGATATCAATTTCACATTGTCCTGCTGTTGCAACTTCGTGGTGATGGTTGTCACATAAAATTCCAAAATTACTACTTAAAATATTTACACACTCATTTCTGTATGGTGTTAGAGTATCTGCAGGCGGTGAAGGATAATATCCTTCTTGTAATCCCATTGGATATCCGTCTCCGGTTTGACTCCATGGTGCTTCTGCTGATTCAATAGAATATGATTGTCCTTTGTATGGTGTTAAAACATCCCAATGAACCTTATCAAAGACAAAAAATTCTACCTCTGGTCCCCAGGTACTAAAATCAAATCCTTGAGTTTTAATATATTCTTCAGCTTTTTGAGAAATTCCTCTAGGATCTCGAGATAATCTTCCTCTGTCTTCACCCCAATGCACATCACAAAGAAGTCTAGCCGTTTTATTTTCAGTCATCCAAGGAATAATTGCAAATGTATTTGGATCTGGTTTTAACAACAAATCTGAATCTTCAATTGATGTAAAACCTATGATTGATGAACCATCCAATTTTGGTAATCCGTTTTTCATTTGTTCAGGCGTAAAAGTACTTGCTGAAATTGTAGTATGATGAAAATGACCTGTAAGTCCTGTAAATTGTAAATCGATAAATTGAATACCCTCATGTTGAATTCTTGAGAAAACTTCATCAACTGAATAGGTTGTTTGAACTGCTTTTCCGTGGCTAACTTTGTATGGCAATTTTTATACTTCAATCAAACACAAATACAACCAGCATTTAAGGATTAGCTAGAACATGTCTGAATCAAATCAAATTGATATGAATTCATTACATCATACGGTTTTACTCGAAACTGAAAATGATTCTTTGTTAGAAATTAAACCAAATTTTTATCGAAACTTATCTGATTTTATTGGAGATTTAAGAAAACAAGAATTTGATGGCGTAGAAAATAAAATTAAAGATACTATGATAGAAATGGCAACTGAATTGACATCATTATTGATACATATCAGATTAGAAAAAATTTCTAATTCTGACAATTTTGACATTAGTCACCTTCTTGATGAAGAAAAATTCATTTTAGATTCACATGAAGAACAAAATGAAAGAATAGAGATGATTCTATCTGCAACAATTAGCGGAAAATCAAAATTTCTTGAATCATTAGCGGAAAATCATAAAATAAAGAAAGTAGTAATTAGATTTCTTGGCGATGTTGATGAAATTATAGGTGCTGATCTTGAAAGATACGGTCCGTTTAAGGTTGAAGATATAGCTACAATTCCCTATGAAAATGCTCAGGCTTTAATTGCTAAAAAAATTGCAATTAAGGTTAGATGGGAAGATTAGGTAGAAATTATACCCATTATCAATACAAGTTATGTCTCATACTGGAGTAGAAGTTTTTGATTATCTTTTATATACAATTTATCCAGTAATTGGAATTTTTATCGTTGAAATGATTAGTAGATTAATCAAATCTCCAAAATGGATTAAACTTTGGACTCAGGCAGTTGTATCTGCATCTTTTGGTATTTACTATTGGTTCATCTTACCTGCACCACAAAATTTTCCATTGACTGCAATGGTCATGTTTGCATTAGCAATTGCTTTAGTTTATCAGGGAAGACGTGCAAAAATTTCTCCTGAAAAAAGTCCTTATTGATTTTAAGATTTCCCAAAAATTCGTTTAAAGATATTTCCTTTAGTTTTACTTCCATCACGAATTACTTTTCTCTCCCCAAATCTTTCTGATCTAATTTGGCGTAATTTTACACATCTATGTTCTTCTGGAAGTCTATGTTCTGCACAAAATGGATCCTTACAATAACTACAATGAAACGGCATCTCTGTTATATCTCCACAATAAGCACAATTTTCAGATATCATAAGATGGAATAGGTTTTTTCTTTTAAAAAAGTTGTGAGATTATTTTCAAATTATACTATTTTTCTAAACATTTTTAGTATTGCTGTATCGAAATTTAGATGATATATGATGATTAATGGTAAAGTTGCAATAATTACCGGAGCAAGTAGTGGTATTGGAGAAGCTACTGCCTTAACTCTAGCTAAAGCCGGTGTTAAAGTTGCAATTGGTGCTAGAAGAATAGAAAGATTAGAAGAATTATCAAAAAAAATTATTGCTAACGGCGGAGAGGTATTCTTTCAAAAATTAGATGTAACAAAAAATGAAGAATGCAAAAATTTTGCTAAAGCAGTTTTAGACAAATGGGGTTCAATTGATATTTTAGTAAATAACGCAGGTCTAATGCCGTTAAGTTTTTTCAAAAATCTCAAAGTAGATGAATGGGATAGAATGATAGATGTAAACATCAAAGGCGTGTTATACTGTACAGGCTCAGTTATTTCTCATATGAAAGAAAAAAAATCGGGACATATAGTTAACATTTCATCTGTAGCTGGCAGAGTTGTATTTCCTGCAGGCAGTGTTTATTGTGCAACAAAATTCGCTGTAGCAGCATTTACTGAGGGGCTAAGACAAGAATTTAGCGTTCGTTCAAACATTAGAGTAACTAGCATTGAACCTGGAATAGTTGCAACAGAGCTAACTGATACAATAACTGATGAATCTCTTCAGCAATTTGTAGAAAATGGAAAAAAGATGGAAACATTACAAGCGCAGGATATTGCTAATGCGATATTGTATGCTGTAGACTCTCCATCACATGTTAATGTCAATGAAATTTTGATTAGACCTACAACACAAGAAAAATAAATTGTCAAATATCCCACACGTTGTAATTTTAGGTGGGGGATTTGGCGGTCTTTCTGCAGCTAACGAGATAAGAAATTCATTAGATTCATCTAGAGTGAAAATTACAATTATTGATAAAAAAGACTGGTTTATGGTTGGATATGCAAAATTATGGATCATGAATGGAACTAGAACTTTTGAAAATTCTATTGGCTCATTAAATGAGCTACCAAAAAAACAAATTAATTTTATTAAAGATGAAATTATTGAAATTAATTATAATGATAATTTTGTAACAACAAAATCTGAAGATATTTCGTTTGACTTTCTTATCATTTCAATGGGAGCTGTGTTGGCACCCGAAAAAATTCCAGGTTTAGTGGAAAATGGGTTTAATTTGTATGATCATAATCAGCTTGATGAGATTCATCACAAATTAGATAAAATAGAATCTGGAAAAATTGCCATTGTAATTATGGCCATGCCTTACAAATGCCCTCCAGCACCTTTTGAGGCTAGTTTACTAGTTGATTCAATGCTTAGAAAGAGAGGAATACGAGATTCTATCCAAATTGACTTTTACAGTCCTGCTCCTATTACACTACCAGCAGCAGGTCCTGAAGTAAGTAAAAAAATTCTTGATTTAGTAAATTCAGAAAAAATTACTTTTCATAATTCTAAAAAAATTATTCGTGTAGAACCTAAAAAATTAATTTTTGAAAATGATGAATACAGTTTTGATATTCTTTTAGCAATTCCACCACACACTGCACCTAAAGTTATCTATGATTCTAATTTAGCAAAGGAACCCGGATTTATTCCAATTAATAGAGATTGTAAGACACCACATGAAAATATTTTTGCAGTTGGTGATGTTACAAGCTTAGTTGTTACTGATTCAATGGCAGTACCTAAGGCAGGAGTTTTTGCAGAGGGAGAAGGAATTGCAGTCGCAAAAAATATTGTATCCAAACTTTTATCAAAAGAACCATCTGTTTTGTTTGATGGTAAAGGTGGGTGCTTTTTGGAATCTGGCAGAGATACAGCTTCAACAATTGAAGTAGATATGTTTGCAGATCCAAAACCTTCTACTCGTTTAACAGAATCTACTAAAGACAATCTTTCTAAAAAATTAGATTTTGAAAAAGAAAGATTATCCAAATGGTTATGAACTATCTTTTTGATTCGTTTCTCTAGTTAGGTGTCCCAATATAGCTTTTATTTCAACTCCTAAATCTTGATTATTTTTTGATAAATTTAGTTTTTCAGTAATTTCATTTTTAAAATTTTCATCTTCTAATTCTATACTTCTTTTTTGAACACAATCTATGTGATCTTTATTGGTAGCTGAAATTTTATGACAAATATTACATAATTTCATAATTTCTATTTGATTATGGGACGATTTAATAATTTCATTTTATGCCTGTGATGCAAGGGATCGTGGTCTAGCTTGGTATGATACTAGCCTGGGGGGCTAGTGGTCGCAGGTTCAAATCCTGCTGATCCCATTATAATTTTAATATTTTTAGTAAAGTTTCAAAATTTTCTCGTGTTTTTTCTTGTTTATATGATTTTAAAGCGTCAATAATTTTTTCTTTAGACGAATTTTTATAAATTTTTTGAGATTGTTTTGCAATACCTGAACCAATAAAAAATGCTTGAGTGATTGATGTAACATTTGAGGGCCTTCTTTTTGTACTAGAACTTTCAAAATCAATTAGTGAAACTTTTGTTTTACCTACAATAACATGTTTTGAGATATTGCTTAATTCACCATGGTCAAATCCAATTTGATCTAATCTATAACAATCTTCTAAAGCACTTTTTATTGTAGATTTTAATTGTTTTACACTTCCAGTACCTTTTAGCATTTCAATCCAATCACTAAATTTCTCTCCTTCAAGATATTCCATAACTAAAAAATTTTTACTTACATCAATTATTTTCGGACCAACATTGACTGAATTTACTAATTTTAACAACATTGATTCATTTTTCATATTTTTTCTTTGAGAATCAATTCTTCTAATTTTTAATGCAACTTCTTTGTTTCCTCTTTTTACAAGTACAACAACACCAACGTATCCTTTTCCTAAAATTGCTAAATTTCCAATTTTGGTAGGGCCTGTAAAGCAAACTGATTTTATTTTCAATTTTTCTAATTCAGCAATTCTTGATTTAATTTGACGATTAGTTGCATTTGGATACCCTAAAACATTTGAGTATGGTTCTTCTGCAAATTTTTTAATTGAAATGAAGGAGTGTGCCATCTACTGAAATCAACTCTCCAACTTCCTCTTTAATTGATTTACTTAGAGCTTTATTTCCTAGGAATACCTTAAAACCTCCTTTGAAATCCTTTTCAAGACCTTTTGGTATGCCTATTTCAAGATTTTTTTTCAAAAATTCTTTCATAAAACTTTCTGCATTCGTATGTTTTCTTTTTTCTAATGAAATCATTTTTCTATTATTTCCAACCCATACTAATTCTGCATTATTGAGATTTTTAGAAATAAAACTGTAAACACTATCTTCTCTAAAAAATTCTGGCCCACTTTTTTGATATATTTCACTTATTTTTGTAGACTCTAAAAAGAAAATCAGATATGCTTCTTTTTGTTCATCTGTATGGCATTTGCTCCTAAGTACTGTAAATCCCCCTAATTCTAATTGTGTAGACAATGCTGATGTTGCTCTTTTAATTTGCCCCCAAATAATATCGGAACTTCTGGCTTTAAATTCAAATTTTACAATTAGTAAATTACTCCAAAATTTCTTTGATATCTTTGATTTTTTAATTTTAAAAAACTCCAAACTTGGTTTTTCTTTTAATGCCCTACAAATTAGAATGAATTTTCCAATGTTTTCATTTGAAATAGCAGCAGCTAAATTTCTATTACTATCAATTGGATCAATCACAACTATTGCTGTATCAAAAGATTTTGATGTTGTTCCAACAATTTGATTTTCTTTAATCTTTGATATTGACTTTATTAGATTTTCAAAATTACCAAATTCAAAAATTAAAACTTCTGAAATATACCCACTAAATCCTTGTTTTGCAATTTCTGCACCATAAATTTTATTGGATTTTAAAAATGTCTTTAGAATTCTAACTTCATTCTTCATTTTTAATGTCAATGATTTTTTCATAAATTTTGTATGAAATGGTGATCTATCTGCAGCACTTTTCCATTCACCACTTTTAACATCATAGCATGGCACGATGTTAATTTTTGTGTCTTTAATTTTAGCTTCAACATAAGGATGTTGAGAATATCTGACATATGGAGAATATTTTTTTAGTGATTCAAATCCAATTTCCTTTGAAATACTTTCTAATTTTTCTTCAGAAGTACTTTTTTTAAATTTAATAAAAATATCAATATCTGCGTTTTTTGATAACCATGTATCTTTAGCATATGAACCGCCAAATTCTAACTCTATAACTTCTGAATATTTTTGAATTTCTTTTTCAACTAAATTGTATACTTTATCTGCAATTTCTTTTTTTGCTTTTTGAATTGTATTTGACGGAATTGTTGTTTTTGCAATTTTAGAAATTATTTGCTTCATTATTTTACTACTAATCATTTTTTAATTGATTTTATATTAATTTGATTATCTTATTAGTATCTAATAGTTAACTTCATAGACGAGTATTTTTTTTTGATATATGTTGAATAAATTACTTGTATGTTTAACAGGCATGCCTGGTGCTGGCAAATCTACTATTGCTGAAGGTTTGAAATCTGAAGGTTATGAGATTATTAATTTAGGAAATGCCGTAAGGAATGAGGCTAAAAAAAGAAATCTGGATGCAAGTAGGGAAAATCTTGGAAAATTGATGCTAGAACTTAGAGAGAAAAATGGACCTGGTGCAATAGCTGAATTAGTTGAAACACAAATCCAATCATCTAATTCGAATGTACTGTTAATTGATGGGGTTAGATCCAATGCTGAAATAGAGGTACTTAGAAAATTTGGAACTGTAAAACTATTAGCAATACACGCATCAACTGATACTCGGTTTAACTTCTTACAAAAAAGAGGACGATCTGATGATCCACAAACAAAAGAACATTTCAATGAAAGAGATAATCGTGAATTAGGTGTTGGCATTAGCAACTCCATTGCACTATCAGATTTTGCAATATCTAACATCGGTTTAACAAAAGATGAATTAATAAAAAAATCATATGAAATAATTCAAAGATGGATTAAATGAAAATCCCAAACCTTAGTTGCAAAATAGAAATGTTTTGTACTGTAAATCCTTCTGAATCTATCGAAAAAATAGAACAAGCAATATCTAATATTTTTCCTTATGCAATCATAAACAATAATGATTTATCAATTAATGCACACTCAAAAGAACTGAGATCTTTTGAAAAAATTTATCAATTTATACATAATAATAAACTACAAAAAATTTACTTGCGTTCACTTGAAGACAATTTGCAAGATGACACAACATGGTTCTATCTTAACAAGCAAGCAGCATTTGTTGAACAAATGGCAATTTGTGAAGAATCTGATGAATCTCCATTAGGACCAATTAAAGTCACTTTAACATCATCCAATATTGATGCAATCATTGACTGGATAGTTTTTGATTAGATGAAACTACTTAAAAAAATTCACTCATTTTTGATTATTTTTTTTAGTTTGAATTTAAAATGAATTTTTTCACAATACTATGACATGTTGATAAAATTAGGCATAATTGCAGCTATTTTCGTTTTAGGCGGTATGATATTTTCTACAGAAATTACTGCGTTATTTCCAAATACATCTGAGCTATTATCTGATTCTTTAAAAAATGACATTAATGCACTTAATACAAAAATAACTAATTCTGCTGAAAATCGTCTAGATACTTCTATTGACAAAACAATTCAAAGTGTTAGTGATAGTGTGTATGAAGGAATTACAGAGACTGGGGATAAATTAGTTGAAAATGTTAATGAAAAAATTTCCGAAGGAATTACAGAGACTGGGGATAATATTAAGAATGAAATTACAGAATCAAGTAAATCCTCTAAAGAAAATATTACAAATGAACTCTCTAGTTTTGATCCATTTAGTTTTATAAAAAATATATTTAAAACTAATTAATTTTTATTTAATTTCTACTTCTAAAAGATCTCTTGCAGTAATAACTGAATTGTGAATTTTTTCTGCTTCACTTTGATGTCCAATTTCATCTTTATATCTTGCAGAAAAATGTGTTAAGATTAAATTTTTCACATTTGCATTTTTCCCTAACTCCGCAGCTTGTTTTGCAGTTGAATGACACGTATCTTGTGCTTTCTGTTTTTCTTCATCAAGAAATGTTGAATCAAATACCAAGTAATCGCATTCATTGAAAAATAATTCTAATTCTTTTGTTGGCATTGTATCACCTGAAATCCCTATTTTTTTCCCTGGACGTTTTGTACCTAATACTTGTTCGGGTTTAATTATTTTTCCATCATTACTTACTTCTTCTCCATTTTGTAATTTATTCCATAGTTCACCTTCTGGTATGCCTAATTCATTTGCTTTTTGGACATTAAACCTTCCTGGTTTATCTTTTTCTTCAAACAAATATGAGAATGCAGTTATTGAATGATTTGCTTTAGCTGCATGGATTAAAAATTTATTATTTTCATACATTTTTCCTTCACTAACAATTGTAATTAAAATAGAAAATGGTAAACTAAAGTTTAATATTTTGATATTAGCTGCAAGAAATTCGTCAATTCCCTTAGGACCAAAAATTTCTAAAGACTCTGTTCTATTTTGCATTGACATTGTTTGTAGTAATCCCAAAATTCCTACACAATGATCTCCATGCAAATGTGTTACAAACAGTTTCATTTTTTTATTCCACCCTAGACCTGCTTTCGTATATGAAATCTGTGCAGATTCACCTGCATCAAACATTATGATTTCCCCTTCTCTTTCTAAACACATGCAAGATAATCCTCTTTTTTGTGTAGGCTGTGCAGCTGACGTTCCTAAAAATACTAGTTTCATTTAATCAAAATAGTTCTTGTGAGGCTTTTATGCCTATAGATCTGATATTTTTTCAGTCCTTTTAATTTCATTTTAGGATCTAATTCTTTTTTATACATTATAGCAATTTTCTTATGTTTGGGAATAATCGCAATAAATTTTTTTAAAATTTCTTCAGGCTTTTCTGATGCTTTTGAGGATCTACCATATGGTAAATCCGTAACAATTCCATCAAAATCCTTTGATATTTTTACTAATTCTTGAAAATCTGATTTTAAAATTTTTGATTTGTAATTATTAATTCTAAGATTTTCTTTAGAAATTTCACACATTTTTTCATCAAAATCTATTCCAATCGCATTGATGCCCATTGATTCTGATTCAAGTAATGTCGTGCCTGTACCACAAAATGGATCACACACAGTTTCCCCTTTTTGCAATCCAATTAAATTTATCATAACTCTTGTCAGTTTCCAATCCAATTCATGGGGATATTTTTTACTTTTTTCAGGGCGTTTTCTATCTACATTTTTTTCTGAAAAACCAAAAAAATTTTCTTCATTTGTAAAAATTAGATATACAGTAATGTCTGGATTTTCTAAATTTACTTTTGCATGTGTAAACTTTGATATCATATCCCCCATTGAACTCTCTAATTCCAATACGTTCAATTTATTTGATGATAAGTTAACTACTCTACACACAAAACTTTGTGTATTTTTTAGAACTTGAAAGTTTTCATCATCTAAAAATAACCCTGACATTTTTCTTAATATCTGTCCAGAAGTTTTTACAAATGTAGCACGCTCTGCAATTTTATTCCAATTAGTTTTTGATTGAATAGTTATTAGATTTGAAATTATTTTTATTTTACTAAATCTATCAAACATTTTTACAATTGCCACAACTTCATCAATTGCAAGTTCTAAATTGTCTTTAGATACAATGAAAAAACTTTCTGGCATTACATTATTGCCTTTGCAATAGCTTTTGAAACATCCACTTTTGATGTTTTTCCTGGAATTGTATTTGTACTTATGATGCTTGTAACCCCTGCTTTCTTTATTTTATTTTCAGCATCATTCATTAGAAGTGCATGTGTACATGCAACATAGATTCTTTTACATTTTTGTTTTTTAAGAAATTGTGTAGCTTTGATTATGCTGCCACCAGTACTTATCATATCATCCACTAAAATCAAATCCCTATTTTCAACTTCCGCTAATTTTTTTGTTTTAATTTTTACTTTACCTGTTTTTCTATCTCTAGTCTTCTCTAATGCGATATAATCTGAATTGAATTCTTTTGCAAATTCTTTTGCTCTTTCCAATCCACCTTGATCTGGTGATACAACTAAGGGGTTTTTCAGGCTCAATTTCTTAAAATATTCTGCAAGATCTGGAACTGCAGTTACGTTTTTTGTTTTGATAGTGAAATACTTCAATCCAATTAAACTATGGATGTCCACAATGATTATTTTTGACGCTCCTGCACTTTTGAATAATTTACCAAGTACATTCATTGTAACAATCTCACCAGGTAAAAATTCTCTATCTTGTCTTGCATATCCCATATATGGAATTACAGCAGTTACTTCTGATGAATTCTCTTTAGCTTTAGTGATTAATGATAATGCTTGAACTAAGTTGGTATCTACAGGTGGATATATTGATTGTACAACAATTGATTTTTTTTTTGATAACTTTCCAATTAGTGTTATTTTACTTTCACCATCAGCAAAAACTCGAATTTCTGATTTTACAAAATTCGCCTTTATTTTTTTTGATAGTTCCTTTGCTAAATTTTCAGAAGACTTTCCTGAAATGACTGATAATTCACTCAATAATAAAAGATAATTTGAAGGGATTCTTAAGTTTTGAGAATTTTTTCTATTCGTCGCCTTCTCCACGACCTATGTCTCCTAATCCATACTCATCAATTACTTTATTTCTGAATTCATCTTTCTCATCAATTTCATCTTGCTCTTTCTTTTCATCTCCTTGGTATATTGTTCTAATTGGCCATGGAATTCTAATATCGTATTTTTTAAACTCCTCATACATTATCATTCTTAGATCTGTTTTTGTCTTAAATTGTGCCCCATAATCTTTAACGTATAACCACATTGAGAAATCTAATGCAGAATCATTGAATTGATTAAATCTTACAACTGGCTGTGTGATATCCACATGTAGATCCTTATCACATCCACAACTTGATTTATTTTCATCCAAATATGAACATCTATTTTGTCTAACTAGGTGCCTTCCTTTGCCATCTTTAATTTCAATCATTCCACGTTTTCCAATTTTTACTAAAATTGCTGCAACTTGTTTTGGATCATTAAGATATGAAACTCCTACAGTAACTACTGCTGGAACAAGTCTATTTTCTTTTGTATAATTGATAATTTGTGCTGTTACTAATTGTCTTGTAGGAATTATTGCTACAGATTCATGTAATCCATCTCTGACATAGGTAACTCTAGGAGTAATTTTATGAACATATCCGTTATATCCTGATTCTAATTGCACTCTTTCACCTTCTTTGAAAATATTGTCTTTTCTAATCATTAAATATGCAAAATAATTCTGCATTGTTTCTTGTAATGCTAAACCAATACCAATTGCAAGACCGCCTGTTGCAGTAGCTAATACAAACAAATCTACTCCCCACCAAGATACAACTCCGAGAATTGTTGCAGCAAAAATTCCTACAGGTAAAATTTGCTTAAATGATTTAGGAATGCCTTCTCTTTTTTTACGTGCATATCCTACTGGTCTAGAACTTGGAATTAATGGCTCAAAACCATTTATTCTTTTTTCCTCTCTCCAAACATCTATTGCAAATATTTCATCTGGTTTTGCACCAGGTTTTAATTTTCTTCCTGATTGATTGTTTCCAGTAACACAATTGTTAAAATATTTCAAATATTTTGCTCTTTCAGATTTTTTCCATTTTTCAAACGGAGATGTTACTAATTTTTCATAACTCCCTATGGGATTTCCTTTTGAAGTACGGTATTGTTCTAATTGAGTAATACCTTCTTTTGTTTTACAGAGATTCTTGAATTCACTATCGGTAAAATCTTCAGGTGTAATAGTTGGTGGAATCCATTTGTATAATTTGTGAAAAAGACCATCATCATCTGAAAAACCTTGCATGTCATACCAAACTTGAAAATCTTGTTTTTCAAGAATTGATTTATCACGTTTAGTAAGCATTATTGGAATTAAATGGGAAATTGTATAACCAATAACTAGAATATTGAAAGTATTGAGAATCTTTGCAAAAGTTTCTTCAGGAGTTAATTCCATTGTAGAAATACCTGAATCTTGTTCAAATAATTCTGAAGTTTGAATATATGCATTAGTTGATGAAATTAGAGCAATTGCAAAAAACGGCAATACCGCATTTTGTACAAATCTTGATAAATGTGGTCTAGTGTAAAATATTTTTTTTGATTTAATCATTGATGAGAATGTTCTATATGCGGCAGATATGATAATAATTCCGACTATCATTATAATGAAAGCTAACTGAAGTGATTCTGATGAAGCCAATAACTGTGAAAGTGTTTCAAATTCTCCAACTGAAATTTGTGAAATATCTCCTTCGCTCATAATTTGTCTTCTTTCTTTGTTTTATTTTCTAGAATAAAATGTTAAGCCAATTTGATTATTTTAAGAGAAAAAACTGGATAATTATTTCTAATTTTATGCCTAGAATTGATGCAACATTTAACAAGGGTTTAGACACTATCTACAAAGTGAACTATCAAGAATCCATTTGGGATAATGCTCCTAATATGAAATCATACACATTATCAAATTTTCGTAAACTTCCGCAAATTCAACAACTTTCTGAAGAAAAACAATTTGAAATGGAAGTTGTAGGAAATGTTTTACCATTTAAAGCAAATAATTATGTCGTTGAGCAATTAATTAATTGGAATGATATTCCGAATGATCCAATTTTTGTTTTAACATTTCCTCAAAAAGGAATGTTGAAACCTGAACACTATGAAAAAATGGCTACTGCATTAAAAAATAATGCTGATAAAAAAGAAATAGCAGCAATTGCAAATGAAATTCGTTTACAATTAAATCCGCATCCTGCAGGTCAAATGGAACTTAATGTTCCAACATTAAAAGATGGAACCAAATTATATGGAATGCAACACAAGTACAAAGAAACTTGTCTCTTCTTTCCTAGTCAAAGTCAAACTTGCCATGCATATTGCAGCTTCTGTTTTAGATGGCCTCAATTTGTTGGTATGGATGAAATGAAATTTGCAATGCAAGAAGGTGAACAACTAGTTCAATATTTGAGAGAGCATCCTGAAATTACTGATGTACTGTTTACTGGCGGTGATCCAATGATAATGAAAGCAAAAATTTTTGCAAAATACGTGGATACTCTAATCGATGCAAATCTTCCAAATCTTAAAACTATTAGAATTGGAACAAAAGCACTTGCATATTGGCCTTACAAATTTTTAACTGATTCAGATTCTCAAGAAATGTTAGAAGTTTTTAAGAAAATTACTAGCAGTGGCTTGCATCTTGCATTTATGGCTCACTTTAACCATCTAAATGAATTATCAACCGATGCAGTCAAAGATGCAATTAAGGAAGTGAGAAAAACAGGTGCTCAGATTAGAACTCAATCACCTCTTTTAACACATATCAATGACGATGCAGAAATGTGGGCTAAAATGTGGACTAAGCAAGTTGAATTGGGTTGTGTCCCATACTACATGTTTGTAGTTAGAGATACTGGAGCACAACATTATTTTGGAATTTCTTTAATTAAAGCACATGAAATTTTCAAAAAAGCATATTCTTCAGTTAGCGGATTGGCTAGAACAGTTAGAGGTCCAAGTATGTCTGCAACACCAGGTAAAGTACATGTAATTGGAACTGCAAATATTAAAGATGAAAAAGTAATTGTTTTGAGATTTTTACAAGGCAGAAATCCTGATTGGGTAGATGTTCCATTTTTTGCAAAATATGATGAAAATGCAATTTGGTTGGATGACTTGAAACCGGCATTTGCTGACAAATTTTTCTTTCAAGATGAAATGGAAGCCATTGCACAAATTAATCCGGTTTAAGATAATTCTAAATCATAAGCTTTACCTGACTTTATAGACAATTCTATCTCACTAAACGAAATTAGTAAAGTCATTTCATATGACTAGTAATTGGATTATAAACAAGTTTTACAAACTATTAACGATGAAAGTATCTCTTTCATTGATTTTTGGTTTGTAGATATTTTTGGCGAACTTCATAATGTTGGAATGCCAAGTTACGCCATTGATGAAAATAGTTTTGTAAATGGTCTTGAAAAATTAGATGCAAGTTCAATCACTGGATTCAAATCTGTAAACAATTCTGATATGATTTTAATGCCTGATCCAAATTCATTCAAAATTTTACCTAATGATTATGATCCAGGACATAGAAAAAATGCACGTATCTTTTGTGATCTATATGATGGTAGTACAAGAAAGGAATCACGCTATAGTAGAGATTCTAGAGGAATTGCACACAAAGCAGCTGAAAAACTTGCTGAATTTGGATTTACTCATACTAATTGGGGACCTGAAATAGAATTTTTTGTCTTTGATTCAATCAATGTTTATCCATCCCCTTATGCTGCAACTCATTCTGGTGGAGGTTCTGGCTATTCAATTGACTCTAAAGAATCACCATGGTCTAAAGGAAATGTTAGTACAGCAATAAATTTCAAAGAGGGATACTACCCATCACAACCAAAAGACACACTTGCAGGATTTAGAAAAGATGTATGTGAAGATTTGTATAATTATTTTGGAATAAAAATTGAAGCTGAACATCATGAAGTAGCAACTTCTGGTCAATGTGAAATTAATCTAGTCTATGATGAGATGATTGCTATGGCAGATAATGTCATTGCAGTTAAAAATTTAGTTAAAGTTAAAGCTAAAAGAAAAAATAAAGTAGCAACTTTTATGCCAAAACCAATTTTTGGTGATAATGCATCAGCTATGCACACACATCAGAGTTTATGGAATGGAAATTCTAATGTAATGTATGATGCAGATGATGAAGTTGCACAGTTGAGTCAAATTGGTAGATATTATGTTGGAGGAATTCTAAACCATGCCTCAGCATTATGTGCAATTTCAAATCCTACCACTAATTCTTACAAACGTCTTGTTCCAGGATTTGAAGCACCAGTCAATGTTTGCTGGGGACTGGCAAATCGTTCCACTGCAGTTAGAATTCCAATGTACAATAGAAATCAAGAAAAAAGTAAAAGAATGGAATATCGCGTGCCTGATCCTACTGCAAATATCTATCTTTTAGAATCTGCATTATTGTTAGCAGGATTAGATGGAATTAAAAATAAACTTGATCCTGGTGATCCTATTAAAGAAAATGTTTACAAACTTTCTGCAGAAAAGAAAAGAGAATACAATATTGGCTCTCTACCTGTTTCATTAAAGGGATCACTTGATTCTCTTGGTAGTGATTCTAAATTTTTAGAAGAAGTTTTCTCATCTGATTTTCTTGAGGCATATTCTGAATTAAAATATAAAGAATACACTGCATTTGCACAAACCCCAACTGCTTGGGAAGTTTCAATGTATGCAGATGCATAACTGGTACAATTATCAAAAATAACATTTTTAAAATTAGATTTATTTTTTAAAATTATGAAATATATTTTCTTGATACTATCATTGTTACTTATTCCTAGTTTTAGTGGAATTGTATATGCACATACAGTTGATGCAGTTGGAGAATATCGTATAGAAATTGGTTGGATGAATGAGCCCGTTGTATCTGGTGATACAAATGGACTTGAATTGTATGTTAGTCCACTAGTAGATTGTCCTGATATTTCAATACCTTTGGAATGTGCAAATTCTCAAAAATTTCAAAATGGTATTGAAGGATTGAGAAAATTATTAAAAATTCAATTTGTATATGATAAAACACAAACAATTACTTTACCTTTGGTAGTTGATCATAATATTCCAGGAAAATATTATGCTTTCATTACTCCTACAGTGTCTGGGTATTTCCAAGCAAATCTTGTTGGAAAAATTTTAGAGACACCTGTCAATTTATCTATGCATCCACCTCCAATTGCAGAAAGATCTTATATTGAATTCCCTGAATCATCTGATTTTGCTTTAACTGAAGTCATTACTGATAATGCAAAACTTGTTGAACGAATTACTTCTCTAGAAAACAGTATTCAAAATCTTGAAAATTCTGGCAATCAAATGCAAAATGAAATAGACGTGAATGATATTTTGGGAACAGCAATTGGAATAATTGCTGTTATCATAGCTATAATCGCTTTGATAAAAACAAGGAAAAATTAATTTTATAACTAATTTTGATAGAATTTTCCAAATCATTGATATGTTGTAATGTGATAAACTACAAGTATAGGAAAATGAGTACTGATCCTAACTAGGTTGATAAAAAATGGTAGAATCTAATTATGATATTTTAGGAATCGTTGAAGGAACAACAGAAAGAGACATTAGAGATGCATTTAGAAGATTAGCCTTACAATTCCACTCTGATCGTGGTGGAGAGAATGATCAATTTATTAAAATTAAACAAGCATATGATGATCTAAAAATTGGTAAAAAATATCCTGATACTGATATTGAAAAAATAAAAAATTCTAGAGTTTATTCTGATGAAAGTGAAGAAGATGTTAGAAGAAAAAATCAGATTTTAGGCCAGGAATTATCTAAAGAAATGAAAAGTGCTGAAGAATGGGCAACTACATTAAATCAATCAAATTCTACAGCTACTAGATTATTTGGTTCAAAAACTCTTGGTGAAATTGAGTTAGAAAGAAAAGCAACTGGTACTTTATCTATTAAGGGTAATTTTATGGCTGGAAGTTTGACTTATGATGGTCCAATAATCATGCAAGGAAGTATTACCAGTCCTTCTTGGACACAGGAATTTAAAACTAATATTCATCTTACAAAAGGTGATTTCAAATTCATTAATCCATTAGAAAATAAGTATAAAATTGAAAATGGTGCAAGAATTATTGTAGATAATGGGAATGTTGTTGTAGGCAATATTTATGGTAGAAAATATAGAGTTGAGGATAAAGACGGTAGAGTTGGAGTTTTTCAAATTCAAGAGCATAGAACAAGTATTTCAGCTCTAAATGGAAAAATTATTGCTGAAGATATTTCAAACACTGTGTCACTTGACGCTGATACTATCATTGTTCTTAATGTAGAGCAAGACTCAGTATTACTTGCACGTGAAATTTTATTTTATGGAGAAAAATTAACTTTTGATTCTGTAATTAAATTAAGAAAAAATGGTACAATTAGATTCTTTGAAAAGTTTTCAATACAAGGATTAAGTGGTGATGCGATAATTGAATTAGAAAATGGTAAAAAGATCAGATTATTTGATCTAAAAACTAAAAAAATCAAAGATTTATCTGATGAACTTATTTCTCATAAAGAAAATTATGACAAGGATGCCACTTTGGTCGGTAATGGATTTACAATTACATATGATATGTTAGATAATCTTTCAAAAAAACAAGAAACTAAACAAAAAAGTAATTGGTCATCAAAATTTAGATTTTCTAAAAATAGTTAATTTTTCCTTATTTTGATTAATTGTGTATGAACTTAGAAAAATAAAATAAGAAAAAGAAATTAAAAATTGTGTGAATTAATCTAATCGATTAATTCAGTCCAACCTTTTACGAAGACTGAGTTTTTGTAGAGTGGGACTGGTTGTCCAACTGTAAAGTCCATTGGTCTCATCCAAAAGATTGCTTTTGTTGGGCATACACCTATGCATGCACCATCAGAAATACATCTCTCTGGGTAGAAAACGAATGCTTTTCCTCTTTTCCAGCCTTCAACAGGTTTTACTCTTAAGACATCTGGTCCAAGTGTTGTACAGATTTCTACACATAGTGCGCATCCGATACACATTTGTTCGCTGATGTCTGGAATTATTCCTACTGGCATAACAAAATTAGATCATGATTTGACGTTAATATAATTTTCTTAAATTTTTGTATCTATAACACCGTTTGAAATTTTATAACGCCGTTTGAAATTGGATCGCTAGAAAATTTGCTTATTATTTTTTAAACTTACTCATATTGTTGTCTGCTAATTTGATAATTAGATCATTTTTAATTTTTTTAAGAAAATAGACTCCTGTTTTTGCTGATTTCATAATGTGTTTTCCTCCTGGTGATAATACCCATTCACTATTTTCTTTCTTTCTACCCATTGCAGTTATCAAAATTGTAGAATTAGCTTGTTTTCCTAATGATGAGAGTAGCATGATACATGAATTGACAAATCTGGCAGATTCTAAATCATCAAATAAATTGTAAATTCCATTAAATGAATCAATAATTATTAGAAATTCTTTTTCTGATATTTTGGTAATAATTTCTGATAGTTTTTCTTTCCAATTTAGCTTATTTGGTTGAAAAATCATCAAATTATTTTTTTTCTGAATAATTTTAGATTCTATATATCCTGAATATAGTAAATCCATATCTACAAAAATAATTGGTTTATCTATGGATGTAATTATTTTATTCAAAAATTCTATTTTATGAAAAGAATCTGAACATAATATTAAATTTGGTACATTTTTTCTAAATTCTTTTTGAATATCATTGAAAATTATCTCAGGATTTTTATCCAACATCATAATAGTATTTTACAGATATAATAATGAATTTAGCATCAAAAGATATTTCTGATGATTTCCATTCATCAAAAAAAATCTATCTGAATAATGCATCTGTATCCTTGATGCCATTACAAAGTATAGATGCTATGAAGGATTTTTTAATTTCATACAATTCCATGGGTCCTGATTCTAAGGATTCAGAATCTTTTATTGCAGAAAAATTAGATAGTGTGAGAAAAATTATTGCAAAAATTATTTGTTGTCAACCTGATGAAGTTGTTCTAACTCAGAGTACGACTGATGGAATTAATATTGTTGCAAATGGACTTTCATTTGATAAAAAATCTAATATTATAATTCGTGGAATGACTCATGAACACCATTCCAATTTTTATCCGTGGATTAATTTAAAAGATAAACTTTCAGTAAGAAGTCTTTTAATTGACAAAAATGGATTTTTTGAACTAGATAATTTAAAATCAAATATTGACGAAGATACAAAATTAGTAGCTTTAAGCCATGCTCTGTACAATACTGGTTCAATAATACCAATAGAAAAAATTTCTAAAATTCTTAATAATAAAATTCCATTGTTCATTGATAGTGCACAAACAATAGGGTGTATTGGTGATCATGATGTTTCTAAACTAAAATGTAATTTTATGTCGTTTAATGGTTCTAAATGGCTGTGTGGCCCAATGGGTACTGGTTTATTTTATTGTAATCGAAAGTCTGGTGAATTATTAGAACCAAAAACAATCGGTGGCGAATCTGCAATTACTGATGCTGAAAATAATTTAATTTTTAAAGACTTGCCTGATAAATTTCAAACTGGTTTTAGAAATTATGTTGGAATTGTTGGATTGGAATCTTCTGCAAAATATTTGTTAAATTTTGGCATGGAAAATATTCGTAAAAAAAATCAATATCTATCTAATCTTTTTAGAGAGGAATTACTAAAAATACCTAAAGTAATTTTGTATGGGCCAGAAGATTCAGATCAACGAACTAGCATTGTATCTTTTAACATTGAAGGTTTAGATTCACAAAAAATAGTGGATAAACTTGAAAAACAAAATATTATTTTAGCTGTAAGGGAGATTATGGAACAAAAAATCATTCGTGTATCTCCTCATTTTTTTAACACTGATTCAGAAATACTTCGAGTTATTGATGAAATTAAAAAACTATAGATTTTCTTGCTCTTCTATTACAATCATAGTTAATGTTGATTGAACTCTACTGATTTTTCTAATTTTATTAGTGATTAATGCACGCAATTTTTCAGCATCATCTGATGTTAATTTTAAAACTATGTCGTATACTCCGTACACGCCTCTAACATCAAATTTTACATCTTCATTTACGAGTTTTTCTTTTATTTCTGCAATTATTGACACGTCTGATCCCAAATCTGAATTTAATAAAACATACGCAGTAGGCATAACCAGTTTTTCATTAAAAGAGTATTTAACTTTTCATAATTTAAAATTTAGATTTTTTATTTTTTAATAAATATTATTTCGCAATGCTAAAAATGTAGTAGATATAATTATTTGTTAATGAGTAAACCTGGTAATATTTGGAGAAAAGTTCATGGTAAAATTACAAAAAAACCTACTAATTTTTCTTGGTTAATTGATGAAAAATTGGCTGGTTCTGGAATTCCTACATCTTTGGATGAATTTGAGTGGCTTCTAACCCAAGGAGTAAAATCTATTGTAACTATGACTGAAAAATCATTACCTGGTGATTGGACTCAAAAGATTGATTATCTGCATATACCAACAGCTGACTTTCATGCTCCAAATATGGAAGAAATAGATTCTGCTGTTGAATTTATTCAAAACCAAATTCAAAATAACCAATCAGTGATGGTTCATTGTGCTGCTGGATTGGGAAGAGCTGGAACAATTCTTGCATGTTATTTTATAAAATACAAAAAACTTTCGGCTATTCAGGCAATTAAAAAAATTAGAGATGAAAGACCAGGTTCTATTCAATCTGATGTACAGGAATTAGCAATAAGTTATTATGAAAAATATGTAAGAAATTAGTTTAAACCCAATCTGAAACTAATTTTCCATCAACGTTTTTAATTTTTAACGTTTTATTTTCTTGAAAGTACAAAGTTAATCCACCTTCAGCATCTGGATCTTCAACCTTTACCAATTCTAACATTTTAATTTGATCATATTTTTCCATTCATGATCACCTATTCTGGAATTGATATGGTCTCAATTTTTCCATCAACTGGTTTGATAAACATAAACCTGTTATCTTTAAAGATAAAGGTAATACCTCCATCTTTATCCGGTTCTTCGACTTCAAGAATTGGTTGTCCTAATAGACCGTCATATTTTGCCATTACTGATTCAAGAAAAAAGTTCCTTATATCCCTAATTGATTATGACTTCAATTTCATTAGAACTATTTTTGATACTTCCAGGTTCCGTATAATCGTGTTTTTGCCATGATGAAAATGCTTCAGCTCCGATCTTGTGTTTACCTTTTCCTAAATCAGATGCTTTGAAAACAAATTTCTCATTAAAGTCAAAGAATTCTTCTCTTACTTCTTCTTCAGTAAGTCTGATAAACGGTTCAAAGTTTTTTGCTATTTGAACCCAAATTCTTCTATCTTTCATTGGATTGACTAATTTTGGATTTCTTGTCCAGAAAATCGCAGCTTTTCGGTATGAATCTACAATCTTTCCCAATCCCTTCTTTCTAAATCCGCCCGATGTCAATTTTACACCGTATTTCAACTTCATTGAAACATCGTTGTTATTGTATGATTTAGTCCAATTTGCTTCATTGAACGAATTTCTTATATCACCTTGAATTGAAAATTGGACATTTATCTCAATATTTTCATCAGATGAGTACTCCTCCTTGGATTTTACTAGTGTTATTTCTGATATTTTGCTTTCTGCCATTGTTCCTGTTCATATGATTTATATCCGCAATAAGTGCCTTTTCTGAATACATGGATGCGCAAGTTATCAGTTCAGAAGCCAAAGAAATGACTATTTCTATCACAGAAACTGATATTGGAATATTATACATTATCCAACATGAACTTCTAAAGGCTTCAAATGTTGATTTTGCAGGCGTAATTATCAAACATCCGTTAACTAATGAATGTTGGATGAGAATTAATTCTAGTACAAAACCGTTATCTGAAGTTAAAAAATCAACGGAATCTTCAATAAAAATGGCAGAAGAATTTAAACAATTATTTATTTCAAAATTAGGGTAAATTAGATTGAAATTTTGCCCCAAATGTGAGGTTAAACTAAAAAAAGGTGATTCTGGCCTTGAATGTTCAAAATGCGGTTACGCTGAAGGAGAAAAATCAACAAAAAAGAAAAAAATTATTTCTGAAGATGAACCTGATTTTTCACTTCTTGCTTTTGAAGGCGATGAAGGTGAAGATACTAATCCTACAATAAAGATTGATTGCGAAAAATGTGGACATGATCAAGCAGTAGCTTGGATGTTTCAAACTAGAAGTGCAGATGAACCAACAACTCGATTTTATCGTTGTCAAAAATGTAAATACACTTGGCGTGATTACACATAAGGTTTAACTGGAACTTATAGTCAAGAAAAATGAATTGACTTTTGGTGCAAAAACAAGTGGTTCAGATGATCTGAAAGCCATAATTTCTGCAATCTCTACACTAGTTGAAGAAGCAACTTTTGTTGCAACAGCTGAGGGAATTACTTTTAGAGGAATGGATCCGTCTCACGTTGCCCTTATTGACATATCCTGGCCAAATTCAGCATTTGAAAAATATGAATGTGATAGTGATGTTAAATTTGGAGTTAGAATAGATGAATTTTCTAAACTTATCAAACGAGCAGACAAAAAAGATAGTATTGAAATCAGTATTTCCGAAGAAAAAATGTTACTTGTAACAGTTGGAAAAAATAAAAAATATAAAATTCGCTTAATTGAAAGTTCTGCAACTGATACGCCATTACCAAAAATTCCATACGATTCAAAAATTGTTTTAACTTCCTCAAAATTTGATAAGATTCTTGGTGATGTCCAAGTTGTATCTGACTATCTAACCATCAATACATCTGATTCTAAGGGTGATTTTTCAGGAAAAGGTGATTCTGGTGAAGTAATTATTGAATTGGACAAAGAAGCTGAAGATATTGAAGAAATTTCTTCAAAAGCAGATAGTGTTGGTACTTACAGCCTTGAATATCTTAATCCTGTAGTTAAAGCAGTAGGCAGCAATGCTGGATTTATCACATGTGAATTTTCAAGCGCAAAACCGCTTAGAATTGAATTTAAGGTTGCAAATATAGGCAGAATCCACTTTTATCTTGCTCCACGAGTCGAAACTTAAAGCATTTAAAGATTGAATAATTTAGTTAGTTTGAATTGAAACTAGTTTTAAAATATGGTGGAACCTCAATCTCCAATACAAAAAACATTCACACAATATGTAAGCATGTTAGTACACTATCCAAAAAACACCAAATTGCAATAGTTTGCTCTGCAACAAGTGGAACTACTGATGATCTAATCGAAATATCTGAATCTATAAAAAAAGAAAATAAATCCAAGGCAGAACAACTTGCCTCAAAAATCATCAATCGACATAACCAATTAGCAAAACAAACTATCAAAAAATCTGACATTCAAAAAAAATTATTAGTAAAATTAAATGAAGATTTTACAGAACTACTTGCATTGATAGATGGTTTAGTCTTGTTAGGAGAAGTAACATCCAGATCAATGGATTATTTAATTTCGTTTGGTGAGAGATTATCTATAAAATTAATTGCAGCAGCAATTAATGATTTATCAAAAAAATCAATCTCCTTAACTGGTAAGGAAGTAGGTATTGTAACTGATTCCAATTTTGGTGAATCAAAACCACTTATAGATACAACTAGATTGAGAGTATCAAAAAGCATTGATAATTTATTTTCTAAAAAAGTAATTCCTGTAATTGGAGGCTTTTCAGGTGCAGATCAACATGGTCATACAACTACATTTGGTAGAGGGGGTTCTGATTATTCAGCAACTATAGTTGGTTCTTGTATCAAAGCAGATGAAATTTGGTTAATGAGTGATGTTGATGGACTAATGACTGCAGATCCAAAAATTGTTAAAAATGCAAAGTTACTCAAAGAAGTCTCATATGTTGAAGCAATTGAAATGGCTTTGTTTGGTGCAAAACAAATTCATCCAAGAACATTTGAGCCTCTATTGACAAAAAAAATCCCCATGAAAATTAGAAGTTCTCTTATGACAAATAATGAGGGAACTTTAGTAAGTGCATCACCTTCAGCATCTGTAAAAAATACTGTAAAATGTGTCAGTAATATTCGTAATAATGGACTAATAGATATTCAGAATGGGCAGATTGGAACGCCTGGAACTGCATCTAAAATATTTGCAACTTTAGCAAAAGCTGAAATTAATGTTATGATGATTTCTCAAAACCCTTCTGAATCAAGTATTACAATTGTAGTAAAAAATACTGATCTTGATAAAGCTGTTAGCATATTGGAAATGGATCTCTTAGGAAAAATCATTAAAAAATTAGAAGTTACTACCGGAGTGTCTATTATTGCATTAATTGGTTCTGGAATGAGAGGAACAGTTGGTGTTGCATCAAAAGTTTTTACAGCAATTGAGAAAAATAAGGTAAATGTATCTATGATTACTCAAGGTTCATCCGAACTTAATCTTGCATTAGTAGTAAAAAATTCTGATACAAATACAGCAGTACGTGCAATACATGATGCATTTACACTTGATAAAATCAACTAGGACACGCTAAACGGATAAATTAGTTAAGAAAAAAATTATTTTGAAATTGACTGGTAAACTGTACATTGTTGGTGTTGGGCCTGGACATCATGATCATATGACGTTTAGAGCTAAAGAAGTAATCACAGAAAGTGATACAATTGTTGGCTATGAAACATATGTGAATTTGGTTCAAGATCTGATTGGAGGCAAAACTATTCATCGTTATGCTATGACCCAAGAAGTTGAAAGAGCTCATCAGTGTATTGACCTTGCAAAATCTGGAAAAATTGTTTCACTAGTGTCTAGTGGGGATCCTGGAATTTATGGAATGGCTGGATTAATTTATGAAACACTTGCTGCCACAGGTTGGGAACCTTCTGATGGTTTGAAAGTGGAAATTATTCCTGGAGTATCTGCTCTAAATTCTTGTGCGTCAATAGTTGGTTCACCTTTGATGACTGATTTTGCTGTTGTTAGTATGAGTGATCTAATGGTGCCATGGGAAATAATTCAGAAACGTGTGGAGTCAGCTGCACAAGGTGATTTTGTACTTGTAATTTACAATCCTAAAAGCAAAAAAAGAATTCATCAATTACAGGATACTCAAAAAATTCTGCTTAAATATAGAAAACCTACAACGCCTGTTGCAATAATTAAAAGCGCTTACAGAGAATCTGAAACTATTGTGATGACGAATTTAGAAAATTTACTTAATTTTGATGAAGAATTGGGGATGACCAGTACTGTAATTATCGGTAATTCCTCAACATACACTTACAAAGATTTGATGATTAATCCAAGAGGATACAAATCAAAATATAATTTGGAAGAACAATCTAATCCAAATCTTAAGGTTTAGAAACTTTTCTTTATTGCTTCAGATAATTCTTCACTAAGATTTAGTTTCTCTCTAATTGGAGATATAATTTCCACTAAATAATTTCCAACAGCTTGTTTCAAATCCCCTGGATGCAATTTCTTTTCTTTAAAATCATTTTCTAATTCTTTGTAATTTGAATATGATAAATTACCTCCAAATTTTTCTGGTCTCTCAATATTCATTTTGTTAAATTTACTAAAAATTATCGTTTCGGAAATCGCTAGTATGGGGTTATTTTCTATTATTCCTTCATCACACCATGCTTTGTTGATTTTCTTTCTAATTTCATCATCCGTATTGTGGATAAATATGCCTGAATTTGGATCTGATTTACTCATTTTACTAAATTCAGTACCAGACCCTTCGTTTCCTTGTTTTTTTAATCCTGGAAGCAGCTTATGATGAACCGAAACTGGAACCTTCCATTTCATTTTAGGAAATATTTCTCTAACCAGCATGTGTATTTTTCTTTGATCCATTCCAGCATGTGCTATATCCACATCCAAATAATGAATATCCACTGCTTGCATTGCAGGATAAAGTAATCTGGCAACATCAATTTTTTCATCACTTTCTGAACGTCCCATAATTGTTAGAGTTCTCATAGTTCTTTTCAATGACATGTGTTTTGTAAATTTTACAAGATCTGACCAGTACTCTGGATTTTTTTCATATAGCTCTGAACCTAAAACAATTTTTGCATCTGGACAAACTAATTTGAAAGCATCTTGATAGTATTTTGAAACTTTAGAAATCGTATCCCAGTCACCGCCTAGTTTGTCATTGATAACTGTGTGCCAGTCTGCAAGAAAAATTGTACAGTTTACTCCAGCTTTAATAAATTCATTAATTTTGAAACCCGTACTGATTAAACTGCCTAGATGTAGAAAACCGGAAATTTCTAAACCGATGTAATGATTTGGTGAAGACTTTGTATCAAATAATTCAATTAACTCTTCACGACTTACAATTTCATCTGTTGTCGGAGATAAATCAATTAAATCCGCTTTTTCAATACTATTCAAATCAAAACAACTTTTAAAATCTAAACCTATAAACATTGTTTCTTAATTATTGAACAACTTTTTTAGAATTAATTGCGTAAATACCCCAGGGGTTCCAGCTATAGTTGTAATTGGAATAAGAAACGGGCAACATTTTTTGATAATCTATTGTTTTTCTGCAAGTTCTTTCATTTCTTGCACTCCATTAATTAGAATTTGAGGAAGTTTAGTTTCTAGTTCTCTGGCTTGGGGCGTTATTGGAACCCAATTCTGCTCATAAATCAGTGTCAATTTTCCATCATAACCCTCTATTTTGTTGAGAAAATAACCCGTAAACATAGAATTTTCAATCAGATCAAATCTTATTATTTTATTTTGCACATCAATGGTTATTCTTTCTTTAATGATCATACCCAGTGCTTGCATTTGTCGTAAAATACCATCATCATATTTTTCTAAAATCTCTACATGAGTAATTTCTTTTATTGTTCTATCTGGATATTGAACTTTGTCTAGTAATAAAGCCCATAATGTTTCAATTGTAGAATTTATCTGTTCATTATGAGAAATCTGCATTTTAAAATATTATTTATCATTCAGTAATTAACATTTCACTCTAAGTTTTCCTTCATTTTATCAAATTCTTCTTGAGATATTTCTCCACTAGCATGGTCTATTTGGAAATTAACTTGTTTACTTTTTCCATCTTCTCACCCCACCACCAAAAACTACCTGATTCAACTCGTGCACCATCTTTGTAAACTTTGGAAGTGATCATTGATTTGATAATTCCAACATTTTTGGTATTCAATTCAATTTCTTTGTGTTGTAATAACATGTGTTCTTTAAGTTTAGACCATACTTCTTCCATGCTTTCTTCATTAAATGACCAAGTGCAATCCTTCTCCACCTCTTTACATGTGATTGGTCTTGTCATAATCCCCTGTTCATCTACTAGATGTCACACTAAAAAAGACACTCCGCACTAACATTTCGTTACGTAATCTAAAATCTCTTTTTTAA
>Ga0209658_1000303_pt1 | contig 38665 bp, 46 predicted proteins | sample SaaInlV_150m_DNA_6_FD_184656 | JGI IMG/M metagenome (GOLD analysis project Ga0209658, IMG submission 184656) | Marine microbial communities from expanding oxygen minimum zones in the Saanich Inlet - SI037_S4LV_150m_DNA (SPAdes) (version 2) | ecosystem: Environmental > Aquatic > Marine >...
TTTAACATGTTGTTCAACATAGCCTAATGTTTAACCTGTTGGTAATATTTGATCAATATAATTGAATAAATCTGAATTTTTAGCAACATGTTGTTCAACATAGCCTAATGTTTGACCTGTTGGTAATATTTGATCAATATAATTGAATAAATCTGAATTTTTAGCATTATATTTTGATACACCACCAGGGCGTTCGTACTCATCCGGTTTAGTTTTTTTAAAATTATATATTTTCATCGAAAATAATTTATCATTTAATAAACCATTTGTTCGATTAATAATATTATCAGGATGAAATCCTTCATCGTTGACATGTATCATATCAGAATATGAATTCCAAAAAAGAACATCATTATCCATTCTATTATATCTAAGAATACCTATCAAAATAGAACAAAATAATAATTTTAATTCTGCTTGAGCATATGTTCTAAAATTAGTGCTTGAAAATATAGATAATATTAACATTCTTAAATCGTGTGATGGGTTGAATCTAAAATTTTTCTTGTAATGAAATGTTTGTGTAATTCTGTTTAACCATTTACCTTTTGATGTTTCTATGGTTGACATACCAAAATCAATAATATACATTCTATAATTATTACCAGGTATTTTTTTATACATTACGTTTCCAGCATGAAAATCTCTATGCATAAATTTAAATTTTGTTTGAAGTTTTTTAAGTAAAATAGCTAAGTCTCTTAACCCTTTTAAGAAAGATTTATAGTGACCACCACTAGCCTTTTTCTTTTTAAATAAGTCTCCACCATCACCATCTAATGGTTCCATACCAATAATATATTTCCATCCGGTTGTTGAACGTGAACTGCGATATTTTGTAATAAAATATATTTTTGGAATACGAGCACCGTTACCCCACTGTCCTCTCATACCACAAAACAATTCATTTTGTATCATTACTTCTGTGAAAAATTCCAATGGATTAATTTCGTGTAATGATTTAATTGCAATATTTGTTTTATTTAAACTTTTACCCTTTTGCCAGGTTTTACCACTATAAATAGCACCAAAGGAACCGCTACCAATTTCACTACCAAATTGAAATTCATCACCTCCTAATCTAAATTTACTCATTACATTACTATCTCTTACTGCTTCGGGTATTGTATTGTCTAATTTTTTTATTAATGTGTTATTCCATTTACCTTTATATTTAAGTTTTTTCTTCAAATTGTTCAGTAAATAACATGGATCATTTATCCAATCATTTGGTTTTATTCCTAACGCATTAAAATCGTGTTGTATTTTCATAACATTTGTTATTTCTTTTTTTGTTTTAAAAGCTACAGATAATGACGGTGAATCTACTTTTATCATCCAGTCTTTAAATCTTGATAATGTAGATTGTTTCTTAGTTAGGCTTTTTTTCTTAGTTAGGCTTTTTTTCTTAGTGATTTTTATTTTTTTAAGTTTTTTAACTTTTATTTTTTTAAGTTTTTTAACTTTTATTTTTTTAACCGTTTTTTTCTTCTTTATGATACGTTTCTTACGTTCTTTTTCAGCTATTTTTTCTTGTTTAATTCTTTCTTTTTCTAGACGTTTGCGTTCTTTTTCAGCTATTTTTTCTTGTTTAATTCTTTCTTTTTCTAGACGTTTGCGTTCTTTTTCAGCTATTTTTTCTTGTTTAATTCTTTCTTTTTCTAGACGTTTACGTTCTTTTTCGGCTATTTTTTCTTGTTCCTTACGTTCTTTTTCGATTAACTTTTCTTTTTCTTTTTTTTCTTTTTCTTTTATTGCTTTTTTATCTGGAATACATAATCCAGTTTTTTTATTCATTTTTTGAAGTTTTTTACATTTTTTAGTTACGCATTTTCCGGTTTTATTATCAAGGTTTTGATATATTTTACATTTTCTTGTTTTACATTTTCCGGTTGTTTTATTCAATACTTGATTTTTTTCACATTTACGATATACACAACATAATTTATTATTTAATATCTTACCATCAGGACATTTTGTAGTATTTATCAAACGCGGCATTATATATATATATATATATATAATTATAGATTAAAAACAAAAAATAAAAAAAATTTATATATATATATTTTATTATGGCAAGACATCGATTATTTATAAGAAATAACATAACATCGGTTTCAATATTTTTATTTGTTTTAATTTTTGCTTTTGTATATCATTTAAAACCGGGTTTTTTATTTGATGAAAATGGATCAATAAGAGATTTTGGCCTAGGATATAAAAAAAAAACTATAATACCGGTTTGGTTTGTTACATTTATTTTAGCTATATTTTCTTATTTATTTGTTTTATATTATTTAGCAGTTCCTAAATTTAATTATTAAATTAAATGTGTATTTTAATAATTAATTAATTAACTTGTGATTTAGCTGCCAATTCTTTCAATCGTTGTTCAGAACTTTGACATTTCATATTAATCAAAGAATCGAATGTAGTAGTTATTACAAGATAACCTGCTAACATATACCAAAAGAATTGTGATACTAAATCTTTGATTACAACTAAAGAATATAACTTTTTAATATTTTTATCGGTATGTTCGTTACTAGGTTTAAAATATTTGATATTTTGCATCGTTTGTAAAAATTTATGAAAATTTTCAGGTGTAATATTATTAATCAATTGTGATGGATTTTTATAAATACTTTTAAAAATATTTATTTGATTTTGTTTTAAAGTAATATTTCCTTCGCCTTTTTCTTCAAAATTAGTATTTGTTAATGTATTTAACACATCCCGGATTCCACCTAAATTGGCAGCAAAATAACCAAATGTATTGGAAAAAGGTGCCTTCCAACCTGGAACAAGAACTAACATAATATATACGACACCCAATATCAAAACATTTGGTATTATAGTTGCCGACATAGCGGTTGATGTTTGTACATCATCACCACATATAGTTTGTGTTAATTTCATATTAATAAATAATTGTGACATGATTATTAAAACAAAATAAAATATTGTAAATAATGGTCCTAAACCTCCTTTCTTTTCACCATCTTCTGTTTTTTGACCATCAGCATTTATAGGCATATATTTATCGACAATCATATATCTAAGGAAAAAGTATAAAAACGTAAGCCAAAAAAATATAATTAATGAACCAGATACATTGGGGGTTTCTCCACCTTCGCTACTCATATTATATAATATAAGTGAGTATAAATTTTTTTCATTTAATAACTTTATAAATTAATAATGTTAAATTCAAAATTTATTGGTGGGGATATTCCAGATATAGGTAGTTTAAGCAGTAATAAATTACTTGATCCTATATCAAAGCCTAATTTGAGAGAACCCGGTGTAAATTATTTTTTAAAGTATACATTGAAAAACATACATAAAAATAAAAAGCAGCAATTTGACACGTTTTTTAATATTATTTTATTATTTTTATTTATTGTAATTTTAGGAATTATTTTAATTTACAAATTCAAAAATAAACCAACTGAAAAAGAAAAAATACAAAAAAAAAAGGAACAACAAGAGTATATAATTAATAAGATTAAAGGTCTTACAAAAGTAAAACAAAAAGAACATGAAATATTAATTACTAAAATTCCAAAATTTGAAAGTGATTATGAATTATTGCATAAAAAATTTTATATGGTTTAAATATAAATGAGTGAAGGTTATCTAAAATCTCTAAATGATTATTATGAATTAAAAGCCAAATATGATAAATCTTATAAAGATAGTAAAATATCAGTTAAAAAATCAAATTTACCAGAAAAAACAAAAGTAATGATGAGAGAATTTATATTTGACAATGATATTAAAGATGATATTCAAAAAATAAATCGAAAATGTGTTGGTTGTGAAAAAAATGTAGGAACGATTTTTATGGAAGACCATCGGATGTTGAAAGCTACTTGCGGTAATATGACAAATCCCTGTTCTTTAAATATTGAAATTAATTTGGAAGAAACATATTCAATTCATGAATTATATAAAAAACAATTGGTAGAGTTGGAAGATATAAAACAAAAAATTATTAGAAAAAAGTTAGATTTATTATTTGGATTAGAAAAGGAAGATATAGTTGTAAGTGAGTTTGAAAAGTTAAAAGAAGAATTTAACCAACTAAATGAATTTTTACTATCATTGGAGGAAAAAATTTCAAATAATGCTTTGATAACAAATCCCGAAAATGATACAAAAATAAAAAAGAAAGAAATGTTAGAAACCCTAAATAAAGAATTAATGAACAATATTAATGAATTTAAAAAAAGCATAAATGATTATAGAAATACTAAAAATACGTCACAGATAAGCAATCGGTTTTTGAATGATGGGATAGAATTATATATAAATAAAATAACAATAGGTTTGAAAAGAATAAGAAGTATTAATTATGAATACATGGAAATGGAAGTAGATATAACAGAGAATGAATGGAAACCACCATTCTATTTAATACAGAAAAATTTACAAGAAAATAAAAATGAAATAACTATGAAAGAAGGTAGTGTAATATCAAATATTAAATAATTACAATATATATATGCAACTCATTGTTTGGCCTGTATTCATAATAAGTTTATCCATAGGTTTATTCATGACTTATATAACAAACCCTAATCCTACTGTTATTTTTATATATCCAAATCCAGATAATTTAAATGATTTCCAATATAAAGATGCAGGGGATACTTGTTATAGTTTTGAATCGCAAATGGTAGACTGTCCTGAAAATGATGACGATATAACCGAATATCCAGTTCAAAAATCAAAAATTACTTACGAATAATGTAGTGTTAAAATATAGTTGTAGTATATATGAATTTAAAGAAATTAATACATACTAAATTCGGTAAATATGCAATTTCAATATTATTGGGATTAGGTTTAGCAACAATATTTAGAAAAGTTTGTAAAGATAGAAATTGTATATTATTTAAAGCTCCTGAAATAGAAAAAATAGAAAACAGTGTTTATAAATATAATAATAAATGTTATAAATTTAAACCGAAGGCGGAAACATGTGATTATAAGAAAAAAATAATTCAATTTGCGTAAATACATATAGTTAAGTTATCTATATATTAACTATATGTCAGATGACGGTACTACATCCCTAGATGCTTTGCCTATGGAAAATGGCAACCATCAAAACGTTAAATTAGACGTTAGAGAAAAAGAAAGGCAAGAAATTTTACCAACAACAAATAATTTATCTAGTGAGGCAGTAAGTAATTTTATGAGCGATTTACACGACGCTGCAGCGGCAGGAGCCACCGATTTACCATCCAGAGATATACCCATGGATACGCAACAAATAACACAAGATGAACAAATTAAACCTAATTATATTCCACCACCAAAAAATGAAAATTATATTGAAAATGATTTGGACTTTCAATCATTAATTCAACAGGCTGGTGATAAAAAGAAAGAAAACGATTCAATGGAAAATGTATATGATGAAATACAAACTCCATTATTTATAATGGTGCTTTTTTTTATGTTTAATATGCCGTTTATGCAACGACAATTATTAAATATAATGCCTTCGTTTTTTAGAAATGATGGTCATCCAAAATTGAGTGGTTATATAGTAAAAACTATTATGTTTGGTTCCACTTATTATGGATTATCTAAAGTTGCTTCTTACGTAAGTGAATTGTAAACAAATAAGGTAAGAACATACAATATTCCACCCCACAATGTATCTAAAATAAATGTTTTCCATTGCCATTTTTTGAAGATAGCAAAATTTGTTCCTTCATATACACCATAAATAACAATACCTAAAATAAACGCATCTAAATAAGATTTGTTTTGTAAAACAATAAAATAATAAAAAGCAATTACTAAAAATAAATAAGCCAGTGCGGCAGGAACTAATTTTACAGTCATATCCTGTCCCTGTATATTTTTAACTAATTTTTGAAAATGATTTGTCATATATAATTTTAACCATATCATATCAATAAGAAAAAGTATTATTCCAGACAAGAGAAAATTTTTCATTATAATATAAAAATATATTATAATGAAATGAGTTCCGCTTCTTCGATATATGGGACAACATATTATGACTATTGTTATAAATCATTATCTACTACAGAATGTTTATATTGTTAAACATATTGCATAATTTTTTACTACACTATAATTATTATTTTTAATATTAAATAAATATTTAAATTCATATTCGGTTGACACTAAGTAAGGTTTAATATATTCTTTGTTCTCTATTTTGGTATAATAAATCGCAAATGTTTTTGTAGGCGAATATCGACGAAAACGTACAATTATGGATTTTATTTCCCAATTCGTATTTTCTAATGTATATCTTGTAAAATTTAAAGGTCCTTTTTGCGGATCTTCTAGTATTAAGTTCATTGATGTCATTTTATCAATATAAATACTTAAAATACATAATCAATTTTTTATTCTTTTTACTCATTATTAAAATTCTTATATATTTACCAAGACACGCCATGCGCGCACAAATTCCTATAAAATTTTCTATGTTTTCTCCACTCATCAATATCCATTTTTTTTGCATAATTTTCTACTTTCCCACCACATATCAATACAAACTCCTTAAAGAATTGGCTATTGGGTGAAATATCATGGTCAGATTGTATGACTACCCACCTATAAAAGCTAGCGTCAGTATCATTCCAATCGTGTTTTCTTAAGGCATTCTTATATTTTCTTATTGCTAATTTTTCAAGGTCAACTTTTTTAGGTGTGCCATTTTTAGTTGTTTTTCTTTTATTTGCCTTATCTACGTTATTTGCTGCTTTTTCCATAATTTTGGAGTCATATTCCGGTATTTTATTTTCCCACCCACTTAAACTTCTATACTTATCTGCACCTACGGTGTGTCTTACCGTATACCAACTTTTCTTTTTCCAATCGGAACCAACTGCTTTCTCACTCATAATATACACATCACCACTGTTAAGGGTCACGTTAATTGTTTTACCCAAAGGCATACCATCCTTAAACCATTGCCAACACATAGGATAGTTATCGCATCCTATACTAATACATATAACCACTACTCTCTCAGTATCGCCGTGAAAGCCTATCCCAGTATTTTTAAGGTTATAATATCTATTGCCTTCAACAACATTAATATCTACTTTAGTCTTACTGCCAATTTCTATTAATCCTGCAGATATCTGTTCTTTTAATTTTTCTACTCCCTTATTTAAAATATTCATTTTCTTAAGGTTATAAATAGTTCCTTTCCCTTCAAATATCGATGGATCCTGTTCTCTATTAGCTACAAAGCATAAGTTTGTTCTGGCAAGTTTATTCATTATTTTTCCTCTTACACTAACTTCCTTACCATCGATAATTTCTGTCCTATATTTATTTGGATCCAAATATTCAGCATCCCATCTCCTACACGCTAATTCCTTATAAACTTCTTTGGTCCAACCTTCAGCGCCCATTGTTTTTGTAGCCCAATCCCTTAAAATAAGAACGCGTGCTTGATCGACGGACATCAACTCACTCAATATATTATTTTCACTTAAATTATTAAGATTCAACATATTTACTTTATCATCATCTTTAAAACCGGACATCAAATTTTCAAAATAAGGTGCCAATCCTTCAATATCTTCTGATGTAAAACCTTCGCCCTTAATCGGCATTCTACCGATTATCTCCATGCCCATATTATTCTCTCCTCCTGGTGCACAAGTTAATGAAAACCTCTCATTTTTCATTAACTCCGTAATTTCATCATCGCTCATATCACTATAATGTTTTTCAACATTATTTACGTTTCCTTTAATATCATATATTAATTTACTGGTCATTTTTTTTGTATTAGTTTTAGTGTTAAAATCTAATGTTAACTTGTTGTTATTCATAAATATTTAATTAACATTAAAAAATATTTTTGAAATCAATTTTAAATATCACCATAGTCTAGGTCATATTCATCTTCTCCACCATCACCATCTTCTGCTATATGATTAAGATTATAAATTTCACGATCAACTCTTTGTTGTATTTCTTCGCTTTCTTGATAGTTCGCGCGGAAAATATCCATATTCATTTCACTAACATCATCCATTTGTCCCATCAATCGTTGTTCTAGCAAAGCTTCGTGTTCAATCGCATATCTCTCTTTATCATATTGATCGCGGTCATATTCAAACAACGCTTTCTTTTGTCCCAAATTCCAATCGCCTATTCTATGTTTCTTTTTCAGATTTTCCACCTTTCGTTGTTCTATAGTCAATTCACCCAATCTAGTTTTAATATTTTCTTTTTCCTTATCTCTGGACCGCGACACTTTTTCCAAAATATTTGTTTTACTCATGTTTAATAATCGTTTTTCATTATTCATCATGGTGATAATGGTATCGATAAACGAATTTATTATTCTTTTAAGATTTTGATTTTTTCTAATTTGAAGTTGGGACATATCACTGTAACTGATATTAGTGAATGAATATAAGTAATCAAAAATAGTTAAAAGAAAATAAAACATAAGCTTTTTATATAAATCGCCATCTATATTTCCAAATACAATTTCATCATCTAATTTTAACTCAGGATTGAAAATAAAATTATCTAACAATAAAATTAAATGTTCTCCATCGTCTTGCATTGAAAACAATACTTCCATTAAATTTTCATCGCCATAAAATTTTTTAAACAAATTTTTACTATCTTTTAATATTGTAATTACATCTCTTACGTGCACATCACTTAATTTCCAATGCTTCGGGACTGGCTTTTTATCATCTATGTTTATTTGATTTTTAATGATATTGGGTAATATTTTTACTATTAATACTATTACATTTTTTATATATGAACCTACTTTGTATCCCGTATTATCTTCTTTTGTCATATAAATATCTTCACCTATAAAATCCCAGTTAATAAAATTATTCAAAAACTCTTTCACTTTTGTCTCTTTTCCCAAATCTCTCATATATTTGTAAATATTTTGCTGTAATTGTTCAACGCTATTATCTAAAAATAAATATAAATTATCTTTTGTATTTTTTTTCGTGGTACTATCATATTTCCATAAATTAGTATCTGATAATTTTAATAAATCATCGTTCAATAATTTTTTTGTTTCTACATTTATTAAACGACCTATTAGATGTGAAAATCTTTTATTTAATCCTTCATATTCTGTATTATAATTTATATATATCATATTTTTTTTACTTATTTCTTCCAATAACAAAATCAAATCTTTTTCTGTATAAGTCACTCCTTCATCTTTCAATGTTTGAACTTTTGATTCTATTGTATCATTTTTTAAAAATTTACTTTTGTTTGTTTTACAAATTCTCATAAGGGTTTCATTCAATTTAACCCCGCTATTAAATTTACAATATTTGAAAAAACTTTTATAAATATTTTCTTTGTTATATGTATTTTGAACATTGGGATATTGAATTTTTGTATTTTTATTTATAAAAATGGTATTTGATTTGCTATAATTAGAAATTTCATGTCTAATACTAGATAATGATTTTACAATTTTATTATATTTTTCTATATTTTTATTTTTATTGACAAAATAATCAAATGTTGTTAATTTTGCCATATTACAACAGGCATTTTGCGTTATCATCTCCCCATTATTTGTAATCAATAAAAACTCCTCACCATTAACAATTGTTTCAATCATTTCAATTATATAAAATGAATGATCGCGTATTTTACCATAAATTGAATTTAATTTTTCATGTTGTGAAATATTTTTATTTCTCAAATCAGATAGCAAACTATCATGTAAATTTGGAGATATATTCGTCAAGCCTTCTACTGAAAACTCCACCAATGGTGGTAAAAATGTATCCCATTTTGTTAAATTAAATCGTTCAATTGCTATGTCTTTTTTTTGTTCATGTTTCAAATATTTTTTCTTTTCTTTTATCAAATTAATGCAAGATTCTAATGGTAAAATAAGGTTATCTAAAAACGTTTTTATTTTATTTGATATTGATTGTTTTAAAGTTATTATCTTTTTTTTATCTACATTTTTTACAATAATATTCCACGGTCTTATATTTTTAGATATATGATAAACAACACAACTTATGTAATTTATAAAGGACAAATCGTTACTATACAAAGGATAACCTTTTAACGATTGATTACAATTGGGGAACGAAACATTCGTTTTTACACCTGGCACACTTGTCTGTACAGTTAAAATATACAATCCCAATGTAATAAACAATAAATATTCATCGTGATATTTGTCATATGTTGTATTTATTTTTTTCCCCTTAGCCTTAGCCTTTTCTATTTTTTTATTAAATTGTTTTTTTGATATTAAATTTTGTTTCAATAATATTAAACCGTGCTTTACTATAAATTGTTTGTTTATATTTTTTATGTGTAAATTATAATTAAGTGCTTGAATAATGTTATTAATATATTGTGCATCTACATTTTCATATTCCATAGCAATTTTATCTTCTTCGTCCAACCATTCTTTACCTAACATTTCATCAACTCCATCCTTTTCCAACACTTCATGATGAATTATTTTAAATCCACTTTTATTATATCCTTCGGCGTCATCATAATCAATATTTCTTATAATGTAACCACTATATTTATCTATGATATACCCACCATCGTCACTTAATACTCCTCTTGATGCGCATATTTGGTTTAGTTTTTGAAGGTAATTTTGTTTATTTATAAAACAATTAGCCAGATCTACAAAAAATGTTGGCAATAAAACTAAATCAGTTTCATTACAATAATACCAATAATCGCTCGTTTCAATTGTTTCCGTAAGAGAGAATCCACCCCCAACATAACAATATTTATTTACAAACTCTATTATATAATTCGATTTTAAAGCTAAATCAGGTTCTGATAATATAAAATCTCTGATTTTTGCATACGGAGATTTTTTTATTTCTCTTTTTGTTAGTTTATTCCCCAGGTTAATTTTAAATATATCGTATTTTAATTTATTATTTTTCTTTACTTCAATAATTTTTTTTATATTTGCTAAGTTATATTTATATTCCTTTTGGTTCACTTTTTTAAGTTCTGCGTTTGAATAATGAAATTGATGTTCAAAATTACTAACAATTTCCTCCATTAATTGTTTTTTTAATTTATTTTTGTTGATTTCATTTGTATTGCATTCGTTATTAATATTCAAACATTTATTTTTTAAATTACAAAAACTAACTTCGTCAATTGCTTTCCCCGATAGAGTATCATCTATACGCCATTTATTATTTTTTCTAATATAATAAATTATTTTACCATCATCGTCCAATATTGCATAATCATCCTCAATTATCTTTCTTCTTCCATCAATTAAAGCTTCTGCTTCACGGGTAAGATTTACATTTTTTAATCCTACAACATCCACCAAATGTTTTTTTAATATATCTATTAATTCGTCTCTATTTACAGTCTCTTTTAATTGGCGAAAATCATCAAAAATACCATATCTAGTGGTATCATATTTTTTATCGAAATATATTTCAGAATCATCATCCATTATTAATTCGTCGTGCGCAATGTATTTTTTTGATAATGTATAGCTTTGACAATCTTCCTTTCCAACTGCGGTCATTTCTTCTACCATTTTATCAATGTTTTTAATATTTTCATCAACTACTTTATCCAAATCAATACTTTGCATCAAATCATCCTGTAATAATTTCATAGATGATAAATATAAAGCACCACCATCAAGCATTAATAAGTTATTTAACATCTCACTGTTATTATTAATATTCGCGACATTGTAAAAATCTTTTTTGAAAATATTATTTAATTTGTTGCTTTGTTTCAAGAATGATTTTAAAACTGGCTCATACGCTTCTTGATTATTTTTATTAAGAAGCTCTACATCTTTAATGTATTTTTTGTAATTTTTATTTGTTGAAATAAAATGTTTTATCAACTCATTGTGTTTTTGTTCCATAAAATCACATATAAATTGGTATTCTTTTTTGGTAATATCAAATTCATATATATGATAGGCTTCCAATAGTTCTATTAATTTATTTATCGAATATGGATTCACTCGAGATGGAGAAAGCAACTTTATTAAATCCAATGTATCCGGAATGATATGATTCAAAAATTTATTTAGTATTTTATTATGATTTCTATCATCGTATTGTAATTTGCTATTAAAAATTAATTTTGTAAGTTTATTATCGTTAAAGTAATTTTGTATTTTTTCATTAACATCTATAACTTTTGTGTTTTCTTCTGTATTCATTATCAGATGATGTTTGTAAAAAAATTTTGTATTTAATAATACCTTTTTTAATAGAGACATATTTGTGGAAAAAATATTTAAAATTTGAATATATTTGGCAGGCAATAAATAATATCCCAATAACGTTATTCTGTCATTTTCTATTAGTTCTTCACGCTTTGAATATTTATAATTGGTATTATCTTTTATTAGATGGGTTGTACCTCTAATGTATCGATGTAGGCTATTTATATTTTCCAAAATTACATCCATTTCAACATTGACTTTTTTTTGAATAATAATATCATTTGAATTTGGGTCGGGTTGATGTAAATTAAAAGAATCAAATTCTTTTAATGTTTGTTGAATTAGAAATTTATATTTATTTTGACCATCAGGTATTACATTGTTTTTATATTGATCTGCAACACTATTAACTTGATCAATATTTTCTATTATTGACTTGTTATTATCATCTATGTCTTCATTGGTATCTAACGTTTCAAATGTATTTTTGTTATTTTTACAAATAGGTATCAACCAAGGGATATTTATTTTATTTTGTTCTAAAATATTAATAAGTGGTTTATTATTTTTCCCTTTATACAATGGTTTAATAGCATTGCCTTTTGTATCAAAAATTGAAAATTGTTTTCTTAATTGTTTGAAACGTTCGATCATATGATGAATTTCTTGTATTTTTCTAGGATTTTTTTGCGTGGCTGGTATATTTACCATCATATCAGTAAGCAAATCATCCAATTGGATAGTTATATCATATCTTCTATATTTTTTACCAACGTCTTTTACTTCAACAATATCGACAGTTTCTGTTTCAAAAACTATATTATCGGCATCTAACAATATTTCTTTTTGTCCTTCTTTTTTATTGTATAAATCTTCTTGTATTTGTATTTTAACATCATCGTCATCATATTCTTCTTCCAAAGCTTCTAAATCTAAAGGAGATTCCCGAATATCCGATTCTTTTAATAACCGTTTGTTATCATTCGGTATATCAAATGGCTTAAAAGATATTATTGGTAAATTTTTTGGTATACCTTTATAATCAAAATTTATATAGAATAATCGATTTGTTAAATATTCTTTAATTTCTATCATATCATCTTCTAAATTTATAATGGTACCATTTACAATCATAGGAACAAATCCACCAAATTCAATTGTTATATTTTTACCGGGTATTAAATCATTTTGTAAAGCAAATCCTTTTTTTTCACTTTTATCAAGAATTATTATTGATAAAATACTTTCATCATCTAATTTATTATTTGTAACATTTAATGTATGATTTTTATCATTTGTCTCTTCAATTAATTCTATAATAGTTTCATTCAAATATGAAATAAAAAATACTTTATCATGTATTTCGGAATTTTTGGGTGCATTAATCTGTATAATATCTCCTAATTCTAAAAATAGATTATTATCATTTTTTTTGGATATTTCTTTATCATCCATTACTTAGTATAATAGTAGAAATTTATTTATTATATTATTAACGAAATTTAATTAAAGATATAATTATTATTTTATTATTATGAGTACTTGTTTTGATTATTCAACTTATTTAGATATACCAAAAGCTATCTTAAATAAAGATTATGCAACCGAAAAAGGTATTGTTGTTAGACATTTTAAACATTATGGACTTTATATTATAAAATATATGAAAACTCAATTGTGTGAAGATAATATTATAACGTTGGGTAAATTTCGCAGTGTAATTACAGATGGTGAAAAAATATTATCTTCTAGTCCAGGAAAGTCATGTAATTTTCTAAAATTTATTGAAGATACTAATAGTGAAGACTGTGATATTGAAAATTTTTTTGAAGGAACTATGATTAATTTATTTTATCATAATAATAATTGGGAATTAGCTACAAAAGGAACCATTGGTGGAAAAAATAAATTTTTTCAAGATTCTCCATATACATTTCGTTATTTATTTCTGGATGCTTTTAATAAATCATTAAATCCAATAACAAATGAATTATGGACTTTGGATGAATTGGACAAAGATTGTAGTTATACTTTTATACTACAACATCCACATAATAGAATTGTAGTTCCATTCGAGAATCCCGAATGTTGTTTAATCCGAAAATATAAATTAGATACCTGGAAAGTAACTGAAGTATTAACCCCGGAATATCATAACCAGATCGTTCCCAGTGTTTATGATGATAAAATACAAAATGCTTTAAAATTAGAAGAAGATTTTAAAAATAAAATATTTAAATATGATATTAAAGGTTTTATGTTGTATAATAAGGTTACCGGAATTAGAACAAAAATAAGAAACCCAAACTACGAATATGTGGCAAAATTAAAAGGAAATAATCCTAAATTACAATATTCGTATTATTTATTGAAACAAAACAATAAAATAAATGAATATCTCTATTATTATCCACACGATAAACCGTTATTTGATTTGTATAGGAAAGAATTATATAATTATACGAATATCTTATGGTCTAATTATCATGATTGCTATATTAAACATAACAAAAAATTAAAAGAATATCCGTATGAATATCGAAATCATATGTATTTTTTACATCAATATTATTTGAATGAATTAAAACCTTATAAAAAATATAATTCATTAAGTAGTGTTATTAATTATATAAATAACTTACATCCATCTAGGTTAATGTATTCTATAAATTATCATCATCGAGATCAAAAAAAAGATATAACTAAAAGTTTATCGCCTAATTTTATTAATAAGGAATAAATATTAAATAATAATCATATTATTAATTAATATATGCAACCACATTTAGGACGTAACGATAAACAATTATTTTACAAATATCTTGATAAGTCTCAAGTTTATTTTGAATATGGTGCCGGAGGCTCAACGTATCAAGCAGCAATTAGAGATAATATAAAAAAAATATATTCGGTAGAAAGTGATGGGGAATGGCATAGAAAATTACAAGATAATATACCAAATAAAAATCATATTAAATTTTTATATAATGAAATGAAAACATTACCAAATACATGGGGGTATCCCGGTCCAGGTAGCACACATACACAATGGATAAATTATAGCAATCAATTACCAAATTTAAATTTATTAGAAAAAAATGAAATAGATTTAGTAATGATAGATGGTAGATTTCGTGTAGCGTGTTGTTTAAAATGTTTCAATTCAGTAAATGATGATTGTGCTATAATATTTGACGATTTTTTAAACCGAAAACAATATCATAAAGTGTTGAACTATTATGATATTATCGAAAAAACTATTGATAATCAGATGGTAGTTTTAAAAAAAAAATCCAATATAGAAAATATTCCAATTGATGTAATTAAAAAATATGAACTTGAAAAGCGATGTTAATTATATTTACATTGTAATATCGGCTGATATTTTTTCATAAATTTTTATTAATATTCTACACGAATCTTGTAGCATTTTATATAGTTCAATATTATCGTTCGTTTCCGTTGGAAAAGCTACTCGAATAATTGAATAATTGTCGTGAGGATGTTCTTTGATAAATCCAACAAATGTTAGATTGCCAACTTTGAAATAATTTTCAAATAAAACATATTCTATTATTTTACCAATGGTATAATCTTCTCCGTGTAAAATTACGTCGTGTGAATTTTGTATATTTGATTTTGAACTATTGATAGTAAATGAACCAGTTTCTATATTTTTAATAATTTTGTTTAATTTACTAATAATATTATTACAAGCCTGTTGAACTATGTAAGTATTTTTATATATACCAATCGTTTCAATGATAAAATCATAATTATTTGGTATTGTTATTCTCAATCCTTCATGAACAAACCAACTTTTTTTTTCTAACGAAATTTCTTCTTGTGTTAAACCAGCATTTGTCAATTCATCTTCTTTTTTTTTCCATACTTCATCTTGTTTGGCTACATCAACGCTGGGACCATACGCACACGTAGATGTTACATTGTAAGCACCATTTTTTTCTGCCGAACTTCTCATTAATTTAGCAGTAATTTTAATTTCTTCATATGGAATGTTTTTAGAAATTCTAGGCCTAAGTCTTGCAAATAAAATGTAATCTTTAGTAATTTCATTTGGTGGAAAAATATTGTTTTTTTGAGTTTCACTTAAATATGTTTTAGTATTTACATCATATACTTTGAAATGTTCAGTTGTAACATATTTCATTGTATCACTGTCATTTTTTTCATGGATATGAACTTCTAATCTTTCTAATGGGGCTTTAGGATCTGTAATATGAATTGGGATACATTCTAATCTTTGTTTTAACACTTCATTATTTAGTTGTGTATTATTTTTTTCAAATGTAACTAAACTTTCTTTATAAGGATTACATTTAAAAACAACGGATTCAATATTCGAAAAAATTGTTCTTCTTAATCCGTTTACAATACTTACATTAGTATTTTCAACCGTAAAATTTAATATAGCATTTGTTTCAAATATATTGGTAATATTTGGTAAATTAACGGATGTTTTTTGTTGCGAATTTTCTTTTTCTGGAGAGCTCATTATATATAATAATAAGTAGATTTTATTATTAAATCAATTTTTTCGTTAAATAATGAAATACAAAAGATACGCATTTAATATATGAATTCAATACTTTATTATAGTAATTTTTGTGAGAAAAGCAAAAATTTATTAAAATTATTATCAAAATCAACAATTAAAGATGAAATACATTTTGTATGTATTGATAAACGAACAAAAAACGATGCAGGAGAAATTGTAATTTTGTTAAATAAAGGCAAAACAGTACCATTGCCCACCGGAATTAATCGTGTCCCCGCCATGTTATTATTATTTAATGGTAATAGAATACTATTTGGAAATGAAATTAAAGTTCATTTGGATGCGAAAATAGCAGGACAAGCTGGTGTATCGACCAAATACGATGAAGAACCGGATGCTTTTAGTTTTTCTGGTAATACCCAAGTAGTATCTGATAACTTTTCATTTTTATCACAGACACCAGACGAAATGGCCGCAAAAGGCGATGGTGGTACAAAACAAATGTATTTTTATTCAGGAATAGAAGAGGGAGGTAGTATAGAAACGCCACCAGAAGATTATATACCAAATAAGATAGGTGATAATGATTATCAAAAATTTCAAGAGCAACGACAGAGAGAAATTCCGGCTATACCAAAAATTAATAAAACTTATTAATTTTAATATAAAAACATAGATATTATTTATTCATATGGATAAAAAAACGATATTAAAAGCTTTTAATAATCATTTCTTAGAATTTGGTAACGATTTAATGAATATTTTTCCCAATGATTATGATTTAAAAACTACATACACTTTTTTAGAAGGCTTAAAAAAAATCAATCCAAAAAAAATCATTGAAATATGGAAAACGTGGATATTAAAACATTATAAACGAGAAATTGATGAAGGTGATTATAAATTTTTTGAAAATAAAGATTATGGATATGATATGGGCCAGGGCAGCAATAGTAAATTATTAGTATCGGTAAATAATTTCAAACATAAATGCTCACGATTAAATAAAAAGAACAAAGAAAAATCAATGAAATATGTTCAAAATCTTAGTAAATTATGCGAAATATATTACAATTGATTTCAAATAAATTAATTAACATTAGTTTAATTTAAAAAATAAAATTAATGTTAAATTATAACAATGAAGGCAAGTATTGAATTTGTTAAAATTATGAAAGACTTTTATAAAGATATACTTTTTACCTTTCCGGAATGTAAAGATAAATGTGAATTTACACTTTTAGAACATTTAAACAACAATAATTGCTGTGAAGCAGTTGATGAATTATATGATTATTGTTGTAGTGTTTACCCGGAACGATTTTTCGACATTCTCTATCAAACAAATGAAATATTTACAGATTTATCAAAAAATGTATTTTTTTTACCAAATATTGATTTCAAATATTTATGGCAACAAGATATCAGTGATAAAACGCGAGACATCATTTGGAAATATTTACAAATGACTTTATTTAGTATTGTAAATGACCAAAAAGATGGTAAAACGTTTGGTGATGCCGCTCAATTATTTGAAGCTATCGACGAAGATGAATTCAAAAAAAAAATAGAGGAAACATTGGGAGAGATGTCTAATATATTTGATATGAGCAATGTCGATATGAGCAATAATGTAGATATGAGTAATATTAATTTGGATGATTTACCAGATGCTGAAAAATTACACGATCATATCTCAGGATTACTCGATGGAAAAATAGGACGATTGGCTCATGAAATCGCAGAAGAGACCGCAAAAGAGTTGGAAGTTGATTTAGAAGATGAAACCTCAATGGGTGATGTTTTTAATAAACTGTTCAAGAATCCTGGAAAATTAATGGGTATGATGAAAAAAGTTGGGTCTAAAATTGATGAAAAACTTAAATCAGGAGACTTAAAAGAAAGCGAATTAATGCAAGAAGCCACAGAATTAATGGCTAAAATGAAAGGTATGCCTGGAATGAATAATATGAAAAAAATGTTTGGAGAAATGGGATTGCCTTTGGGTAAAAATTCAAAAATAAATATGAATGCGTTTCAGAGCCATATGAATAGAAATATGCGTAAAGCCTCTACAAGGGAAAGAATGAAAGCCAAATTAGCAAAAAGACAAGCGGAAAAAGCAGAAAAAGCATTAAAAACACCTAGAGTGAGAAAAGATGATTTAACCGAACCCGAAGTAATACCAAAGAAAAAAAAGAAAAAGAAAAAGAGAAAAAAGAAAAAGAAAAAAGTTTCAGAATAAACAACAAGATTAAGTATTCAATAAAAAATAATTATTTATATATATATTAATGATGAGTGATAAATTTTGGTTAGACGATATTACAATATTATTCGATCCCAGACATATTAAAGAAATTTGGCCTTATGGAGATTATCCACTGGCCAGACGATTGAACGCATTAAGTCGTTTGGTTTTGTTATTATCAGTAATTAGTTATTTAGTATTTGAATCTGGTAAAATTATAATGTCTTGTGTTGTTACTTTAGTGGTTATTTGTATTTTGTATAAAAATGAACAAATTATTGGTATGAAAAATTTAAAAAAACAAATTCATTTAGAAGGTTTTAACAATCCAGATTATTATAAAAGCGTAAAAGATAATTATACAAGCCCTACAAAAAAAAATCCATTGATGAATGTTATGTTGACTGATATAAAAGATAATCCCAAAAGGAAACCGGCTGCACCGGCTTTTAATTCGATTGTTGAAAAAGAAATAAATGATGCAGCTTTAAATCGTAAATTATTTGCTGATTTAGGAGATAATTTAAGTTTCGAAGGTTCTATGAGAAATTTTTATTCAATGCCTAACACTAGTATACCTAATAATCAAGAAGATTTTGCTAAGTTTTGTTATGGTGATACTGGATACTGTAGAAATAAATATAAAACAGTCCCCGAATAATTTATTTTTTTCATATATTTATTATCTTAATAATAAATATATAATGACAACCACACATGATTATATTTTCGATAAATTATCACGTATTGGCGATGATAAATGTGGACAATCAGAAAAAGATATCCAAAATACACATTTTGGAACATATACGACACAAAATTATTTTAGCCAGCATTGTGGTATGAAACAACCAATTTCATTCGCCACACAACAGCCTAATATTAATTTTAAAGGTGGTGTTGATAGTAATGTCGGTGCCGGAGGATGCAATGTTTCTACAGATAGTGATTTAAAAATTTCTAGTATTCAAAATCGTCCAAAATGTAGAATTGCTTTACAACAAAGAGAATATTTAACAATACCATATTTAGGAAAAGGCCCACATAATCCAACATTAGAAACAAAATTATTACAAGCATCATATTCCGGTAATAAAAAAGATTGTAAAAACTTAACCGAAGTATGTCATAATAATCACATGGTTGATTTAGTTCCTAGTCTGAAAGAATCTATTCAAAATCCACATAACTTAATTGAAGATGTGGCTTCCAATGGATGGATTCGAGGAGGTATACCTTCCAGAGATTTAAGCAGAGATAAAGATTATTTTAATAAAAATTAAATACTTAAATAAATACCAATAATATTATTTAATGTTGTATAACACATCATTAAATATTGATTACAAAGATGAACAATACGAAGATAAACACTGTGAATTTCAAAAACAATTTTTGAAAGCCTTTTACATTGGAAGTTACGATGAAAAGATTATTATTGAAAAAATGGATGAAATTTATAATGATATATCTAACGATAGCAATATGAAAAAATTATTTGATGAGATTAAAAAAAGAAATAAAATTTTTCCTTTTGAACTTAAAAATAAAGATATGTTTTCATTGCTATTTAGCTATGATACATTTGATTTGATACACCTTTTTATAAAGGATTACTATGAAAATGACTATATTGATGATAAGACATATGAAATGTTTTTGAATAAATCGAAAACTGCTGATAATTTTTTCTAGCTTAATATTAAGTATAATGTCATCAACACATTTCAAAAACTCTCCAGGAGAATATAAAAAAGAGCAACAAGCTATTAATCATCAGAAACATCATAGAACTTATAAACAACAATCTATTCCTTATAATAGTAATCATCCTGCTTATGGAATAAATATGCCAAAAATGATAGGTGGTTATTATAATAATGTTTTATCCAATAATCCGTGTGATATTGAAAGTAGTTTATATGGTATTGGTTCTACAAATTTATACGACCCACAAACACCTGTAAAACCTTCGATAAATAAATTAAACGATATTAAATTCTTTGAAAAACACGCAAAATTTGTACCCGAACCATTAGTAATAGAGAATGGTCAAAGACCTACAATATTTAGAAGATAATATCAATATATATTAATGACTTCAAAAGAACAATATTGTGATTATAAATTATATTTAAAACATCGCCAAGCCAATTCTTATTACAATGAAGCGGTTAAATACAAAAATTTAGAAGGTGTTGATTGGATAGAAAATTGCTCAGTAGCTTTACATAAATCAATTATATTAAACCCATACAATACAGATTCGTTATTATTATTGGATGAATTATTAAAACCTGATCCGACTACGCCTTTATTAACCGCTATACAATGTAAAACATATAAACAAAGTGCTTTAGACGACCTAAGAAAATGTTATAGCGCAACAGATTTAAGAAAAAAATATTAATATAAAAAAAAAAATATTTATATTAATATAATAGATGTCTTTTACTAGATTTAATTACGATGATGCAAGAACGAAAAAAAATTTACAACAATCTACTGGACCGGGGAGATGGACGTTAAATACGCCTGGTAATGGTTTAGATTTACCAATGGTAAATGATCCTCAAACACGCATGCAAAGATGGGGGGCTAACTTAAGATCTGTTCCAAATGGTCATCCCATTGACATTGATAGTGATTTAATTGGTTTATATAAAGTATTAAAAAAATCTGGAGAACAATCTAGAAATGATAAACCGAAGAAAAAATCGTACCCTGTTAATTATCCGGTTTATGAGAAAACAATGAGATTTCAATCTAGAGTGACACATCCAGCTTGGCAATATTTAGATTTAGAACAAAATCATCGTTATCCTTTGTTTTTAAATCCACAAGAAAATATTTGTAAACATTTTGAAAATAATTTGAATACAAGATTGCTCGAGCGTGATAATTATGTTCCAAATATCCCAGATAGTCCATATCTAAATTAATATATTTTGTTTATTTTTAATAAAATATATTATTTATTTATAATATATAAAATGGAAGTTGCAATACCCGTATTAGCTTTAGGTGTAATGTATATCATGTCTAATAAAGAAAATATACCACAACCTAATCAAGAAAATTATGAAAATATAAATAATAATCATTTACCAAATATTAAACAACAACATCCTACAAATTATCCAAAAGAAACCAATACTGATTTACAAAACAATGTTTGTAGATATCCAAGTGAAACTGCCGTTTCTGATAAATATTTTCAAAAAGAAAGATATGAAAAATCAGTAGAAGATAAATCTATTCCAGAAAATACAAAACAATTTACATCTTTAACAGGAAATAAAATTACAAAACAAGATTTAAAACATAATAATATGGTTCCCTTTTTTGGGTCTAAAGTTACCCAACGAACAGGAGGATTAAATGGAAATGAGAGTGTTTTAGATAGTTATTCCGGTTCAGGAACACAATTTCAAGCAAAACGAGAACAAGCACCATTGTTTAAACCAGAAAAACAAATGAATTGGGCACACGGAACTCCAAATCATTCTGAATTTATACAAAATCGTATGAAGATGAATGTATCCGGTATTCAAACAAACAATAAGCCATGGGAAGAAATTAAAGTTGGACCTGGTTTAGGAAAAAGAAATGGGGTTAATGGTTCAGGTGGTTTTAATAGTGGAATGGAAGCACGTGAACTTTATCAACCTAAAACCGTTGATGATTTGCGCGTTGAATCAAATCCAAAAAATTCATACGGTGGTGTGGTTTTAGGTGCAAAATCGGATGTTCAACATAGAGGTATTATGGGAAAATTGGAAAAAAATAGACCAGATACATTTTCTATTCATGGTCCTGAAAGATGGTTTACCACAACAGGTGCACATAAAGAAAATCGCGATAGAGAAGAATATATTTTACGTGAAGAAAATAGAACAGATACTACAAGAGAATATTATGGTAGTAGTGGAGATAATCAACAATCCAATTATGTCCAGCGAAATTATAAAAAACCAAATAAAACTTCGCGAGAAAATACCCAGATGGGCAATGCTTCATTAACCAATAAATGGACTGGAGACGCAAATAATTATGGTAAAGACGGCTATTCTGTTTTACCCAATAATAGAACTACAAATAAGGACGATACTTTCTTAGGAGCGGTAAGTGCTGGTGTTAATGCGGTTATTACCCCAATATTAGATTCGTTGCGTCCATCTAGAAAAGAAAATTTAATTGGCAATATGAATCCGGCTGGTTATGTTGCAGGACCTGGGCAATCAAGAACATTTAATCCATCCGATAGACCAAAAACAACTATTAAAGAACAAACTATTGATAATCAATATATACCCATGGGTGGTGCAAACCGAAGTGATGGATATATTAATGCACCAAAACCAAATGTTCATAATCAAAGAGATTCTACAAATTACGAATGGTACGCCGCGGGTAGTTCCGGAACAAGTAATGTTCGTCTATATGGTGCTGAATATAACGCGCGATTAAATCCAAATAAAGAAGTTTTATCGAAAATTGATCGTATTAACGTTGGTAATAGTAATTTATTTAATAATGAAATGAATGTAAATATTAAAAATAATGGTGCGATTAATCAAGGATTTATGGGTGTTGATATGCCAAAAAGTGCAATGGGTGGTTCTAATTATGGCGAGCTTTCAAATAGAAATTTAAGAGAAAGAAATCCAATGGAACAAAGAAATCAGGGCGAATTGTTATCTGCGTTTAATAATAACCCTTATACACAATCCTTACAAAGTTATGCTTAATATAAATACTAATTATTTATAATTAAAAACAAAATATTATAAATAATTAATGAGTTTGAATATACATCAAAATATTAAAAACAAATTAGATTTTTTTGTTGAAAACGACAAAATACCACATATAATTTTTCACGGACCTTCGGGAAGCGGTAAAAGACATATGTTGAATTATTTGATAAACAAAATATATAAAATAGATAATGAAATCATTAATCAATATATGATGTACGTTAATTGTGCACATTCAAAAGGTATTCGATTCATACGCGACGAATTAAAATTTTTTGCAAAAACAAATATTAATAATAAACACGGATATAAATTTAAGAGTATAATTCTTTTTAATTGTGAAAAATTAACTACGGATGCTCAGTCAGCATTAAGAAGATGTATTGAAAAATTTAGTCATAATACTAGATTTTTTATCATAGTAGAAGATGAAACTACATTATTAAAACCAATATTATCACGATTTTGCAATATATTTATACCATTGCCAACTATTAATAATAAAAAAATAAGTTTACACCAATATTTTAAAAATAACTTGAATGAATCAAAATATATAAAAAAAAGACAATTGTGGTTGAAAAAAAACATCATAAACACAACAAACTATAAATCTTTGAAAGATTGTAATTCATTTGTTAATAAGTTATATGAAAAAGGTTATAATTGTTTAGATATAATAGAAATACTCGAAAATAGTTCAAACATTATTACTAATAAAAATAAATATAAAGTTTTAGTGTATTTTGACAAAATTAGAAAAGAATATCGCAATGAAAAAATTATTATGTTAAATATTTTAAATTTTTTATTTATGCGTCCGAAAGAAGAATTAGAAAATATATTAAAATTATAAATGGATGATTACGATCATACAATTGTTTCAGAAGCGCAACGTGAATGGTCTTCTAGATTAATTACAATTATAACACCTCAATTAATGGAAGGAATTAAGTCTATATTTGAAGAATCATGGAATTTATGTCGCGAAAATGAAGAAGATAATAAATATCTAATGACATTTCAAAATTTACTTTCCAGAGTACCAAAATGGAACGAAACACTTATTCAAAAAGAAACAGACCGTATAATTACATTAACAAAATGTAAATATTTAGAAGATATTTTAACTTGTGTTCATATTACTCAATTAAAAATTTTAACAAGTGTTCGTGTATCACAAAAACAAAAAAAAATAGATTTAGATATACCCAAGCTACCACAATTTGTTCACAAAGTTTATATTACTTTAGCCAGAAAAATTTATAGCAACGTATATCTTTTCGAAAAAAATATTCAACCATTGCAATTTCAAAAAAATATGCGTGAGGTTGAAATTTTAACACGTGAAAGTATACTAGAAGTTATAAGAGCTAATATGCCCATTGAATCTATTTTGCGATCTTATATCGACGAAACCATTGAAGAAGAAGTTATTGAAGAAGTTATTGAAAAAGAAGTCGAAGTCGAAGAAGAAGAAAAAGAAAAAGATGAAGAAGAAGACAACACAAAAGTATTTATCGAAAAAAGCGAAAATGTAGTAGAAAAACCGGAAATAAAAGCAGACGTTGAAGATAAAATCACCGACCCTATTTTTATAGTAAATACTGAGAATACTGTTGTTGGAAAAACATCGCAACCAGCATCTTCTCCAATGATGAAAGAAAATGTAACTTTAGAAGTTACAGAAGCAATCCAAAATAAACGATTGTCATTTAACGACAATGATAATGTTCTGGATATGGGTACGAATCAAGAATCAATTATTAATGCGCCAAAAAATGTCGAACGTTTAGACAAAATTTCAAAAGAAAATAATGAACGACGCAAATTAGAAGAAGAAGAATATGATGACGATGAAGAAGATAAATTAGTAATTGGCGAATCCATTAAACTAGATACAGATATTTTAACTTTAGAGAAAGATTTGGATAAAACAGATGATTTGGCACTTGATGATATTGAATTATTGGGTTAATTGCGGAAAAAATAAAATTATCAAGGAGTTGTATATTATATAATGGAAATGTCAATATTTATTACAGCATTGTGTGTATCTATTATATATTTATTAATGAAATTTTTAGAAATGCGTGTCATTGAAAAAGCTAACAAACCTTTAAAACTATTGGCTCGTGATACTCTTTTAGTATATTTGAGTGTTCTTACTGGACATTTTATATTAATTCAACTTTCTCCAATGACAAATACTGGAACGGTGCCGCAAGTTTTTACTGCAGAACCAGACTTTTAAACAAATATAATAACAATATTATTATATTTATTTTAACACTTCTTTTTCTTTTTACGCGATTTTCTTTTTTTCTTTTTACGCGATTTTCTTTTGTTTCGTTTTTTTCGTGATTTTCTAGCTAAAGGTAACTTTATTTTATCACCGTGTCCATCTATTCTAGGTGCTTTTTTTGTTCGTCTATAAAAAGAACTAGCCGTTAATAATACTTTAATATTTTTTTTCAAAAGCTCCTTAGGATTAGTTTTACTTTTTGTTGTTTTATATTTCCTTTTAAAGGTTTTTTTTTCTCCCGTTCTCTCTTTTATTGATGATAATTTTTTCCTTGTTGTCATATATAATTTATAAAGAAGATAATTCTACCTCATTGTCTAATTCGGAACCTTCATTTAAAAATATTACCTTTCTATTTTTAACGCAACTTAGTTTACCCATTTCGTAATATGTATGTCTATTTATATTTTGTTTTGAAAAATAACTCAAACATAAATTTACAATATCCATGTGTCCTGCTACCAAAATAGTCATATTGCTACTACCATATGTATCCACTAAATGATTGCAAAAATTATGTACACGTTCGTATATTTGTCTGTCATTTTCTGGATAAACCAATAATGATTTATCAAACGATGATATATAATCTAAATTTATATCAAATTCTTTTATATGTTCTTCTGTTAATGTCATATCTGGTTTATGAATAAATGTTTTCTCTGTAATTGTTTCTGCCAGGGAATAATCACAGAATGTTTGTAAATTATTTTCTTTGGCAAAAGGTCGAACGGTTTGTAAAACTCTTATAAATGGCGAACTATAAATCTTATTAATATTCAATGTATTTAATAAATCTTTTAATTTTGACGCACTATTTTCTTTACCTATCTTAAATAATTCCGTCAAAAAAGTGCTATCATTTAAAGGTCTTAATTCGTGTCGTAAAAAATATAATTTCATTATGTTTTACTATATTTTTTACTATTTAAATATTATTTGAGTAAATATTTATTAATTAACATATTTATAACACTAATCAATGTGTAACCAAGTGTAGCTATAAAAGCATTGTCAAATGTGGTTATCATTTCCGAATGTATAAACGAAAAATACAATTTATCTTTTATAAAAAAATAACCTAATAATACTAAAGTTAAACATGTCCTGAAAATTATTTTTTTATTACTTACTTCTTCTTTAAATTCACCATCTTCTATTTTTTGAGCAAAACATAAAATAAATAATATTGTCGAAATAAATAACACATTTTTTATATCTAGTTCCAATAACCAGTTATATTTGCCATTATATAAATGAAATAAAAATACAATAATAAAATAACCAAATGCCCATAAATAAATCGAATGATCAATGCTATCGTTTACAAAAATGAATAAAAATATATAAGCAAAAATAATTATTGATACGATATAATGATTATAAATATATACACAATTTAGTATTAATAAAATTATAGAAATTATAATATAATTTGTCAATTTTGAAAAAGAAAACATATCAATTAAATCATCTATCATTTTAATACCAGAACCTGAGAGAAACGATGTTAATAAATACATTAATATTTATTAACATAATAAAATCTAGCATTTTTCGTATATATATAAATACTGATGGACTTTGGGTGTATATCCAAAACGTTTTGCCTGGGGAAGCATTAATTTAATTGGTGAAATTTTTTTATGTGATAAAATAACTTTATCAAATGGTTTAAATCCACATTTCTCCATTACCTTTTCTGTCTGATAACCCAAATCATAAAATATATTTTTTTTTCTCCAATCGCCAACCATTATACAATATCTTGCACCTGACAAAGCCTTTTCACTTACACGTTTCCATAACGTTTCATAATCTACTAGAAACTTCTTCCATTCCTTTATTCTATCTAAACCTTCTTTACTTTCATATTTCTCCAGGTTCCAATATGGGGGGCAAGTTAATAATCCATCATGTTCTGGTATTTCAGCGGTCATAGAATTTGCTAAAATATTATCTACTCCAAATTTTTCTTTTGCGTTTGCTATAGCTTTTTCTGAAATATCATAACCGATATAATTTTTACTTGCATCTTTAATTGCTCTATGCCTTTCACCCCAACCAGCAAAAGGATCAAAAATATTTTGTTTGTCTCTTAAAAAATATTGAGCACACCATTCAGCAACATCTGGTGGAAATGGACTGTAAGTAGAACGACTAGAAGGAATTGATTTTTTATTTTTTGTACTCCAGTTTCTTTTTCCTCTGATACCTTTTTTCCCCATTTTTGCCACATCAAATACTGAAACGGGCATATGTTTGTATGAAATATCATTTAATTTGTTATTTGAAATATCGGCCATTTATATTTATTTATAAAATAAAGATAAAAAACAAACGAATTATTTTCTGGATTTTCTACGCTTACGTTTGGTTTTGCGGGACTTTCTACGTTTACGTTTGGTTTTGCGGGACTTTCTACGGGATTTGCGGGATTTTCTACGGGATTTTCTACGGCGGCGTCTTCTTCCTCCCACACCATCCTTTTTTTCGTTTGCTTCGCGCTCTGCCTTTTTTCGTCTTTGTGCTTCTATCAAATCTTCTGCTTCTTTTACTTTTTTATGTGCTTCATCAACTGCTGCTTGTCCCCTTGCTTCTTTTGCAGATATAAATTTATCTGCATCCATGTTGTACCTACACTTTACCCATGATTGGTGTTCTTCTTTGTTCTCTGCGTCTGGACGTGCTCCACAATTATCTGCTTCACTCATTATAATATACGCACAGATAATATCCTAAATTTAAATAATATTTAACATGGATTAAATATTATATTATAAAAATCTTAACAATAAGATAAACAACTTAGTTGGAGTATGCAAGACCACCCATACCACTCATGACACGAAGGACATTGTAGTTGGTAGCGTACACACGAACTTTGGCAGTTGCGTCTCCACCGATAGCGGCAGAAGAAAGAACCAATTGAAGAGTAGCGTTATCGATTCTACTAAAATTACAGGTTCCAGATGGCTGGTGTTCTTCTGGGCGAAGAGCGAACGAGTAAACGTTGATACCAGAGTCTGGGTTGCGGGTGTGGCATTGGAATGGTTGAACAACATCGAAGTAGGAACCTTCACGTTCACTGAATCGGTCTTGACCGTTCAATTGAAGTTTGCAGGTAACCACTGGGTTTTGTCCCCAACAGTGTAATCCCAAGGCGGTTTCAGCAAGAACGAATGCTCCAGCATCAGAAACACCACTATCTCCTACACCAGCTTCTTGTGCCATGGCACCAGCTAAGCTAGCATTTCCAGGGTTTCCTACAACAGAAGCAGTAGATTCAGTTGCTCCTGGGTCTTGGAACAAACCAGATGCGCTGATAACATCGTTACCCGATGTTGTGCGACTGGCAGCAGCACTAGAGAATGCGGCCAAAGAGTTTGGCAAAGCATCAATAGCATCTGTGTAATTGTGTGGCTGAGCACCCAAAGCTTTGTTAAGAACAGAGTGTCCTTCAAGAGAAGCACAGTAATCAACATTTTTGTCTGGCTGAACAACGAAAACCAATTCTTTACATGGATGATTGAAATTCAATTTGATTTTATTGGACGAAGAACCAACGGATTCATCACCAGTAAATTGCAATTGTTCGATCAAATATTCATGTGGGTTTTGTGCCATGCGTCTACGTTCATCGGTATCAAGAAATACATAATCAACATAAAGGGAAGCAGCAACCAATGATTGAGCATAAGCTTCACTGGCTTTTACACTTTTTCCTGCGTTAGCGGATTCACCACCAAGGGTGCTTACAGCGAACAAACATTCGTCCGATGGGCGCAATTCCAAATTGATTTTGACTTCGTGGTATTGAAGAGCAATCAATGGAAGAGCAAGTCCAGGGTTACGACAGAACCAAAATTGAAGTGGAACATAAAGAGTCGTTTCTGGAAGAGCTTTTCTGGGTGCGCATACAGCATCGGGAACATCGGCAGATGAACAAGCTGTGGCAATGTTTGCGTAGTTAGGGTCAGTCAAGTAGGTCAACTGAGTGGTGTTACCAACCATTTTGTTGTAACCACGTTCTTGTTCAGAAGTAAGAGTCAATTGGTTCCAGATGTGCATCCAGTCACCATATTGACGATCAATTCTTTGACCACCAATTTCTACTTCAACCATAGAGATAAGATGTTCACCTGGGTTATCCAACCAACGGGCATATGCTGCCATATCTTGGTTGATTTCGGGCATAGTAACTTGTAAGTAAGTGCGATAGCACAGATCACCATTACGGGATACCGTGCATTGGACACGACGTCCAAAATCGGCTTGACCGTTAAATGTTTGTTCAATAGATTCCATAGCAAAGTTAGTGTGTCTGCGGTAAGTAACCTTCCAGAAAGTAATTTGCGGGTTACCAGTTAGGTAAACGTCTTGTGCGCCATAAGCGACTAGTTGCATGAGTCCTCCTCCCATAGTTATAATATTGCTAAAGAAAAAAAAATTTTGGAAAATAATTTAATTAATCAATTAATTAATTTATTTTATAAATGAATTATTAAAATCCATATTTGTTACCATAAATCGTTTCAAATATTCATCCAACAATACTTCCTTTTTCCCTTCATGATTTTTTGAAAAAATATATAAATCCTTCTTCTTTTTAACGGCCCAACCATTTTCTAAAGCATTATAAATAAATTTCATTTTTTGAATTGTTATATTTGAATTTTCCATCTAAAAAATAGGTAGAAAGTTTATTTATTTTTTACACGTAATTTATATTTAAAAGTAAAATTTGAATATATATAAATGCCTAGCTTTAAACCAAAAGCTAATAAAAGAATCAATATCAAATCCAAATCAAACATAACCTTAGATGGTAAACATAACGAAAAGATGAAAGAATTTGATAATATTAAAAATACTATTTTGCCAAAATTAAAAAAAGAAAGGAAAGAATTAAGAATTAAATTAAAAAAGAAAATGAAAATTGAAGAAAAACTAGAAATTGAAGATAAAATCAGAAAAATAAAAGACGAGGTGAATATACTTAAAACAAAACAAACAAATTATCTTTTAAACAATTCGAAATATATATTTGATTATTTTGAAAAAAAGAAAATGGTTTCGCAGGGAGAAAAAGTGAAAAAAACTGTCCTAAATAATTTTTTTAGCAAAAACAAAAAACAAAAAGAAAATGAAGAAATAAATGATGTTCAACAATATTTAATTAATGTGGATGAAACCTTTTTGAACATTAATAATTTTATAATAAATTATGATGTTTGTGAAAAATGTGGCGGTGAGTTAGTGGCGGTAGAACATGATGGCGTATTATTATGTAAAAAATGTGGAAAACAAGTATCTGTATTGATAGAAAATGAAAAACCTAGTTATAAAGAACCGCCTAAAGAAGTATGTTTCTATGCTTATAAAAGAATTAATCATTTTCGCGAAATATTAGCACAATTTCAAGCAAAAGAAACCACACAAATACCAGAGGAAGTTCTTATAAATATAAAGAGTCAGATAAAAAAAGAAAGAATTACACTAAAACAAATGTCAAATAAAAAAGCAAAAGATATATTGAAAAAATTAGGATACAATAAATATTATGAACATATTCCATTTATAAAAGATAAATTAGGAATTCGACCTCCTATTATGTCACCTGAATTGGAAGATACATTATGTAATTTATTTATGGAAATTCAAAAACCATATGCCAAACATTGTCCAGATGATCGTGTAAATTTTTTAAATTATTATTATGTGCTTTATAAAATGTGCGAATTATTGGATGAAAGAACTTTTCTGCCTTTTTTTCCTATGTTAAAGGACCCTGTGAAAAGAATAGAACAGGATGAAATCTGGAAAAAAATTTGTAAGGAACTTCAGTGGGAATTTGTCCCAACCATTTAAACATTTATCCAACCACAATAAAGATAAATTTTTAAATACATATAATGTTTTTGAATAAAGAAGTAAAACCGTCTGATATTGTTGATCAGGATTACATATGTTGTTTGTACGCCGATGCAGAAGACGACCGTTTATGTGTACGAGATCGTTGTTTGTTCAACTTAGGAAAAGCATACTGTTTTTGTGTATTGTTTTCATTTTTCATATGTGCAGTAATAATTCTCTCGTATTACTTTTTAAAGTCCAATTGACCAATTTGTTATTATGAAAAATATACAAATAAGTTACAATAATATATTTATTCTTATTAAATATAGTATAATGGTTTTTTTTAAATTTGATAAAATGAAATGGCCTTTAGTAAAAATTACATTGACCGGAAATATAGAGACTGAAGAAGATTTTAATGTATTTTTACATTCTTGGGAAAATTTATATTTGCAAGAAGAACCCTTTACACTTTTATTTGACGCAACCAATTTCGGAATGATAAGTATTTATTATTCTGTAAAAATGACTTTTTTTATTAAAAAATTAAAAAAGAAAAACCCTCAATTTTTATCACAAAGTTTAATTTTATTAAAAGGAAAATGGTTACGATTCTTAGTAAATTTTATGTTTGCCATCGAAAAACCTGTTGCACCAGTTTATGTTTATTATTTACAAAACGAAGAACCGGTTGATTTGATTAAATATTATGAAAAAATTTCTACATCTCCAGAAATATTTGCTAAATTTTTACCTTCAATATAAGTTTATATTACTTCTATTTTTTTAAAATTCCCTCCCCCAATGCCATTTATTTTATCCATTCCATTCTCTATATAACAACAATTGTGCTTATAAAATGGTCTATGTATTGCGCAAAATATTAACTTACATTTACACGGCATATCTGATAACTTTAGTTTTGTTCTACAATCTGGATGATTGCATCGTGGAACCTTTTTTTTAGTTTTGGATTTTTTCTTTTTTGTTTTCTTTTCCAACTTCTGGTTTTGTGCGTTCTCCTTGAAATTTGATGTTTCCATTTTAGTTGACATGTTTATTATTTAATGATATTATTTCATATTATTATTTTCAATTTTTTTTTGTTTTTGAATATAATAAATGGCACAACTAGATGAACAAAACGTACCACCATATTGAGTTGTGTCATTACCATACGTTTCAATAGTTCCATTCGGGTTTATACGAACACGCAAATGTCCGTTGCATTGGGTACATTTTTCAAATGTCTTTTTCATATAATTTTCGGATAATGGCGGACATCCCCATATATGGTTCCGCCCATCATGTGTTGGTGTATTAAATTTGTTCATTGTGAATTATATAATAAATATTTAATTAATTTTATAATTCAATTTTTTATTCTTTTGTTTCACCATCGTCAGTATCGCTTAGTTTTTTGTCTTTATCTGCCTCTTCATCTTGGTTTACAAATCTCCTTGGTTTATCTTTATCTTCGCGCGTTAACACATTTTCACCTTCAAATAATTCTTTACGAATGTCGGCTGATGTTACAGATTCGTTCGATTCTCCCAATGATGTTTCTACTGTGCTGGCATTTTTAACACCGACCAACTGACCATCGTCTGTAATATTTTGCGTAAGTTTGTTTCCGGTTTCTTTTGCTTTCTTAATATTTTCTTCAATTGCTTTTCTCCTGGTTTCTTTAATTCTCTTTTCAAATTCTTGTTTAGCAACTCTTTCATTTTCATTTTTATTATGCATTAATTGATTTAATTCGTCTTCCAAATATTCAACTCGTCCAGTCTTATATGCTTCTGGTTCCCATGGCATCCACATACCTACTGGTCCAACATATACATTATGATTTGGATCTACTTCTCGTAACATTCTACATCGTAATTCAGCCTCTTCTTGTGTTGGGTAACAACCTCTGACTTTCAATCCACGAGTGCTTGTTTGAAAATTGCAGGTATCGTTAAAATCTTTTAGTAATTTCTCTTCATTTGCGTCAAGAAAATTTTTATATTCATCTTGAACACACGTGTTTACCAAATTATCCTTTTCACTTGTCATAAAATCTTGAAAATCAGCATTCATTTTATCAAAATCAACATTATATTTATATGATAAAAAATTCATAAATTGTGTAAATTTATTCATTGATTTAGTAAAATCAAAATATTTTAGGAATTCTTCAAATAAAAACTGATTTTTTTGTTTTAAAATATTTTCAGGACTAATAAATGAAATACACGCAAATCTCTGACCGCTAACTGGTTTATCTTCATCCAACAAATCAATGTATTTAGGATTTATCATCCCGTTGCTATCTTTTTGATATTCATATTTACTCATTATAACTTTATTACATAATTTTATTTTAAGTAATTTATAATCTAATATATATTTTTTTCTAATTATTTATTATAATGTTCGGAAAGTTGAGCGAAATGATTGATCCTAGTGAATTAGCTAGAAGAGCTATTAAATATTTAGTAGAAGGTCTTATGGTTGCAATTGCTGCATACGCAATTCCCAAAAAATCTTTGAATTTTGAAGAAATCGCACTTATTGCTTTAACTGCTGCAGCTACATTCTCCATATTAGATACATATGTTCCATCAATGGCTGTTTCCGCACGCTCAGGCGCGGGATTCGGTATAGGTGCAAATCTGGTTGGATTTCCACGAATGATGTAATAAATTGATATAAATATAATCATTAATATTATTAATAATTATATGAAACAAACAAAAGGCTTAAAACGAAACACAATTGATAAATTTTATACAAAAAATAGTGCTGTTCTATTTTGTATTGAACATATCCAAAAATATGTAACTATTGAAAAACACGATTTAATAATTGAACCAAGTGCTGGAAATGGCGCATTTATTAACGCGATAAAACAATTGTCAAATAATTATCGTTTTTATGATATAAAACCTGAAAATGATGAAATTGACAAACAAGATTATTTAACATTGGATTCCAAATTGGCTAATAAAAGAATTCATGTAATAGGCAATCCACCATTTGGTCGTCAATCTTCTTTAGCATTAAAATTTATGAAAAAATCCACAAGTTTTAGTAATACCGTTTCATTTATATTACCTAAGAGCTTTAAGAAAAATAGTCTTAAAAATAAAATAGATTTAAATTTTCATTGTGTTTGCGAAGTAGATTTGCCTGAAAATTCATTTGATATAAATAACGATGATTATAATGTTCCATGTGTTTTTCAAATATGGGTAAAAAAAACAGAAAAAAGAAAATTACCAAAAAAATTAGAACCAAAACATTTTAGATTTGTAAAGAAGGACCAAGACCATGATATATCCTTTAGACGTGTTGGTGTTTATGCTGGAAAAGTTGATACAGAAACAAATGAAAAAAGTTTTCAATCTCATTACTTTATTAAATTTGACGAAGGAGTTTTTAATCTTGAATTACTAGACAAATTAAAAAATATTATTTTTAAAGAATGTAATGATACTGTAGGTCCAAAATCAATCTCGAAACAAGAATTAATTAGAGAATTCAATATAATTCTCAATCAATAGTATATATATATGAATGAAATTATATATACTATCATAGAATCGGCGTACATTTATTACATGTATAATATTTTCAAAACCAATATTTCTATAAATCATCCAGGAGAATATATATTGAATAATTTACCAATAAGTGATTTTTTTAAACATCCGCTGAATAATTCCGTGTATGAAAACAAAATTTGTCCCTTAGGACATATCACGTCAAAATTATTGGTTGTGTGGTTATTTTTAAGACTGTGTTTAGTAAAATACAATAAAACACACACTAAATTAGCCAATTCCATTATTTTTGGATTATTCTTTATATTATCATTGTTGATGAATTTGAACGCATTTATTTATTTGATTCCAGTATTTATCTATGAATATTTAAGATATTAATTACCATTTTGATTTTTTAACATTGATGCGTGGTCCTTTTCTACCCTGCGTAGTATCAAACGTTTCTTCATCATCATCTGATGTCATGTCTTTTGATATATCCCAAAATTCTTTTGCTCCCAATTTAAAACTTCCATGAGATGAAGCTTTATACCAAAATATTTGGTCTTCTAATTTATTTGACTTTACATTATTACTAACAACCAAACATTCATAATTTTCTGTACATTGGTCCATAACCTGGCAAAAAGATTCAAAAGTAGGAAACATACCTGCATAATTTTCAAATATTCTCTTTCTATTAGCAATATAAGGTTCACGCAAAATAAAAGTAAAATCAATATTAGTTCTTAAATTAGGAGGGACCCCTAAAGGATATTGCATAGTAATAACCAACATCAATTTCCAATGTCTCCCATTCATAAACATCATTCTCATCAATTTCTCTCTGGCCCAACTATTATCATATAAACAATCATCTAAAATTACAAATGCTCGCGGATCAATATTGGTTCTACCATATGCCTCTTTTTCTTTCTTAATTTGCTTTATTACCATTTTTTGTCTTTTCATAATATTTTCAAGAATAGCCGTATTATATTCATCGTGAATAAATAACTTTGGAACCATTCCACCATAAAAGCCATTTCCTGCTTCAGTTCCGGAAATAACAGTTCCAATAGGAATATCTTGATGATAATATAGCAAATCTCTAACTAAATAACTTTTACCAGTGTCACGACGGCCAATCAAAACAATAACTGGCCCAGAAGCCGTATTGGGATCAAACACTATTTTTTTCATATCAAACTTTTTTAATTCAAGGTTCATTATATAAGATTAACATATTTTGTCATATAATCCAACGCACCAAATAAGTTAAAATATTAAAGAAATTTTATTTTAATTACTCAAACAAAATGTTTTCAATATTTTATCAAAAAAATAATAATAAAGATTTGTTCAAATCTTTAGAAGAAATTGTAGATTCTACTAAAAATCAAAACTATATTCCAATATATAAAAATTTTTTTAATATTAACAATCAAAATTTTAATAACATAAATTTAAACCATACATACAATTTACACTTGATAAACAGTAAGAAAGCTGAAAATATATATAATTGTAATCTAAATTTTGGAGATAATCAAACCTTAAGTCGTGATTCATTTTTCAAATTTTCACCGTTATTAGACCCATTAAAATATATGACAGGCAAATATAAAAATATAACAGACGATGATTTATTATCATTGCCCGCTATAGAAAAACGCAAATGCCTTGAAAAAGTTAACAGAATTAATAATTCTGCCTATATAGATAGTTTTTTTTCATATTTATCAAGTCAATTGCTACACGAACACGATTTTATTCATGGACTTGATTTTTATGGTTCTTTTATATGTATAAAAAATAATTATGAATTTGATATCATAGATGATTTAGAATTTTTAAACGATAGTACTTATTTTCATAAAAATAAGAATATCAAATACAACATTACAAAAAGTAGTAATATTAATTTATTTTCCGAAACTACTAGAAATTATAAAGAAAAAATAGAATTTCTAGATGATAATTTAACGTTTGAAATAGATGACACTACTGAACTTAACTTCAATGATTTATTTATTAAAAATTCAAAACCATTAACTGTGGAAAATTTGAAAGAATTTAACTTGAAAAATAATGTTGTTTTTGAACAAGATATATCTAATAATAAAAAATCATCATCTTCGTCATCATCATCCACAAGTTGTTCATCAAGAACCTCAAAAACTAGTGAAGAATCTGAAAACGTTTCTTTAGATTCAGATTACATGGAAAATAATTCTGAAAACAGTAATTCAAATAGCGAAGATAGTGATAACAGTGAAAATGAATCAACATTAAGCAGCAATATTACCGCAAAAGCAAGAATCAATGAATTTCCTGTACAATTAATATCATTGGAATTAATGGATAATACCATGGATGAATTATTAGAACTTGATGGTGAAGATATAATGGAAGATAAAGAATGGACATCGTGTTTTTTTCAAATAATTATAACATTAATTACTTATCAAAAGGCATTTAATTTCACACATAACGACTTACATACGAATAACATAATGTATAAAAACACAGATAAAAAATTCATTTATTATTTATATAATTCAAAATATTACAAAGTTCCAACGTATGGAAAAATTTATAAAATTATTGATTTTGGACGAGCGATTTATAAATACAAAGAGAAGGTTGTTATGAGCGATAGTTTCCATCCAAAAGGAGATGCAGCAGGACAATATAATTACGATTGTTATTATAATAAAGAGAAACCAGAAATCAAACCAAATACCAGTTTTGATTTATGTAGATTGGGAACTTCATTATTTGATTTTTTTGTAGATGATATTGTAGATTTGAATATGGATGAACTGAGTCCAGTTGAAAAAATGGCAGTAAGTTGGTGTTATGATGATAAAGGAAAAAATGTATTATATAAAAACAATGGAACAGAAAGATATCCAGATTTTAAATTATATAAAATGATTTCGCGTAATGTTCATAACCATGATCCCAACGAAGTAATAAAAGATAATTTATTCAAACCATTTTTAAGTAGTAAAAAGAAAATCGGGAAAAAATCTAAAATTATCAATATTGATAAAATACCATCTTATGTAAATTAAATAACATACGATATATATATATATATATATATATATATGGCTATTGTAAATAGTATAAATTTAATTGATGATTATGGACAACATTTGCTTAGGTATTACAATGACGATATGTCATCGCATGATTGTGAAACATTATTT
>Ga0209658_1000316_pt1 | contig 37348 bp, 44 predicted proteins | sample SaaInlV_150m_DNA_6_FD_184656 | JGI IMG/M metagenome (GOLD analysis project Ga0209658, IMG submission 184656) | Marine microbial communities from expanding oxygen minimum zones in the Saanich Inlet - SI037_S4LV_150m_DNA (SPAdes) (version 2) | ecosystem: Environmental > Aquatic > Marine >...
CCGTAATGGTAAGATCCGAAGATAGATTTGATATTCCAAAATATTTAATTGGTGATGTTGAAAATAGAAAATTTATTCATCAATATATTTTTGGACGACCAAGTTTCCAAATGGGATTAGGTTGGGATAATTCAGATGCATACTCATTTGGATTATTTAATCAAAAGAACAACCATTCTTATATGTGGATAAAAAGACCACCTGATATTTGGACACATTTAATGGTCACGGTAGATGTTGATAATAATGAACTTAGGTTCTATTTAAATGGTCAAGAGTCAGATTCAAGATTTGGTCATGGTTCAGAATCACCATTAGGTTTTGAATCACCATTAAAAAAATATGGTGGAAATCCATTTTATGTTGGAGTTGGTGATCCTAATAAAGAAGAATCTAATTTCTTTGCAGGTGATATTGCACAAGTATGTTTATTTGATAAAACTTTAAGTGGTGATGAAATAAAAGATTATTACAATAATGACTATCCGAATCCAACCGATACTAAATTATATTATGATTTTTCAAATGTAAAAGATGATATAGTTTATGATTTAAGTGGTAATGGAAATCATGGGATAATTAACGGTGGATATGTAGAAACCGAAACAATTGGTAGAATACCAAATACCACTCTACCATACAGAACACGACCAGGTAGATTTTTCTCGCAGGAGCATAAACGAAATGATATGGTTGGTGGAAAATGGGTACATCAAAAAGATACAAGTATTAACGAAAGACGATTTGTAGAAGAAGTGCAAGGTGGGATTGTAAATACAGATGAAGATGGACTTACAGATTTAAATTATAGTGTTGTAAAACGAGAAAAGTTATTTGGAACTGAACATGAAATGATAGATTTTCGTTGTGAACAAGAAATACCAAGCCATGTGGAGTTTTAGTGGACTATCAAGAAACGAAAGATAAATTAAATAATATTGGATGTGGTATGTGTCTTGCAAAATGGACGCAGGTTACTATTCATTTACAAAATGGACATACACATTCTTGTCATCATCCAAGAACACATAAAATACCTTTAACAGAATTAAAAGATAATCCGTCAGCCTTACATAATACGAATTATAAAAAAAGACAACGAAGAACAATGTTAAGTGGGGGTAGACCAGAAGAATGTGATTATTGTTGGAATGTAGAAGATAATAGTAATGAATTTAGTGATAGAATTTATAAAAGTAATGATGATTGGTCTGCGAAGCATTGGGATAAATTTCAAAAAGAGATAGACGGTACAAATTATTTAATAGATTGGAAAGAAAATTTTAATCCATCTTATGTTGAAGTTGTATTTTCAAGTGCTTGTAATTTAAAGTGTTCTTATTGTGCACCACATATTTCTTCTAAATGGATGGAAGAGATAGAGAAACATGGACACTATCCTACAACTACAAAATTTAATAATTTACAACATTTAAAAAATGTAAAGGCAATTCCAATCCCACATAGAGAACCAAATCCATATGTTGAGGCATTTTGGAAATGGTGGCCAGAGTTATATCGTGATTTACATACATTTAGAATTACAGGTGGTGAACCTTTATTATCAAAAGATACATTTAAAGTTCTTGATTATATTATAAAAGAAGAAAATCCAAATAGAGAATTGGTATTATCAATTAATTCTAATTTGATGGTACCAGATAATTTGATTGATGAGTTTATCGAAAAAGTAAATATTATTACTAAAGAAAAACGAGTAAAAGAATTTCAAATGTTTACAAGTGTGGATACGTGGGGTAAAGATGCAGAATATATAAGAAATGGATTGGTATTTAATAAGTTTTGGGATAATTGTAATAAGTTTTTGAGAGAATGTCCTATTCCAAGCTTGACATTTATGGTAACTTATAATGCATTAAGTGTTTTTAATTTTGATAAATTTATTGAAGGTGCATATAAACTTAAAACTGAATATATGAATGAAAGTAGAATGTATCCATCTTCAGTTTGTGTAATAGATATTTCATATTTAAGATATCCAACACATCAAACAGTTAAAGTTTTATATAAGAAATTTAATTCATTGATTAAGAAACAAATAAAATTAATGAAATCCTTACAATATAGTGATAATAAAGAATGTTTTACTGATATGGAAATTAGTAAGTTAGAAAGAATTTTAGATTGGATGAATTCACCAAATAATAGGAAAGAATTGTATAGGAATAGAAAAGATTTTAGTAATTTTTTTAGGGAACACGATAAACGAAGAGGAACATCATTTATAGATATTTTTCCTGAATTAGAAAATCTTTATAAGAAAAAAGGTAAGAAATGATATTAATATCTCATAGAGGAAATTTAAACGGTAAGACGGATGATGAGAATAAACCGAAATATATAGAAGAAGCTTTGGATCAAGATTTTGACGTAGAAGTTGATGTTTGGTATATTGATAAGCAATTTTGGTTAGGTCATGACAAACCACAATATAAAGTTTCAGATGGATTTTTAGAACATCCTAACCTTTGGTGTCATGCTAAAAATATTGATGCGTTATATGTTATGTATACAAATTATCATATTCATTGTTTTTGGCATCAAGAAGATGATGTAACATTGACATCACGAGGATTCTTTTGGACATATCCAGGTAAAGAATTGACTGAGAGTTCTATAGCCGTTTTACCTGATAGTAAACCTACGGTAAAAGTAAAGGGTATCTGTAGTGATTTTATAGTGAGGTTTGTATGAAATTATATGATTTAAAGAAAAAAGGAACAATTATACTTTCACATTATCGTGCGGGGGGAAGTCAATTAAGAACGGCTATTCATAATATACTTGTAAAAGAATATAAAGTAAAATGTGATGATTTAAAAGAATTAGAGTTTAATATAGATAAACTTGGGTTTAAAGAAGTATTAGAAGAAAAGTTATCACATGAAAATTATGGAGTTCTATTAGTAAATAATCCAATTACAATTGTATGGTTATATCAACAAGGATATTTTAATACATTAAAAAAAGATTATCATTTTATATCTTTATCAAGAAAAGATAAAGTAAAATCTATGTTATCTTTGCCATTGTGGGTTGAATTGATAAAACGAGATTTATATCATAGTGACGATGATAATGTAAAAGACAATATGATAAAATTTCACAATGATTTACTTGAAACTCCAATACGATGGCAAGAAATACATCTTGGTTATTTTACTATATATGAGGATGGAGACAAACCAATATATCAGTTAAATCATATCATACGGCACTTATTAGATGAATTTCATAGAGTTGATTCGATATCAAAAGAATTAAATATACCTATTTTATACTATGAAGATTATGAATTTGATAAAGATTATTTACTTCAGTTTTTTGATAGAGAAACGGAAAGTTTAAAAAATATATTAAATGATACATATCAAAAAATTCCATATGTATCTGATGATTATAGGATTTATTATGAAGATGTGGTTAGAGAAGTATTAGATATTTGGGGACTGTGATGAGTAAAAAAATATTAATATGTGATGGGGATAGTTGGACTGCAGGAGATTTAATAGATCCTGAACTTTTTGGAGATGATATGACTCATGTTAATCATCCTGATAACGACCAATATAGATTACCAAGAGTTTGGCCCCATAAGTTGGGAAAACTTTTAAATGTTGAAGTATCTAATATAAGTGTTGCTGGATCATCAAATGATGCCATTGTAAGAAGATTAATACCAAATGTTATGAAGTTATTGGGTCATTATAATTCAGATGACTTATTTGTAATAGTGGGGTGGTCATCACCAGAAAGAAAAGATTTTTATTTTAAGGGCGAGTGGAATTCTTGGGAAACTTTATATCCTGCACAACTTACACAATCACTACCAAATAAAGATTTAGAAAAATTTTACAAAATTTATTTAAAATATTTTTGGAATGAAAAAGAATTTATGAATAGATATATTAATCAAAACTTATATTTACACTATTTTTTAAAAAGTAAAAATATTGACCATTTATTTTTTAATGCCTTTTATGAAAGTAGTGCATTGGATTTTGATGATGATGTTTATAAGAAGTTTGTAGAGGTAGGTGTTTCAGGAATGAGAGAGAATACGGATATAATTGATGATATAAAGAAATTTAACGGAAGTGAATCTTATGGTGAGTATTTTAATTCGGCCAATCCTTATATAGTAAAAGAATTTTTAAAAGTTACTGATAAAGTTTTTAAAGAAGTATCGTTTAGGAATTTTTTAATGGAAAAGGGTCTTTTTTCAAGTCCACAACAACATCCTAATGATATGGAACATCAATTATGGGCAAAGGAATTATATAAAGATTTAAAGGATAAGATATGATCAAGTTAATTATATTCGATTTAGATGGGGTGTTGGTTAATGCAAGAGAATTACATTATAATGCATTGAATAGGGCATTAGATAGTATAGATAAAAAATATGTTATTGAACGAGAGGAACATTTATCTACTTATGACGGATTATCCACAAAGAAAAAATTAAATCTATTAACAAAGAATAAAGATTTACCAAAAGAGTTACACGATAAAGTTTGGGAATTAAAACAACAAATGACTTTGAAAATTATAGATGGGTTTTCAGTTGACGATAGAATTAGGGGGATTATTAGAAGTTTTAAATCAGAGGGTTATATTATATCCTGTGCTACAAATTCAATTAGAGAAACTGCTAAATTACAATTGATTAGAAAAGGATTTTTTGAATATATTGATTTTATGTATTCCAACCAAGATGTAAAAAATCCTAAACCAAATTCAGAAATGTATTTACGGTGTATGATAAGGGCAGAAGTAAATCCAAATGAAACTTTAATTGTAGAGGATTCTGATGTAGGTAGAAAGGGGGCACTATCAAGTGGGGCAGTTTTATGTCCCGTAAAAGATAGTAATGATGTTAGTTATGATAAAATTAAGGGTACGATTAATCAAGCAAATCAAAGTGAAGAAATTAAACCAAAGTGGCAAGGAGATACTATGAATGTATTAATACCAATGGCAGGTGCAGGAAAACGATTTGAAGAAATGGGATATAGTTTTCCGAAACCACTTGTTGATGTTGATGGAAAATCAATGATACAAGTTGTTGTAGATAGTTTAAATATAGATGCCAAATATATTTATGTGGTTCAAAAAGAACATTATGAAAAATACAATTTAAAACATTTGTTAAATTTAATCTCACCTAATTGTGAAATAGTTCAGATAGATGAAATGACAGAAGGGGCCGCATGTACCACATTATTGGCAGAAAAGTATATTAATAACGATGAACCATTATTGATGGCGAATTCAGACCAATATCTTGATTGGAACAGTAATGAGTTTATGTATTCTATGATAGCAGATGATATAGATGGTGGTATATTGACATTTACTGCTACTCATCCAAAGTGGAGTTTTGCAAAACTTGATGCTAGTGGATTTGTAGAAAGAGTGGCCGAAAAGGATCCAATAAGTAATATTGCAACAGTTGGTGTATATTTTTGGACAAAAGGTTCTGATTATGTAAAATATTGTAAACAAATGATAGGAAACGATATCAGAACTAATAATGAATTTTATGTTTGTCCAGTTTTTAATGAAGCCATTAAAGATGGTAAGAAGATAAAAATTTATCATATTGATAAAGAACAAATGTGGGGGATGGGAACACCTGAAGATTTAAAGAGGTTTATTGATGAAAAAATTTAAAAACTTATATGTAAATGGATGTAGTTTTACTGCAGGTGATAATATCAAACAGGAAAACATATGGCCGGTGTTGTTAGCTAAAAAATTAAACCTAAATTTAATCAATCAATCAAAAAACGCAAATTCATTACAATCAATCGTGTTCACTTCGGTCAATCATCTAAGTACTCTAAATAAAGACGACACCTTAGTTGTGATAGGTTTGACCTGGCCACCGAGATATATGATTCAATTTAAAAATAGCGTTGTCAATATTACACCGGTAGATGTAGATAAAAAAGGACCTAAACCTATTTTTGGATCTAATTTCAGCAAGAATAGAAGAATGTCATCCGCTGTTTTGGCTGATGAACGTAAAATAGGTGATTTTTTCTCTGAGATTAATTTAGATGAAACCGATATAGTTTTAGGTAATTTTGCAAAATATTATAAGTCTTTATTGAGATACGATACCGATATAAAACGGAATCAGGATTTAAATTATATTAGTAATTTAGTTTTATTTCAAAGCTTTTTAAAAGAGAATAATTTTAATTATAAATTTATAAGTTTTGATGTAAATATTTTGGGGTCCATTATAGATGTTCCAATTATGTCTAAGATAGATAACACAAAGATTTTATTAATTAATGATATACCAAAAGATGGTACATCACACCCAACGGTTGTAGGATGTGAATACATAAGTGAAATGATTTTTGAGGATATATATGATAGCTTTAATAGATAAATTTAATCAAGTCAGTATGCACAATCCAAGTAAAGAAATTATTGATGTGTATAAACATATACCAGAAATAAATGAGATAGATAATCGTGGATTTCCAATCTGTAGACCGTTATTTAGTCATTCAAGTCTACCGAAAGAGTTAGGACTTAAAGATGTGTGGGTAGATGATTTTGATTTTAAATCATCATTTGTATATGCTACTGGTGTTCATCATAACCAAAGACTTTGGACACAATATATAAATTTAATACCAAATAAGGTTATTGATGGTGTGAGAAAAGGACAGGGATTTTTATTATTCGATAATACACTTGAAGGAAATCGTGTAGGTGGGGAATGGTTTTTAGATCCATTTTATAAAAGTATTTCAGACCTTGGTTTACCTTCAGAAAATATTATTTTTGTAACTAATAATTTATTGGCAGAAAAAACACATGATGAATATGAACGAGATAAAAAAATAAAGTTAGTATCTTTTATGTGGAATGTTTATGATGTTAAACGATTGATTAGATGTAAAAATTTACCTAAGAAGGTTAATATACAAAATGAAATAGAATATAAATCTAAGAATTTAAATAAAATAAAACATTTTTTAAAGGTAAATAGAACTAATCGTCCAGAAAGAAATATTTTTATGTTATTTATGAACTATTATAAGTTATTTGATCAATCACTTATAAGTTTTCCTTCATTGTCAGATGAATATCGTCCTACAGGATTCGAAAAATATTTAACTAAAGAAAATATTGAAGATTTAAAATCCAAAGTTCCGTTTGATATTGATAATACAGATGAAACAAATCATGGTGATGCAGGATATGGAAAGGGCAAGTTTAATGCAGATTTACCATTTCAACCAATACATTATAAAAATTCTTTCATTAGTGTTGTTATGGCAGCCTTTCCATTTGAGGATAATGCATGTCATCTTCATAGTTCTACTTTTAATCCTATGTATAGTGGACATCCAATGGTTCAGTTTGGACCATATCAATCTTTAAAAGAAATGAGAGAACGAGGATTTAAAACTTTTGGTAAATGGTGGGATGAGAGTTATGATGATGAACCAGATGGTTGGAAAAGATTTCAAAAAGTTATGGATGTTACATTAGAACTGTCAAAAATATCATCAAAAGAACTTTTAGAAATATATATTGATATGAAAGAGGTTTTACAACACAATGTCGATTTGATATCAGAATATAATATTAATACAGAACTATATAATAGGATGTTTTAAATGCCAATACCTAATACAAACGAGGTGAGAATAGAAACATCAACAGCTTGCAATGCTGGATGTGTATTTTGCCCCTGGCCAACAGAAGATTTTACTCGTCCAAAGCAAATAATGACTACTGATACTTATAAGTTTTATCTTGATAAGTGTTTAGATGAAATAGGAGAACAAATAAAAGAAACAACATTTTCTGGATTTGGTGAGATATTTGTAGATAAAAATATTGTTGAAAAGATAGAGTATGCTTGTTCTAAAGATTTAAAAGTACATATTCTAACTAATGGTTCTATGATAGAAAATGAAGATTTGGATAGACTTTTCAAAACTGGAGTTACAGATATTAGATTTAGTTTACATACATTTAATAAAGATAGTTATGGTAAGATAATGAATTACAGAAATAGTAAGTTTACTTTTGAAAAAACTATAAATACTATTAATTATGCATTAGAGAATAAACCAGATGATTGTGAGATTATTATAACTGCAGATATTGTAGAAGAAAATAAAAATGATATTGATGGTTTAGTTGAGGAATTTGGTGATAGATGTAAGTTAGAAATTTGGGCACCACATAATTGGATTTATGGAAAAGGATATCGTGATAAAACCACACTAAAAACTTTAGATACTTGTGGTAGACCATTTACAGGACCTATACAAATTCAAATAGAAGGTGATATAATTATGTGTTGTTTTGATTTTGATAATAAAATGGTGTTGGGTAATTTTAAAAATCAATCATTGGAAGAAATTTATTCTACTGATGTAGATAATTCATTTTCTGAAATTTATAAACATCACACAAATGGAACTTGTGAAGAATCAAATTTAATATGTAAAGATTGTGATCAATTATTTAATTCGGAAGATATTATTTTTTATAATAATAGAGATTTTGATAAAAAAAGTAGAATTAATAAAACATCTACATCATTAGGAGAACTAAGTGAATAATAATACAAGTGAATTTCGAACACCTGAAGAGTGGTCAAATCAAACAAAAAAAGATGAGGTTGGTGTAGTGGCTATAGATTTCGATAATGTCATTCACAATAATGATAAAGGATTTCACGATGGAACTTGTTATGGTGAACCAATAGATGGTGCAATAGAATCAATTAAAAAAATATCAAAGAAGTTTAGAATTGTTATTTATAGTTTTAAAGGACATCCCGATAGACCACTAATTAATGGTAAGAATGGTATTGAATTGGTTTGGGATTGGTTAAAGAAGTATAAAATCGACTCTTATATAGAAGATATAGTATGGGGAAAACCAAACGCAGTGGTTTATATTGATGACAAAGGTTATAGATTTGAAAATTGGAAAGATACTATGATATTTTTGGAGAATATTTTAAAATGAAGGAATCAAAACATTTAAATTTTATAAAACCATATATAATGATAGGAAGAAAGTTAGTTTATGACAATCCCAATGGTAAGTTTTTGTATGAACATTGGGGCGGTAGAAATCCGTTTGGAAAAGATGTTGATAAACTTACGGAGTTCATAGATAATTATTCATTTGACGAATTGAAAAAATATGTTGAAGAAAATATAGATGAAATTTGTAATGAATTGGATACAAGGTGGTTATTATCATTATGTGAATTATATGTTGATTTAAGTAAGGTTATAAAAGATAAAAGTGATGCTTTAGTTATAATAACATTTATACGAATTATACAAACAACTACTGCTGTTATGAAGGTAAGAGGGGTATTATCACCAGAGTGGACTAAAGAAAAACGAGAAGAGGCACAAGAGAAGTATGAACCACTTTATCCACCGATGGATACTATTTTATGGGATGGAATTCCACGGTCGGCTGGTCATGATAATATTTATATTAATTTATTTACTCGAATATCTTCAGTGTTGAAGGATAACGAGGTTATGTTTAAAATTTGGATAAAAGTAGCAACAGTTTTATTAGATGCCGAAACATCTTTTATAGCTCTTGATAATAAACATAGGTCACATTGGAAGGAAGTGTCGATGTTAAAAACATTATTAGTTTATTTGGAAAATAAATGAAAGGAAAATTGTGGACTTTTTTGGATATAGAGAAAAGATTAGATTATATTTCTGAAAGAATAAATTTTGTAAAAGACGGAAATAAATATGAATAATAGTTATTTTAATGGAAAATATAATCTAATATTATGTACAGATTATAAATTATCTACTTTACCTAAAAATGTTGTTATTAGAAAGGGAAAGTTAGAAGATGTTGCTTTTATTATAAGACAAGAAGAACTTGATAATGATGAAGTATTTAGTGGTAATATAATTATTAACCATAATTTTAAAAAAATAGATTTTAGTAGTATATTTCAAATAAAGTTAGATGATAATACATTATATACTACTAATTTTGAACATACACCGTATCATCATGAATGTATATGTGAAGATAAAATGATATATTGTAGTTCTTTTATTTTATGGATTATATCACATCAAAATCGAAAGGAAAAATGTGGTTGTGTTGATTCGAAAGAAGCATCTTTATATACTGTATGTAGGTCACATAGAATAAGATTAAAGAGATTGACAGGATTTGAAATATGAAAATAGCAGTATGTATGAGCGGACAACTTCGTAATTGGGAAATTGCAAAGGATAATCAGAAATGGTTTTGGAGCACTTCAAATGAGGAAGTAGATTATTTTATTCATACTTGGAATTATAGTGGAGATAGAAGGGGAGTATCTCAAGAATATGAATGGAGGGATGTCACAAAAAAAGAATTTAATAAGATTGTTAAGTGGTATGATATAAAAAAATCAATATATGATACAAAGGAACAAAAGTATTTTTATGGAAATGACCATTGGAGTGCACTATTTTATAGTTTTGCACAATCTGTTATGTTGAAAAGACAATACGAAATTGAAAACAATTTTGAATATGATGTGGTGATTAAATCACGACCTGACATAGCATTTCACCCAAAGAGACACTTCACATATGAGCACTTAGAAGATAATCATCTACACACGACACATGGTGGGAATATGGAACACGAGTTTGGGATGCTTAATTGTAATGATATTTGTTTTTATAGTAATTCATACACAATGGATATGTTAGTTAATTTATATTTTTATAGACAGAAAGTAATAAATGGAAATTCAGGATATAATATGGAAGAAGGTGATTTAAATTTTCAAGCATTAGGACCTGGTACTTTAATACACGAATATTGTAGGGATTATGGAATTACACCACTTCCCACTTTTGGTAAACATGGACATTGGCAAGAAACTATAGTTAAAATGGGATGTCCAGAAGATTTAGATTTGTTGAATCCAAAAGAGTTTCATAAAATGGAAAAGTATTTCAGAGAGTGGTACACTAAATGAAAATATATAAACATTCTGGAGTTAATTATATGACAGATATTTTTTCTAATTTCAAATCATTTGATACTATAAGGTCGAATGATTTATTACAAATTCAAAAAAAATTGACTGAATGGGCAAAAAACTATAATGGTAGTGTGCACCCTAAAATAAATAAAGATCCAGAATTTGTTAATTATCCACCAACAAATGAAAAAATACTATATCATGGTGGTGATTATTTGTATTTAGAACTACCATACGAATTATTCAATGATTATTTAACAGCATGGACACATGACATATGTTTACTCGAATTTGATTGTACTAAATGCGATTGTTACAAATGTAATGATCATGAGCATCATCTTAGTTGGAAAACAATTAAGAAAGATATATTGAATCATATTAGATGGACAAGCAAAGGGCTCGGCCGTGAAAGATCTTATTCAATATTCAAAACATTTAAATCAGGTATAATAAAACCAATTTATAATTATTCATCTAAATGGCCTATACTTGGTACACATAGAATAGCTTATTGTTCTGTTTTAAAAAGTGATATTCCATTCTTTTTCAGAATTTTTGACGATGATAATGAAAATGTTTATAGGGGAGCTTATCCATATTTTAAAGATAAAAAGTATTGTCATATGAAAATAATGAAAAATGAGAAAAAAGTATCATTTTATTTGAGTTCATATTTTAGAAATTTTGATGAAGATAGAGATGAGAAAATTGGGGAGATTAGTTATAAATGAAAATAGGGTTTTTTGTATGTTCTAATGGTTATGGACATTTTATACGAGTTAGTAAAATTGCAAATCAATTAAAAAAACTAAATGATTCGTGTGAAATAGATATATTCTGTGAACAATATCATATTGATAAATTTCAATCCATTCTTGTAGATGATTTTAATTATATTCCGTATAAAAGTAGTAATATTAATTGGAATACATATTTAGGTGGAATTCGTTTTGATTATGATGAATATATGAAATGGTTAAATCAATATAAAGATATTGTTAATGATTATGATGTGGTTGTGAGTGATAATATAGTAGGATTATTAAAATATAGAAATGATATTATTTTATCATCTTCTTTTTTATGGCACGATGTAATGATTGATAAATTTTCTAATAATCCAGATGTTCTAAAATTATATGAGTTTGAACAAAATTTATTGACTAAGTATAGACCTAATATGTTATGTGTTAAGGATATAGTTATGGAAAGTATAAAATACTCAACCAATCCAATTTATACTGGATGGTGCTGTGATTTAAATAAATTGGAAGAACCAGTTAATGATATAGAAAATTTTGTTTTTATAAGTCCATCTTTAGGATATGATATAAGTTATACTAATACATTTTTAGAAATGGCAAGGGGATTAGAAAAATCTAAATATAATGTTTATCTGTCAAAGGATTTATATGATATGAGGGATACTGATTCTTATTTTAAATTTGAACATAGAAAGTTTGAAAAAATGTCAAAGAATTCTGTATTTGTTTTTAGGCCAGGGGTAGGAACAATAACTGATTGTGTTCAATATAATTCACCGATGGTATTAGTATATTCTGAAAATGATTCTAAAGAAATTTTACATTTAGCAAACAGAGTAATAGAAATGGAACTTGGATTGGGTATTTTAGTAAATTCAAATTTTGCTACGGTATTAGATAATTTTGATATGTACAGATATAAGAAAAACATTTCACAATTAAAAAGGAGTGGACATATTAAGTCCGCCGAGTTTATAATAAAATGAAGATATTAGATTGTACATTAAGAGATGGTGGATATCATACAAATTGGGAATTTGAACCTGAATTTGTTAGAGATTTGATTACTGTATTGGATAGGACGGTTGTAGATGTGATAGAACTTGGATATAAATCTCCACTTCGTGGTGGTAAATATCGAAAGTGTTCTGATAAGTTTATTGAAAAAACTATTGGATTTGTTCCAAAATCAAAACTATCTTTTATGATAGATACTAAAGATTTTGTTATAGATGGTAAATTAGATTATAATTTAATTAAGACTAATATACACGAAAATTCTATTTTTAGTATGTGTAGAGTTGCAACAACATTAGATTTTTTAGATTATGCAAAAGAGCTTGTATCATATTTAAATTCCATCGGATACACAACAACAATAAATTTAGTTAGGGCAAGTATAATTGAACTTTCAGAACTTCCATCCGTGATATCCCAAATTGATGATAGTGATTCTGATGTTTTATATTTAGCAGATTCATTTGGTTCATTGACATCGAATAAAGTAGAGGAATTCTTAAAAATCTATAGAGATAATACTGATAAGAAAATGGGATTTCACGCACATAATAATTTAGGATTGGGATTTTCAAATACATTGTTGGCAATAGAAAAGGGTGTTGATTATGTAGATGGAAGTATTACTGGAATGGGTAGAGGATGTGGTAATATGAAATTAGAACAGTTATTAATGTATTTAGATTATGATTGTTCGGAAATATTTGGTTTAATAAACCGTAGATTTGATAAGTTGAAAAAACAATATCAATGGGGATATAAGTTTAATTATATGTTGGGTGGTATGAAAGAAATTCATCCAGTATACTATGAAAAATTGAAATCAAAAGGATTATCTGAGAGTAAAATTTATTCAGTTCTAAATGGTATAAAAATTAAGAATACCTTTGATAAGTCAGAGATAGAAAATATAAAAGAAAAGACGACATCCGTTGTAATTCCAGCACGATATAAATCTACACGATTTCCAGGCAAACCAATTATTGATATCAAAGGAATCCCAATGATAATTAGAGTTGCACGGGCAGCAGAAAAGGCAGTCGGTAAAGAAAATGTTTATATTGCAACAGAAGATGAGAGAATATCTAATGTGGTTGATAGTTATAATTATAAAGTTATATTGACCTCTGATAGCTGTCTTACTGGTACTGATAGGGTAGCCGAGGCTTCGTTGGAATTGGATAGTGATATAATTGTAAATGTTCAAGGTGATGAACCGATGGTAAATCCCGATACTATTTTGAAAGTTATAGAGGAAAAGAAAAAATTTCCAAAATCTGTAATAACATCAATTAGTAGATTTAATTCTAATAAGGAATTTAAGAACAGAAATATAGTAAAGTTTGTTTTTGATAATGAAAAGAATTTGTTATATACATCAAGAAGTGGTATACCTGGAAACAAAAATGATGAATTTATATTTGGATATAATCATGTAGCAGTTTATGCATTTAATAAAAAAGAATTAGAAAGTTTTTACCGTAGGGGTATAGAAAACGGTAAAACTGAATTAGAATGGGTAGAGGATATAGAAATTTTGAGATTTTTGGAAATGAATTATAATGTTAAAATAGTTGAAGTGTCCGATGTTGGGTGGTCAGTAGATATACCAAGTGATGTTGAAAAAGTTGAGGATGTGATAAGTGAAAGATTATAAGTATTTAGTTGCAAATGGATGTAGTTTTGTAGTTGGACTAGGATGTACCAACAGTACTGAACAGAGATTTTCTAAATTATTATCAGATAAGTTAGAATGTGAAGTATATAATCTTGCAAAAAATGGCGGTAGTAATGATAGAATTATAAGAACTTCGTTTGATTGGGTGAGGGAGCACAAAGGAAAAGAAAATGTATTAATCGTTTTCGGACTAACTGGATATGCAAGAATGGATGTTTGGGTTAACGGTTGGAATGAAGATTCTGATGTACCCATCGGATATCGACAATTTATTTTTTCATCTCGTAAAGCAAAAACAGGATTTTCGAGAAAATATGATCTTCAAAAAAATCTTGGTGTAACGGTAGAGGAACGGAATAAATTTTTTAAAATTTTCACAAAGTATTTTTTAAGTGAAGAGAAAAGAATGGAAAAATTAAAAAGAGAATTGATTATGTTTCAATCTTATATGAAAGAACAATTACCAAATAGTGAACTGATACTTTTTAGTAGTTTATTGTGGGATGTACCAAAATCCTTTAAAGAATGTTTTAATTGGTTTGAGTTTAAGAATGGTCAGACTTGGGGAGAAGATTGTGGGAAGATTCGTAGTGTAGTATCACATCCATCAGTTGATGCACATAAATTAATAGCCGATGAACTATACGACTTTATAGAGAAGATATAAAATGAATAAGAAAGAATGGTCAAATCAGACAAAAAAAGATGAAGTAGGTGTAATAAAATATATCGACACGGAAAAACAAATCTTGGAGATTATATGTTTAGACCAAATATAAAATATATGGCAAAAAGCTTTGATTCATTAAAGCCACTTGATATTCTTGATAAAAAACAAGTAGAAGATTTGTATATAAATACAGAATTAGAACTATATCATGAGAGGTTAGAATATGTAGAAAGATGCAACAACGACTTGGGTAAGGCAAAAATTAAAATGCTGAATGATAAGGGATATTGGTTTGAAGGATTTACAACTGAAGAAGAAGTTAGAGATTTAACCAAATCGAATTCCAGAACCATTGAAAATAGAGTTAAGAAATTTAGGAAAGATGTGAATCTACATGAACATTATTATTCACGAAGATTTGAAAGTGAATATTCATTACAACCACATTATGATGGAGAAAAAATAAAATCTACATTTGACTGTAAAATTCATCAAGATTTTAAAAATCACAATCATAAAAAATATATGAACAATGACGAAAGTGCTACATATTTTGTAATTCCGTATAAGATTATTGAAAAGTATATGACAACAAAAAATATAAGGCATCCAGGTACACATAATAAAGATCCTGATGCTCACATAAGTTCAAAGGACAACCTTGACTATCAGAGATTAAGAGAGTTTATTGATGAAGTTGAATCTACAGAATATGGATGGTGTCCTCAGAATTTTATTCCTATAATGGAAAAGTATGATAAAAAATATCCTAAAGTTTATCATTTGCATGATAACATTTTAAGGCACGTAGATACTATGCCTCTTAGTTATGGGAAACCAGCAAATCCACCACGTTGGAGGTTTGGATTTTTCCCATATCAATATGTTTCAACTAAAGATTATGGTTTAATTTATCCCATTTTCAATAAACCAGGACAAATACTTTTTGGTACTGGTAGTCATAGGCTGTTAAATTGTGCTTTGGCAAAAATGGATATACCTGCTTTTGTAAAATATAATACGGAGTTTTTTGTGGATAGAGAAAAAATATTTGTAATGACTCCAGAGTATTTTTCAGGACATTCTTTATTGTTTGAATTTTATATTAATGATAGAAAATGTATCGTTAGAAAAACAGATATGATGATAGAAAAAGAGATATTACAAAAGAAGTATGAACGAAATGATACTGTTTGCCCAATATTAGAAGAATTTAGTTATGAATAAATTACATATAATAACAGGAGAAAAATTTCAATCATTGTGTCATCATCATATAAGTAAAGATGAACATAAAAAATTTGAATTACAAGTTGATAATCATATTGATGTTGATAAGTTTGATTTTACTGATTTTGATAATGATGAGTTAGTTTATTGTAATAGTTCATTATTGAATGCGGGTAAACCTAAATTAATTGAATCAAAATTATATGAAAAGTTGGAACAATTTAAAAATCCATTTGAATTAGTTTTACATAATTCAGACCAAAATTTCGGAGAAAAACAATTAAAGTATTTAGATATACCAAATTGTAAAAAAATATATACTCAAAATGTGAATGTAATTCATGATGATGTAATACCATTACCAATAGGTATAGCTAATAGTTTTTGGAAGTGGGGTAATTTAGATATTTTTGATGAGGTTTTGAATACAGATATAGATAAAAAATCAAATTTTATTTATGCAAATTTTAGGAGAGTTCGTGATGTAAATAGATTAGAATGTTATGAAAATGTTGAAAAACAAAAAATACCATTCGTTAAAAACAAGAAATATAAAGATTATCTTAACACTCTAAAAACTTATAAGTATTGTATATCACCACAAGGTAATGGTATTGATTGTTATAGGATGTGGGAATCACTATATTTAAAAGTAATTCCAATTTGTATTAGGAGCACATTAGTTGAGTATTTTGCAAAATTGTTTCCTATTTATATTATAGAGGATTGGAACGATTTAGATGTAAAGGTTTTAGAAAAAGAGTATTCAAATTTCAATTGGGATAATTATGAGTTATTAGATTTTAACAATTATATTAAATATATAGGATTGACATGAAAAGAATAGTATCATTTGGAGATAGTTTTGTAGCTGGATTAGGCACAGATAGGAATTATGAAGAATCACAATTAGGTAATCATCCGAAATGGAAAGAATTTACAGACAAAGAAAAAACTAAAGCGAGAACTAAAGTAAATAAGTTTAGAAGGGAAAATTCTTTTACTAAATATTTTGCTGATTATTATGGAGTTGATTATTATAATGGTGGAAGTATCGGGTGTGATAATAAAATGATTGTAGACAGTTTTTTCCGATATCAAGATACATATGGTTTTAAGAAAGGTGATTTAGTTTTATTTGGGTTTACATCATCTGTACGAGATAAATTGCCATGGATGCCAGAAATATTTAATGATCACGTTATGAGTGGTGTTACTTGGAGTATGAAAGAAATAGGTTTAGTTGCAACAGGGAAAACACAAATCGTTTGGGGTAATGGGACTTATAAGGAAAGATATGATGAGTTCTTTCATAATTATTTAAAACATTATGTAACTAATCTATATGATGAAAAATATTTTAAAATTTATAATTTAAATTTAATATCTGTTTTACAACATTATTTAGATTATTTAAATGTAGAGTATATTATGTTTGATGCGTTCGAGCCTATGTTTGCAGATATACCAAAACATATAAATACTAAACATTATTGGGAGTGCGGTAAACAAAATATTTGGTCTTATTTGAAAACATTTGATGATGAAGATTTGTTTGAATTGGATGGATATAGTATAAATAAGTTAGTAGCTAAACATCCAAGTCGAAAGGGCCATAAATTATTTGCAAAAGAATTATATAGGTTTTATAATGAAAGTCGATAACCACGATACATTTTTAAAACATAGAAAAAAACAAGAAGATAAACATTTTGATAAGAATAATTTTGATAATCCACTCAGTTCTATTTTAACTATTGAATTAAATACTACTGAATTGTGTAATAGGAAATGTGTATTTTGTCCAAGATATAACTCTGAAGTTTATCCGAATAGAAATCTGAACATGACTGTAGAGGATGCTGAAAAGATAGCAATTAATTTATCTGAATATGATTATAAGGGGAAAATATCTTATAGTGGTTATAGTGAAAATTTTTTAAATAAGAAGTTTTTAGAAATAATAAATGTGATGAGAAAATATTTAAAAACTAATTTATTTGAATGTAATACAAATGGTGATTTTCTAAAAAAAGATAGTGTTGGGGATATTTTTAAAAGTGGTTTAGACTTATTGTATATCAATTTATATGATGGTATTGACCAGATAGAAAAGTTTGATAATATTATGAAAAATGTTGATAAGTCAAAATATAAATACAGAGCACATTATTCTCAAGAAGATTATGGTTTATTTATTAACAATCGTGGTGGTAACATTGATTGGTTAGGGTTCGATGAAAGTGATATTGAAAGTTTAAAGGGTAAACCTTGTCATTATCCATTTTACAAATTATTTATAGATTGGAATGGGGATGCTTTATTCTGTGCAAATGATTGGGGAAAAGAAATTATAGTTGGTAATCTTGTGGAACAAAACTTATTTGATGTTTGGTTTAGTGATAAAATGTATGAGATAAGAAAGAAATTATCAGTTGGTGATAGAAATTTTAGTCCTTGTAAGAGTTGTTCAGTTAATGGACAATTATTTGGTAAAAAAAGTTTTGATTTAATAAATGAGTATTATGAAAATAGCAATAACAAATAGTAACAGAGGATTGGGTAAAGAATTATCTACAAGATTTGATAATGTAGTAGATGGTTTTTCAGAAGAATGTGATGTGTTTATAAATAATAGACATGGAAGTTTTAAGCAAACTGAATTATTAATGAAAGTATTTGAGAAATGGAAATATACCGATAAAACAATTGTGAATATTGTAAGTAGAAGTAAGTATCCAAATATATCTAAGGGGTATTTATATTCCGCGTCTAAGGCAGCATTAAATCATTTATCAAATAGTTTGAGATTAATAAGTGATAAAAAATGTAGAATTATAGATATAAATCCTGGTTTACTTAATTCTGATTTACCAAGTTTAAGTTACAAAGAGATTGCTGATATTGTAGTTTGGTGTATAGAACAACCAAAACATATTGAGATAGGTGAAATATCAGTATGGCATAATACACCTTATAAATTAATTTCACAAATGAAGGAGAAAATAAAATGAAGATAAATGTATACATAGGATATGATAGGCGACAAGATGAAAGTAAGAATTATCCAGATTTGGTTAATCCACCTTATTCTGTTGCAAGACATTCTATTTTGAAAAACTATAAAGGTGATGAGAATGATTTAAATATTCAGCCAATTAAATTACAGGATCAGATTGATGCTGGTTTATATTGGAGAGAAGAAGATTCATTAGCATCCACAGAATTTACTTATAGTAGATTTTTAACACCATATTTAAACAATTATGATGGAATAGCAGTATTCGTTGATTCTGATTTTTTGTGGCAGTGTGATATTAGAGAACTTTTAGAATATTATGATGAAAAGTATTCTGTGATGTGTGTTCAACATGATTATGATCCACCAGAAAAAACAAAAATGGATGGATGTGTACAGACACATTATCCAAGAAAAAATTGGTCGAGTATGATGGTATTTAATTGTAGCCATGATGATTGTAAAAACTTATCAGTAGAAAATGTTAATACAAAAGAAGCAAAATATCTACATAGAATGAGATGGACTGGTGATGATAATATAGGTTCTATTCCACCCACATATAATTGGTTAGAAGGGTGGTATAATGGTAATATTGATCCAAAAGTTATTCATTATACAAGAGGTGGCCCGTGGCATGAAACTTGGGATGGTGACTATGGTGATACGTGGATAAAACAATATGAGGATTTATTACGAAAAGTATAGCAGTTATAATTCATGCAAGAACTCAAAGTACAAGATGTCCAAATAAACATTTAAGAGATTTAGGTGATGGTAATACTTTAATTGATATTGCAATAAATAATGTTAATCAGTTAAACGTTGATGAGAAGTATTTAGCAGTTGGAGAGGAGATTTTATCGGAAAGAGTAATAGGTGATGTTAAGGTGTTAGATAGAAAATTTGATTCGGTTAAAAAAGGTAATCCACCGATGAATATTTTTTATAAACATTTGGAAAATGTAAAATCAGATTTCATTGTAAATTATAATCCTTGTCAGCCATTTTTAAATGTCAAAGAGGTTCAACGAGTTATAGATGTTTTTAAAGAATGTAGACATGATAGTATGATTACAGTTAAAAAAGAAAAGAACTTTTTTTGGGATAATATTTTAAAACCAGTAAATTTTAAAGAGGGTGATAGATTATCTACGATAGATGGTCCACATTTATTTGTTGCCACACATTCTTTGGTTTGTTTTAAGAAACAATATATGTTGGATAACTGGCAGTATTTTTCTAATCAACACAATGATCCGTTTCCATTAGAAGTAGATTGGAGTGATAAAGAATTAGTAGATGTGGATACCGAATTAGATTTTAAATTAGTTAGGACTTTATATGAATAGAAAATTTGAAATAAAAACTTTAGGTGAGGAAAAATTTAAATTAGAAAATCCAAAGTATTATGATATTATACAAGAAGTTTATGATAGATTTAATGGGGCAGATTACACCGAGAGTTCAATGGGAGTTGAATATATTTTCTATAATACACTTATTAAATACATATTAAAAAATAAACCAAAGTTTATTCTTGAACTTGGTAGTGGATATACAACTTATCTAATGGGAACTCTTATACAAGATTATAAACTTGATACAAAACTTTTATCATTTGAAAATGAAAGGAAGTGGTATGATTGGATTAAAAATGAAAAACTTGATCCGTTAGATAGTGTTGTTATGTCTGATATAGAGTCCTGGGAAGAAGATGGAGAAGTATTTGTGAAATATATATATGATTATAATATGGATGAGGTTGATTTTGTTTTGTTAGACGGTCCAGGACACTTTGAGTATGATGGAAAGAGTATAAGTACTTCAATACAATATAATTATTATGAACTTATCTCGCATACAAATTCACCAATAGATGTTTTAATAGATGGTAGAAAATCTACCAGCAAATTTTATAAAAAGGTATTTACGGAAAAACGGTGGGATAAAAAAAATCTTTTGTTCCAAGAGACTATTTGGATTGGAGAAAACCCAGAATGAGTAAAATATATAAAAACAGTGGTGTAAGATATTGGTTTGATACATTTGAACATTTAAAACCATTTGAAGTTGTACCATATCAAGATGTTGTAGATTTATATTTAAAAAATCAAGACCTGTTACAATATGAAAAAAATAGATACGGAGATAATATAGATAAACTTGGTGGTGATAATGAAAGACCGATTAACTCTGATGTAGAAGAGGTTGACCACAATGGGTTTTGGTTAGGATACTCACCACGATACTACAACATAGATCCACATGGGAAGAAAATCACACAGGCAAAGGCAGATGTAGTGTCTATGGATATGGCTGGTTTGGGAACGACATGGGACAATTTTATTTATTTAGAATTACCACATGAGTTATTTAAGAAATATCAAAAATCTGTTCATTCTAATCCTGATATTTCTATATATAAGAAATTTATTAAGGAATTGGAAAAGACCGATTTTAGTAAAGAGGAGATTGATAGATTAGAGGAGGAATTTGACAAACGATATCCAGATACTCATTCTTTTGTGAATTTTTTTGATACTAAAACTGGACCAGCATGGAAAGCAGATTTAGATGTTGGACAATATGTTACACTTAAAGATAAAGGAATTATATATCCTATTTGTTATAACAGTAAAAAATATATGTTAAAAAGAGGAACACACCGAGCATTTTTCTTGGCAATGACAGGCAGTGATGTTCCTATATTTTTACAATATCCCAAAAAAGATTTTAAACTTGAAGATATAAATCCTAATGATTGGAATGTTAAGAGTGAAACTAATTTCGGTGATAAAAATTTAATTATGAATATAAATGTTAAAGATAAAAAATTATCTTTTTACTTTGATAATAATAGGATATTATTATGAATTATAAACTTGTGGGAACAAAATACTGGAAATCATATTTTGGAGATTTGAAGTGTTTCGATAGAATTAGTTTTATTGATATTATATCTCGGATTGATTCTACTTTAAGGGAATTTAAAGAATATTATAGTAGCGGTGCTCTTATTAGTTTTAAAGAAGAATATGAAGATATACCAGAAATGAAAGAATTATATGATAAATTTAATAAGGAAAATTCAACAAATAGAATTACATTTTGGCCAGAGGGCAGATCACCCTTTGCATATAAATATACAAGTAAATTAATCGGTGGTACGAGTAATTATCAAATCAGAGATGGACAAATAGTTCCACCCTTTGAACGGAAAGATATATATCAAAGTCATGTTTTAAAAGAAAAAACCGGTCAAATTGATCCAGACTATTTATATTTGGCTATACCATACGAATTTATTAGTGAGTATATGGTAAAAACTAATAATAATTGGAATATGGATATAGCAAAGAAGTTTATTCGAGAAGTAAAAGATTGGGATGATATTGAATCAATAGATAAACTTATAGATAAATATGATAAAAAGTATTTAAATTGGAATCATGATTTTCCCATATTTGGGTTTATGAGTATATTTAAAAATGGATTATTATTTCCAAATATTACTTTTTCATGTGGTCCACATTATAATAAAATATTAGATAGTGGAACACATAGATTATTTATGACAGCTATGAGTGGAAGTGATTTTCCTATGTTTGTTCAAATACCAAAAAATAAAATAAGATTTAGTTTGATAAGTGTAATGAATATTTTTAAGGATGAGACACAATTAAGAATTGATGTTGATTTAGAAAATAAAGAATATGGATTGTTTTTAGACAAAAAAGATAAGAGTACTAAATTAGGATTGGTTAAACCATGAAATATGTTGTAGATATAGACGGAACAATTTGTAAAGAAGTTGGTGATGTTATTGGTAGAGAACCATATGAAGATAGAATAAAACAAATAAATAAATTGTATGATGAAGGACATACAATAGTTTATCTTACTGCCAGAGGATTAAAGAGTGGTAGAGGAGAACCACATTATAGACCAATAACAGAACAACAATTAAAAGAATGGGGCTGTAGGTATCACGAATTATCGTTTAAAAATCATGATCCCGATATATTTATAGATGATAAAGCGATAAACTCAGAAGATTTTTTTAAATGAAAAATTATAAAAACAAACAGATAAATTTTGCATGGACACCATTTGGTTATTCATATTCTGTACCATTATCACTTGGATATTTAAAGTCTAATTTAACTAAACATGGATATAAAAATGTAAAAGTATTTGATTTAAATCAAGATTTTTGGTATAGAAATAAAGATGAATTGGGTAAAGGATTAGATCCATTTGAAGAAAGATATCAAACAATTTTACAAGATGTAACGAGTTGGAATAATCCTGAGAATTATTATTCTAAAGTTCATGTTATAGGACAAGTAAAAGATTTAATTAATGAGTATAGAGATAAGTTACTTGAAAACGACCCAAGTATTGTTGGATTTTGTATCTTCAATACAAATATTTGGTTCACTTTAGAAGTTTGTACTGCCATAAGAGCTAAAAATTCTGATGTTAAAATTCTTATAGGTGGTCCAGAGGCGACGGCATCACATTACAATCCAGGTCATAAATTAAAAGAGATGATTAAATTTGGTATCGTAGATGCTGTAGTATTTGGGGAAGGAGATATTACTGTAGTTGAAGTATGTGAAACGATTTTGACAGACAGATATGACTATAAAAATATTGATGGGTTATATTATTTAGGTGGTGGAAACAATGGAGAGAGGGAAGTAAAAAATACACTGTGGAGACAGTTTATTCCTGATATTGATAGTGTTCCAATTCCAGATTATTCTGATATAGATTTCTCTTTATACCAACAACCTGAAATACCAATAGTATTAAGTAGAGGTTGTAATTATAGTTGTATCTATTGTGGTGTAAAATTGTATTGGAAGAAGGCTTCAGATTTTAGAAAACGTTCACCAGAAAGTTTAATGGAAGAAGTAAAGTATTTAGATGATTCTGGGTACATCGAACATGGAGAATTTAATTTTTTATCTTTTAAGGGGGCATATGTAAATACTGATGTGGTTAAAAAGTCAGAGTTGGAAAGTGGAAAATCAATACTTGAAGAATTCTGTGACCAAATAGTTGATTATTATAAAGATGCATCACATGGAGTTCCATTTCAATGGGGTGGATGGGCAAGAGTAGATAAAAATCTTACTCCTGAAGTGTGTAAAAAAATGTTTGATGCTGGATGTCATCACTTAACATTTGGATTTGAAAGTGGGAGTCCACGAATAAATAAAGAAATGAAAAAGGGGTATAAGTTTAGAGAATACGATAATGAATATGCAGCAAATGTATTTAAGAATTGTATGGATGCTGGAATACAGACAGTATTATTTTTAATTGTTGGTTATCCTACTGAAACCAAAGAAGATTTTCAAGAAACAATGAAATTTTTAAAGAAGTATAGAAAACATATTGATGCAGTTTATTGTATGAGTACATTTATTTTAAGTAGAGAAATGCAAATAGATGATGATCCTAAATGGGGAAGATCGGCATTCCATATTAGGTCGGCACGCGGTGGTGGTGGAGATATGGCACCTCATCCTGTTGAATGGGAAAGTGCATCGAACACTTATGAAGAAAGGTTAGAAAGATTAGAAATATTCAAAAAGTTCGCAGAAGAAAGTAAATTGACAACTATTTCACCAAGATTACCTGATGGACTTTCAACACCCAACCAGGGAACAACAATGGATTAATTATGAAACAGAACTTTAATATTGTAGTACCCATGGCAGGTAGAGGTTCTCGGTTTACTGAAAATGGTTATACAGATTCAAAGCCATTTATTGATGTGAATGGAAAACCAATGATACAACGAGTAATTGAAAATCTTAATATTGAGTTTGATGACCAATATGAATTTGTAATTATTTGTTTACGAGAAGATTATGACAGATATGATTTTAGTATTTTTGATGATATCATAGGGCACGAGAATTGGGAAGTGATTTGTTTACCAGATGTAACAGAAGGCGCAGCACAAACAATTCTAACAGCAGAACAATATATAAACAACGATACACCAATGTTGAGTTTTAACACCGACCAAATGATTGAATATGATGAGGGCATGTGGAATCAGTTTTTACAATACGATGGTGGTATTCCTTGTTTTTGGGGGGATAGTGAAGATTGGAGTTATGCTAAATGTGGTAATGATGGTTTTGTAGAAGATGTTGCAGAAAAGAAAGTTATATCAAATGATGCAACAGCAGGATATTATTATTGGAGTGAAGGTTCAGATTATGTTAAGTATGCAACTCAGATGATTGAAGAGAACAGTAGAACCAACGGAGAGTTTTATGTAGCACCAGTTTATAATTGGGCTATTCGAGATGGAAAGAAAATTGCAATTTATATGGTTGATAAAATATATGAATTGGGAACACCAGAATATTTGGAGAATTATCTTAATGAAAAATAAAAAAAGGATAGCATTTGGTTTTTTTGGTCAAACACGAGTAACCGATGTTATTAATGTTTTGTATAAAAGAATTGAAAAAGATTATGACTTTTTTATGTCTACTTGGAACGATGAAAATTCACAAAAGTTAAATTTTGATTTTATAAAAATCAACAAATATAACTATGATGATGAAATTCACAAAATAAGAAAAGATATTCCAGATAAATGTTTTGATAGAGATACTAAAAAACTAATTAGAATAAATAAAATTTTAGCACAAGCATATACATTCTTTCATACCAACAATGTTATTAATTCTATAAAGAAATATGAAAAAGAAAACAATTTTAAATATGATGTTATTTTTTTATGTAGACCAGATACCGCTATTAAAATAGAAGATTTAAAATTAGAAATAAATAGATTTTTAAGACAATCAAACTTTAACAGACCAATGATTTCTACTCTATCACCTATAATACTTAATGACCTTACTTTTACTTTGGCCAACCCCATGGCGTATATTTTAAATAATCAGGCCTTAGATTATATTTTAAATTTAAGAAAAGAATTATTTGAAGATAGATCAGATTTAGATATTAAATTTAGTTATAGAGGAGATCACGAAACTATACCATTTATGGTCGTTAAACACAATTTCTTATCAGTAGTGAATGGACTTGAATCCGGAATAATAAGAACGGACAAAGATTTAAAAAGATATTTGAATGACGGTTAAAAATAATAATGTAATTGTCCGTAAGCATAGTTTGTTAGATAGTAGTTCTAAATTAGAACATTTACATACCTTTAGAAATATGCCAGTCAGTAATGGATGTACTACCAATTCCAAATCAGATGATATTGTAATGGATCAAATATGGGATATTTGTAAAAATACTGGTTTAGTTCAATTACGAGAACTTGCTCCATTAGATTTGGTTTATAAATTTCCACATAATGATGGTGTAGGTAATACTTGGGAAAATCATGATCTGGAGTTATGTAATTTTATTGATGAAATGAATCTAAAAAAAGTTTTTGAGATTGGAGCTGGTAATGGTAGATTGGGTAAATTATATTTATCAAAAAATACAACCAACCATTGGACAGCACTTGAGCCAAATCATTCTTATGATGAAATTGTTATGCCAAACTTAGTTCATTTGAGAGAATGGTTTGATTTAAATTATAAAATTGATAAACATTATGATGCAATAATTCATTCTCATGTACTTGAACATTCATATGACCCGACATCCTTTTTAAAGTCAATATATGAACAAATAGATAATGATACTTTACATATATTTAGTATTCCTAATTTACTTTATTTTATAAAAAAGAAATTTACTAATGGGTTAAATTTTGAACATACGGTATTTTTAACGGAAAAAATAGTTGATAATATTCTCAATACTGTTGGGTTTGAGATAGTTAAAAAACATTACTATCATGAATTTCCATGTATATTTTATGTAACTAAAAAATCAGAACCAAAGGAAGTAACCTATTCAAAATCTATTTATCAAGAAAATAAAAAAGTATTTTTAGATTATGTTGATGGACAGTTCGAGGATATTAAAAAGTTAAATGATAAGATAAGTAAGTTTGATGGTGAAATCTTTTTATTTGGTGGACATATTTGGGCACATTATTTGATTTTTAATGGATTGAGAGTGGATAAAATTAGTTGTTTATTAGATAATAGTAAAATGAAACAAGGTAAGAGACTTTATGGAACTTCATTGAAAGTAAAATCACCGAAGATACTTAAAGGTCGTGAAAATGTGGCAGTTATCGTGAAAGCGGCACAACATAGTAGAGAAATTAAGGACGATATTTATAACAATATTAACAATAAAGTTATTTTTTGGGATTAGAAGGTATTTAAATAATGAAAAATATGATTAATGCACCAATAACATATGCATACTTAGAAACTACAAATTATTGTAATTTAGATTGTAGTTTTTGTAATCGCGAGGAAGTGATTGGCCCATTGAAACATATGTCCCTTGATAAGTGGGAAAAGTTGTTAAATGGAATAAGTCATTATCCAATCACAGAAACTAAATTAATGGGTATGGGTGAACCATTGTTACATCCACAATTTGATGAGGTGTGTCGTATGTTCAAAGAAACTTTTCCTAAATCAAAACTTGTAGTTGCTACAAATTGTCAATACAATATTAAAGAGGGATTGGAATTTAGAAGAAAGTTTCAAGAGTGTATGAAATATATTGATATGTTATATTTTTCAATTGATGGTTGGGGTGAGAGTTATGAACGAGACAGAGCACCTGCAAAGTGGGGTAAGTTAATTAAGTTCTTAAAAGATTTTGAAACGATAAATCGTTATGGTTGTGATGTAGTAGTTAATTATGTTGTGAATGCATATAATGTAGATGATATAGAAAAGGTAGATAATTTAAGAAAAGAAAATAACTTGGGTATGTTGAGATTAAATATCGCACAGATTTGGGATGAAGATGCAAAGATGAGTGATATTTTGGAAACATCTGGATATACTGAAGAACAATTAAATTATCTTAGGGACAATTGGAGTGAACAAATTATGGGTAAATCCAAATGGGATTTTCCAGATTGCTTTTGGGTAAAGAATGGTTTATATAGTACAGTCGAGGGCGATGTAAAAATGTGTTGTTTAAATACAGGCACAAAATCATTTGGTAATTTGTTTATGAATACTGTTGACGAGATTAGAGAAATGGAAGATTATCAAAATGTAAAGAAAGGTTGTGAAACTAATAATCCTAGTTTACATTGTAAGAATTGTTCATATAAAGAGTTATCACCGATGTTAAAATATTTAGGAGTGTGATGAAAAATATTTTAAAGAATAAAAAGGTATTAATTACAGGTGCTACAGGCGGACTTGGAAGGGAATTCTGCTATCAGTTGGATGAGGAAATTTATTTAAAGGCAATGGATTATATAACTCCCAGAACACAGACTTTATATAATTTGTATTATGAATAGATATTGGATTAAATTATGGAAAAAATAAAAATAGCCGTATTATTATCAGGTTTAACGAGGTATTGGGAAATTACTTCGAAATGTTTTGAATATTGGAATAATTTTCATGATAATGTAGATTATTATTTTTTTATTTCAACTTGGGGAGAGCCTACTCGTGCTGAAAAATCTACATATGCAAGATCTCCAATTAAACTTCCTCCGAGTGGATTTGAAAAAAATGATTTTTCTAAATATCCCTTTTTAACAAAATATGAATATATTAACCAAGAAGAATTTACAATGGCTGAAGGTAAAGGTAATCCAAATACACAATATTATGCATATTCATTGTATAAATGTAATGAGTTAAGAAAATCAAGTGGTATAAATTTTGATGGAGTTATACATACCCGTACAGATATTTTTATACCAAAGGAGATTCATAGTAAAATTATATCTTTGTTTGGATGTCCGAAAGGTGCTTCGAAAGATTTTAGTCCAGATAAAATGCAAAATTATAAAAAAAATAAAGTACAACCTGAAATGTTTTTTACAACATCTGGAACAACCATTGCCCTAGCAAAACCAAAAAATAGATTTTTTATAAATAATGATAATTTTTCTTTTGCACATCCATTGGCAATGGATAAATATGCAAATATGTATTTTGATTCGTATGTTCACAAAAAAAATCCCTCAACATCCCTACACTCAATACAGGCAGAACAACTTATGTTACACCGAATTTATAATTCCTGTATGGGAGGACAAACTTGGCTAGTTAGGAGTGAGAAGTTAGGTTTACAGAAATATGGTATGCCAACTTCTGAGGATCTTGAATATGTAATTAATACTAAGGGGATTGATTATTTATATAATACAGAATTTGTAGATTTACAGAAGAAATATTTTTCTCACGATATTGGTGTTAACCTCATCAAGTCAAGAAATAAAAATAATGAAAAAGTGGCTACATAATATAAAAAGAAAATTTGATTCAGAAGATAAATCTCAATATGATTATGTTTTAAATCAAAGTGAAAGAACTCAACATCTTCCTGATAATTTATATCAAGAATTTTTGGGTAGTTTAAAACAAGAAGATTTTTTCTATTATCCAAATACACAAGAGTTTAAAGAAAAAATTTGTGAATTTTATGGAGTAGAAACTAATCAATTATTTTTATGTGCCGGTTCTGATGTTGGTATTAAATCTGTATTTGAATCTTTTACCAATGGTGGTAGAGTTATAACTTCACATCCATCATTTCCTATGTATAAGGTTTATTCCGAATTATATCAATGTGAATATTTTGGAATACCACACGAAGAAGATTATACAATCTCAACAGAAAAAATATTATCCAATATCACACACGATACTGATTTAGTTATATTGGCAAATCCAAATAGTCCAATGGGTGAGCATAAATCATTTGATGAAATAAGGATATTGTTAGATCAAGGTGTACCAGTATTGATTGATGAGGCATATATTGAGTTTAGTGAGAGGGATAGCATAATAAATGAGATAAACAATTATTCTAATCTATTTATTACGAGAACCTTTTCTAAAGGTTTTGGTGCGGCAGGATGTCGTGTTGGTATGGTGTTTTCACATAAAGACAATATAGAATTAATTTCTAAATTTAGACAGATGTATGAAATATCTGGTGTATCAATGAGGTATTGTGAATTTTTATTAGATAATTATGGTATAGTGGATAGTTATATACGAGAAGTGAAGGAAGAAAAAAATAAAATCGTTACTATGTTAAAAAATTACGAGGTTATAGATTCTGATTGCAATTGGATTCACTTTAATAATGAGATTGATAATATAGATACTATTAGAGTTTTAGATAAACATAAAGCATTGGTTAAATACTGTTCAATTCCACACGATGATAGAAAAAATTGGTGTAGATTAACGATACAACCAGAAATGTCAAATTTTGATTTTATAAAGGAGTTATTATAATTATGTTTGAAAATATAGTTGGAACAGGATGTAGTTTTGTAAAAGATAATTATAAACATAAATCTAAACTACATTTTTTACATTTATTAGGGAAAGAATTTAATTGTAGAACATATAATGTAGGAATGCCAGGTCTTAGTAATGATGGTTCATATTTTAACTTAATAGAATGGATGAACAACAATACAGAAAAAGTAGGTTCAACACTTTTTATAATTGGTATCACGGAATTTCTAAGAATTCATATTTGGAATAATATTATCAATAATTATGATACACTTTGGATGGGTCCTCATTATATAAAAAACCACGCTATTTTACAAAATCTTGGAAAGAATTCAAATACAGATGATTTTCCTAATTTATGTGATTTAGAAAATAAAGAAAAAATCCAAAGTTTTATAGATATTTATATAAAATATTTTTATAATGAAACTTTTTTCAAACATAAATTAGAACAAAAGTTAATATTTTTACATAATAGTATTGAAAATCAGGGTGGTAAATTAATCTTATTTAATTCACTCGACAATTTTGAACCAAATACAAAAAAATTAAATTTTTTAGATTTGAGAATCCATGAAAATCAAAAAATTAATAATTGGAAAACAAGTCTTAACAAGTTTAATAAGGAAAAGATTAGGAATGATATTAATGAATGGAATTTTCATGGACATCCAGGCTGGAAGGCCCATTCTTGGTTATCAGAAAAAATAATAAATTTTTTAGGAGAACAAAATGGTTAAGTGGTTTAAAAAAATGTATATGAAAATAAAATTGCATATTCAGTATAAAAAACGATTAAAAGAAATTAAAAAACGTGATCCGTTTATTTACAAATGAGTTCTGATTTTTATAAATCTATATGTCTATCATTTGAGAAATGCATTACACAGATTGAATCTAATTCTGAATTATTAAGAAATTATTCATCACATAGTGTTTCTTCAAGGTTGCTGGCATTAGAAAAAGATGAACTTTTGGACATTAAAAATTTAAAAAATTTTAGATTAAAAAGAAAATTATCATATGGTATTGACGACCAGCATTTTTTTTATAAATTTGAAGGTGGAAAAAGAAAAATTATAAACGAAATTGTTGATGATATAGGAAAAAAATTTATCTTAAATCATGTTGATGGTAAGAATGTGGGTAATTGTAGTGAAGTTATAAATTTAAACTCAAAGGTAGTGGTAGATTATCACGAGTTAGTTGTTTTAAAATGGTGGAAGAATATTTTTAAATTAATAGGAAGTAGTTCTATTGATAATGGAATAGTTTTTGAAATTGGTGGCGGATATGGTACATTTGCAAAATTTATTCTCAGAGATGTTAAATGTAAATATTTTTTGATTGATTTACCACAGGCAAACGTATTAACATCTTATCACCTAAACGAAAGTTTTGATGACTTAAAGATTTTACTATATAGTGATTTAGAAAATAATACATTAACACAAGAACAAATTGATAACAATGATGTTTTCATCTTACCACCTTGGATTGAATATCCGTCTAATTTCAAAATTAATTTTATGATTAATACGAGGTCAATGATGGAAATGACTCGTGATGTTGTAAAAAAGTATTTTGATTTTATTCATAAACACATAAGGATTGGTGGATATTTTTTAAATATCAACAGATATCAAAATGGATGGCAACCTCACGGTCCAGATGATTGTTCTATTATATGGGAATACCCATATGATAAAAATTGGCAGGTTATATATTCAAAGCCGGCATACAGACAATCTAAACTTCATATGATACTTGCACAAAGGGATAAAAATTTATCTAATGTAAAAGATGCATTGGCACATTTAAAATCAAGACATCTTCTTCCAACGGAACAACAGGATCCAAAGGAAGGCCACCATTTAAAAATTTTACATCAATTTATAAAAGCATCAAGAAAGAATGGTCCTGATGGGATTACAAAAAAGAGTGGTGCTACAACTGAGAAATTTGCAAAAACATATAAGTTTGAAAATTTTGATAGGTATGTAAGAGACAATATAGATGGGATATGTGATGAGTTAAATAGTAGATGGTTACTATCCATACTTGAAAGTTATGTTGACGAATCAAAAGATGAAGTCGAAGGTTTAATGGCACTAACTCTATACTCTATAATGAGAATGGCACAGACATCAGCCTCAATGTTACTTTTAAATGAGTATTATGAAACTGGATATGATGGTGGAGATGTTTCTATAAAGGATGGACCATATCCTTTTGTTAAAGTTGAACACGGATTCACCACTCTATGGGATGGACTACCATTGAGAAATGGACCAGATAATGTTTTTAAATATATGTATGTAAGGTTGAAAGATAAGATAGGTTCACACGAAGTGTTTGGAAAAATTCAAAAAACATTATTTTTAAGAGCACTCAATCATCCTGGTAATCCATTACACAATAATGCAAACCTTGTAGAACTAAAGGAGATATTTAATGAAACAAAATGAAAACGGTAAAAGTTTTCATGAATTAAAACAAGAATGGAAAAAAATAGGAGCATCTTGGCAAACAGGTATTGATGCTTGGAATAAAAACTCGATATCTTATTTACGTTTAGGGTCTATATTACAATTAAAAGAATATTTAGATTATCAAGATTTAAATCTTTTAGATTTAGGATGTGATAATGGTTTATATAGTTATATTATAGGAGATAAGTTCAAAAAGGTAGTTGGGATTGATAGTGATGAATTATCTATAAAAAGAGCGTTGATAACGAAAAAATTTTTTGAAAAGGATGGTTATAATTTAAATAATATTGAATTTAATAATATAAGTTTTGAAGAATATTCTATTAATCCAGTTTATCAACAAAAGAAAGGTGAAAATCAGAGTATGAATAAAGGACACATACAGGATGCACTTTGGAATGGGCATAAATATAGTGATTTAACATTGAATTCTATTTTTCATGAAGATGGGATAAATGCAATTTTAGCATGTGAGATTTTACATTTATTTGATGATAATTTAATGAATATTTTTAATAAAATGCTTGAAAATGTTGAATTAATTATGATTCAATCAAAATTTAAAGAAAAAAATCAATGGGAATGGGATAAAAGTGAATATGCACAATCATCTGCTACACAAATTAAAAAATGGAATTCATATGAAAATTATGCTATGGATGAGATAGTAAAATATTTAAAACAACAAGGATTTTCTAAAATAGAAATTGTTTCACCAGATTCAAATTGTTCTTTAGTTATAGGTGAAAGATGAAAATAATAGCTGAATTATGTCAAAATCATAATGGTGATGTTGATTTATTAGGAAGTATGGTTTCAGATGCATCATTAAATGGTGCTGATATAATAAAAATACAAAGTATTAAACCAGAATCATTTACATATAGAAAGGAGTATGAAGATTTTAGAAAATATGAAGATGAATTAAAAAGATTTAAAGATTTAGAATTAAGTTATGATGAAGAAAAAAGATTTGTAGAGATTTGTAGAGATAAAAAGGTTGAACCCATGACAACAATTTTCTCTACAGAACATTATGATTATTTTAATTCATTGGGATATAACTATTTAAAGTTAAGTGGTTATTCAATGGAATCATTTGGATATGGTTCAAAGTTAGATAGATTTAATTTTAAACATTTAGTATTTTCTACTTCAAGTTTAACTTTAGGTGAGATAAAAAAATGTATTAATAATTTACAAGGAGTGGATTTTACTATATTACATTGTATATGTGTATATCCAACACCACTTGAAAAGGCAAATTTACAAAATATTTTATACTTAAAAACTTTACATGATAAAGTTGGATTAAGTGAACATTCAAATCCATACGAAGATAATTTATTAAGTAGTAAACTGGCAATACTTCAAGGGATTGATATGCTAGAGAGACATTTCACGGTATTGAATGTAGACGAAACACGAGATGGTAAAGTATCAATAACACCAGATATGTTATATGAATTAAAACGATTTGATACTTTGAGTAAAGAAGAACAGTATGAAGAATTAAATGAATTTGATGAAACTCAAAAATTTAATCATAAATATTATAAAGGTAGGTTTAAATGAATATAGGAATAATAGGAAAGGGTTTTGTAGGAACTGCGATATCAGAAGGTTTTAAAACTCAAGGTCATAATGTAATAGTACATGATGTTAGGTTGGAAACTAAAATAACTGATGTATTATCAACACCGATTTTATACATTTCAGTACCAACACCAAGTGCACCAAATGGTGATTGTGATACAAGTATAGTAGAGAGTGTATTACAAGAACTATTTGATTTGAATTATAAAGGGGCGGTGTGTGTAAAGAGTACTGTTAAACCTGGTAGTATTGATGGTTGGAAAGAACAATTTAATAGTTTAAATATAAGTTTTGTTCCAGAATTTCTTCGTGAGAAATGTGCAGTAGAAGATTTTATATATAACAATCAAGTATTAGTTATAGGTACTGAAGATGATGAGGCAGAAAAAATGATTAGAGAATGTCATGGTGTGTTACCAGTACATACTGTAAGAATGAAACCTATTGAGGCAGAACTTGTGAAATATTTTAGTAATAGTTATAAGGCAATGAGAGTTACATTTGCAAATGCATTTTATAGATTAAGTGAGTCATTGGGAGCCAATTATGATGTAGTTAAAGATGCATTTTTATTTCATGGTATAGGTGATGGTCATTATTTAAGAGTGAATAAAGAGTTTGGTGGATTTGGTGGTACTTGTTTACCAAAAGATACAAGAGGATTGGCAAATTTGGTAGATGAGTTAGGATTGGATATAGATTTGTTTAAAACAATAGTATCAGAAAATGAAAAATTTACTGATGTTTCAGATAAAGAAAATAGAAAAGAAATTTAAATGAAAATATTAGGAGTAAACGCACTAAATCATGACGCTGCTATAACTATGATACAAGACGGTGAGATTTTATTTGCCGGTCATAGTGAGAGGTATAGTGGGGTAAAAAACGATTCTGATTTAAATAGTGCACTGTTTGCCGATTGTTATAGACATGGTGGTAAACCAGATAAAATGGTTTATTTTGAAAGACCATATCTAAAAAAGTTAAGACAATTAAGAGCAGGTCAATATGGAGAGGTATTAAGTTATAAGAATACACCACAATATTATCTACGAGATTATGTTGGTAATGCAGAAATAGAGTATGTTCAACATCACCAATCCCACGCCGCAGCAGGATACTACACAAGTCCATATGAAGAATCAGCTATTGTTGTTATTGATGCAATAGGTGAGTTTGAGACTTGTAGTATTTGGTATGCGTGGGGAAGTCATTTTGAGAAACGATATACACTAAAATATCCAAATTCACTTGGTCTGTGGTATAGTGCAATGACTCAACGACTTGGATTGAAACCACAAGAGGATGAGTACATCTTAATGGGAATGGCAGGTTGGGGAACACAAGACCATAAACTAAAGAATAGTATTCGTGAAGATTTCTTTAATAATTCTGATAAACTGATTGATTTAAAGGACAATTTACATAGAGGTTGTTTAGATTGGAATCCCGAATACTACCCCGATGATGATAGTGATGATTGGAAATTCAATATAGCGGCAAATGTTCAATGGATATGTGAAGAAGAAATTGAGAAAGTATTTAAAATGACACAACAGTTAGTTCCTGAGACTGATAATTGTGTTTATATGGGTGGAGTTGCACTAAACTGTGTAGCTAACTCAATTATAGCACGTGATTACTATCCTAACTTATGGATACTACCAAACCCAGGTGATGCAGGTTCATCACTCGGTTGTGCAGCATATGTTTATGGTGAACACGTGAATTGGACATCACCATTTACTGGTTATGATATAGGTGGTCGTTACCCAAGAAAGAAAGTATTAAATGAATTGTTACAGGGAAATATCGTTGGTGTGGCAAACGGAAGGGCGGAGTTCGGTCCAAGAGCATTAGGAAACCGTTCTCTACTGGCAGACCCCCGTGGCGATGATATAAAGGATAGAGTGAATGAGATAAAACACAGACAAAAGTTTCGTCCATTCGCTCCATCTGTCCTTGAAGAACACGCACACGAGATATTTGATATGCCAGTTAAGAAATCTCAATTTATGCAATTTACAGCACCTTGTAAATATCCTGACAAGTATCCAGCAATATGTCATATAGATAACACTTCACGAGTTCAGACGGTTAGTAAAGATGACAATCCAGGTTATTATAAACTTATTAAGGAATTTTATGAGAAAACAGGATGTCCTATGGTATTGAATACAAGTTTAAATGTAAAAGGTAAACCAATAGTGAATAGTTACATGGATGGAGTTGGATTTAGTAAAAAATATAACGTAAAGGTATTTTAATCAATTCCAAATAACTTCTAATATTTTCATTTCTTTATATTTATTAGTGAATCATTATATCTAAAAGGAGCTTTGCCTATGATTAAATTAATAGATTTGCTAAATGAGGGAGTGAATGACCCAGGAATATTCAAAGCAGTATTTCTTGCTGGTGGACCTGGTAGTGGAAAGTCTTATGTAGCCC